>MDTG01291304.1_pt1 | contig 10980 bp, 12 predicted proteins | sample 811421 | NCBI WGS metagenome assembly MDTG01 (sample SAMN05326645, study PRJNA326480) | marine metagenome | isolation source: seawater | place: Pacific Ocean: South East | collected 2011 | reverse complement strand
TTCGGTGATGATTCTTTCGATGCGGCGACCATGATCCATGTAGGTATGAATATTGCGGATAAGGCTGTAATGATGAGCGAAATGGCTCGGGGAACTCGAGCGGGTGGGACGGGGCTGATCTATGACGTTATGCGAGTAGGCAGTGGTGCTCTCACATACCCGATGCCGTGGTCTTCCACACCGGAATTTAGTTTTCTAGATACACAAGAGATATATGAGCAGGCGGCTGTTTCAGCAGGGCTGAATCTCGTTTCAGTACATAACCATGGTGAGATGGCAAAGATGTTCTTTAATGCGCCGCCTGTGAAACCACCAACTGTGAATCTCGGACACCTGATGGGATCGGATATGCCGATAATGTTTGCGAATGCCAAGGAAGCGATAAATGCAGGCATCATGAGCCCCATCATTCTGACTTTCGAAGCGTAAAAACCCAGAAGATTCAATTCCTTGGAACTAGTTTCTATTCGCTATCTTCTTTCGTTTGGCCGCCATGGGCGAGGCTCGGAGCGAACTGGAGAGGCTCATCCGAGTAAGGGTTTGCTCTGGGAGCGTTTTCGAATCGTTTCTGGGCTGACATAGGTGTTGCACCATTTTCGTCGACTACCCCGTATCCGATTCCGAGTTCACTGCTCCAGTGGACTCGGCCGGTCATTTCATGGTGAAGTGGATCCGAGATGACAGCGGCGGCGACTCGTCCTATGAACATCGGAGTTTCAGCGTCATCCATGGCTACTTGTATTCCTTGGGCTGCTTGATCTTCTATGAATTCAGTCCTAGTTGGCCCAGGCCTGAGCGCAAGGGCCGTGACATTTTTGGGGGCGAGTTCGACTGCCATGTCATGCGTTAAACGATCCAGTCCCGCTTTGCCGACGCTGTATGACGAATTGAATAGGTAGACGATTCCTGCGGGTGAGGTGATATTGATGATGATGGGTCGTTTTGAAGATTTAAATAGGAGTGGGGCTGCATGCCATGAGGCCACATAATGTCCTCGGAGTCCGATGCCGACCTGGTCGTCCCAGATACTCACGGGATGCTCCCAAAAACCACCTTCCCATGCTGGCGGATCAGGGATCTTGAACACATTGTTGACGAGGATATCGAGATGTCCATGGTCCTCCTTGACCTTTGCAAAGACGGCGGCGATTTGATCGTCGTCAAAATGGTCAGTTTGAACTGGAATTCCCTTCCCTCCTGCCTCAGTTACTTCTCGTGCTGTGGTATCAATAGTTCGGGGATGATCACCGGTACTTCGTCCAGTCACATAGACAGTGGCGCCTTGTTCCCCAAGGCCGATGGCAACCCCGCGTCCGATACCACGGCTCGCTCCGGTAACAACAGCGATGTGTCCTTCGAGGTTTCCCATTTCATTTCTCCTTACTCTGCGTATCTACGACTTTACGGTGGGAGTTCTATTGCCGCTAGTCGGGGAAGGCGTTTGCGATGACCTCCGCAGCAGTACCTATGCCATTTCCTCCAATTGGGGCTTTCATGGAGAGCAGCGCTGCCTCGATGGTGGCAAGCGTTCCGAGAATCATCGGCGGGTTCAGGTGACCCATATGGCCAATCCGGAATGCATCAGCATCTAATCCCCCGACAGCTAAACCGAGGGTAAGTCCGGCTTGGGATGAACAAATATTTCGTAATTGTTCCGAATCTATAGTTCCGGTTAACACTGTTGTGACAGCATTTGACCTTGCTTGAGGTTCAATGATGTTTAGTTCGAGTCCATCTGGTTGTTGCCATGTTTCTACTGCTGCTCGGACAGCATCGGAGAGGATTTGGTGGCGGTTCCAGATGTTCTCCAACCCTTCTTCGTTAATCATGTCGAGAACTTCCCGCAATCCGTATATATGTTGGATCGGTGGGGTACCGGAAAATAGTTGGTACATGTGGTCAGGGTTGAGGCGTTGATCCCAGTCGAAGTATCCGATGCGAAGCCCCGCCGATTTGTGGGCTTCTAAGGCTCGGTCGTTCGCCCAAACGAAACCGAGTCCGGGCGGCATCATCAGGCCTTTTTGTGAAGCGGCGACGGTGATATCTACTTCCCATTGATCCATTTCATATTGTTCACAGACCAGAGAGGCGATGCAGTCAACCATGAATAGTGCCGGATGATCGAGATTTTTGATTGTCCGACCTAGTGCGGCGATGTCGTTGCGTACCGATGTGGCCGTGTCAGTATGGACACAAAGGATCGCTTTGATCTCATGTGCGGTGTCTTCTGAGAGACGTTTCTCAAGCATGTTCGGGTCGATGGGAAGCCGGTTATCTCCTGAAAGGTATTCGACGTTTAGCTGAGTCCGTTCTGCCATCTGGCCCCATACGGTTGCGAAAAGTCCGGACTCGAGGACTAGTACTTTATCTCCGGCTGAAAGGGTGTTGCATAGAGCCATCTGCCAAGCGCCATGGCCATTGGAAATAGCCATAAACGCTCTACCGGATGTTCGGGCAATGGATGGAAGTTCTTCGACGAGACCGAAGGTCAGGTCAACAAGTTCTCCTTCGTAGATATCTGGACTCGATCGGTGCATTGTTCGTAAGACACGTTCAGGAGTTATTGATGGTCCGGGGATAGCAATCATAGGTTGACCGTAGCGAAGAGACATGCAAAATATCCTATTGGGGGTTTTGCTCTCTTTCGCCTCCTGTGCTGCTAGAAATATAGAGAGGAAAGGATGGTCGAAATGGCAGAGAGCGAACTTCCGAAAATGGGAATCACGATGCTAGCGACCTGCCATACTCTCCCCCCTGACCGCTTAGCGAAAGAAGTAGAGGATAGAGGGTTCGAATCTCTTTGGCTTCCGGAACATTCCCATATTCCTTCTAGCCGATTGACTCCATTCCCCGGGGCTGCTCCGGGCCGCGAGGAATTGCCTGACGTGTATTGGCATTTAAATGATCAACTTGTATCTCTATCTATGGCTGCCGCTGCAACAGACCGATTGGTACTAGGGACAGCGGTGACATTAGTTGCGCAACATGATCCCGTTTGGTTAGCGAAGCAGATTGCAACGCTCGATTTCCATTCTGGAGGGCGAGTTGAACTCGGAGTCGGATTCGGATGGAACCGTGAGGAATACGAAGCGCATGGCAATGATTTCTCTGACCGGCATGCCCGAACACGAGACCATATAGGGATCATGAAGGCTTTATGGACTCAGGATGAAGCAGCTTTTGAGGGAACTTTGCAGAGTCTTGAACCTTCATGGTCATGGCCAAAACCAGCTCACGATATCCCGTTACTTGTTGGTGGCGGCAGTGGTCCAAGGCTGCTGAAACATTTATTTGAGTGGGGTAATGGTTGGATGCCGATTAGGAGTCCAAAAGGTTCTTTCACTAAGGAAGTGAAAAAAGTTCAGGAGCTTGCTGAGAAAGCAGGCCGCGATCCTGCATCGATCGCCATCACTGTTATGAACGCTCCACGCACTATGGAAGAGATCTATGAACTGGGCGAACTCGGAGTTAATCGAATTGTTTTTACAATTTGGCCACAGGAACCTGATGCTGTTTTGCTGGAACTTGAAGGGTTAACTGAAATTGTTGATTCGTTCGTATCCTGAACCTAGAGGGCTTTAGGGGACTTCTATTCGGCTGAGTCGAACTGTTGTAAATCCTATTGTTACAACCAAGATAATGACCAGCATGAAAATACTTATGCCTTGTGACGGGCTGAACAAAAAGTCGAAATCGACGCCAGTTTTACTGGTTATGATCGCCCGGCTGTAACCAGATACTGCCAATGCAGCTGCGGGCTTCGCGAAGCTAGCCACTATTGCTTCCCAAATAAAGATATAGGCGAGACCCCATATAACAGGATTTTTCACCAAGAGTCCCAGCAGGAGAAAAATACCGCAGTAGGCGATCACCGCGAGAACTGTTGTGAGAATCGTCGCAAATATGATCGTGCTACCTGTGTCTAAGAGAACAGCTGCAATAGTCATAGGTATAACAGTGAGTGGGAGCGTGATGGTGGTGCTCGCAGCCCATGCCCCGGTCGTAACAGACCATCGAGATATTGGACGTAGCCACAGATACACGAGAGTTCCATCTTCGCGTGTGTCTCCGAGTGATGCTGATGCGAAGATGAGCGCTACCACCGGTACCAGGATTGATAACCCCATGTAGGAGATAAATCCAGCCCCTGCTTCCAGGGGGTCGTCACTTTGTCCTCCGATAACCCAACCCAGAAGGATTGGGAGTAGTCCGAAGATAGTTATGCCAATAAGGCGGCCTTTAGAAACGAGTTGTTTGAGTAACACATTGTGGGTTAAGGCGACTGCTCGTAATGGTGAAACCGTAGCCATTATCGTCCCTCGATCAGGTAGCGGAAAACGGATTCGAGATCATCATCCATTGGAGTAACTTCGATGAGACTGACATCGAGTTCTCTCGCGATGGAGGCTATTGACCGGCCGAGCAAATCTATTTTTGTCGTGGTTATGTTTAGTGTTTCGTCTTCAATGGTGACGCCATCAATGATTTCTTTTCGAAGTAGAGCTGCCCCCAGTTCTCTTGCACCGTTGGTATTGATTTGGATGACGTGCGGTTGGTCTTCCATAAGAGTTCGAAGGCTCCGGTAGTCACCTGATGCTGCCAACCGTCCTTGAGCGATGACAAGGACTTCAGACCCGATGCGAGCAACCTCATCCAAGATATGGCTGGAAATAAGAACGCATTTACCCTGAGATCCAAGGTTATGAAAAAGCTCGATCATTCGGTTTCTTTGCACTGGGTCCAAACCAGATAAGGGTTCGTCGAGGATAAGGATCTCAGGATCATTAACGAGAGCTGCCGCGAGTTTGACTCGTTGCCGCATGCCTTTTGAAAATGATCCAACATTTTTTTCTGTTTCCGTGTCAAGGTCAACAAGCGTGAGGGCATGATTGGTAGCCGTTTTCGGATTTTCTACGCCATGGGTTTTCGCGGCGATCTCTACAAATTCATAGGCTGTGAGTCGGTCAAAGAGGGCATCTTGTTGGGGAGAAAGGCCAATTTTTCCTCGAACAGGCGTATCTTGACGTGCGTCTCGACCTAAAACTTTTACAGTTCCCGCTGTCGGGGTTGTCAGACCACATAGCATCCGGAACAGTGTTGACTTCCCCGCCCCATTAGGTCCGAGAAGTGCTGTCACTCCCGCGTTGAGTTGGAAACTCACGTCTGAAACGGCGACGACATTCCCAAAAGATTTTGAAGCGTTAGAAACTTCAATCATATTCACTGGGTGATTCACTGCTTGTGATTGGGGAGGTGGTGGAGGTTGTGGAGACATCAGATTGCCTCACGTTTTCGATAGCTAGCCATAACAATAAGAGACGACAGAAGAAGCCAGCCAAAGAACCCAAGTGTGACGAACGTTGTTGTGATATCTCCGTAGACATCAATAACGGGTGGTGATTTGCATAGGCGGGCTCCGAATTCATATGCCGTTTCGATCGGGTTTATGAGGAGTATGTTCTCGCCAATATTCGTTTCATCATACAAAATTCTGCTCGGGACGCTAGTCCCTAAATAGGCGAGAAGAACCACGATGCTTGCGATCGCCCGACGATTCGTGAAACAGGAGAAAGCGAGACTGAATGCGCAAAGAAAGAGAGAAAGCAATATGCAAGCTACGAGAAGACGGCCGAAAGTCTCAAACCATTGTTCTACCCCATCAGGCCCCAAACCTTTGACCGTTTTCCCGAGTAGATAGAGCAATCCGGGACCAAATGTGATGAGCAGAATTGAGCCTGCTACCGAGAATGATTTCGCTGCAAGATATGTCGGTTTTGTGAGCGGCGTGGACATGTAGAGCGAGAACATTCCGTTCTTTTGATCTCGTACGATCGCATCTGGGGCAACGAGTGCTGCGAACAGAATCATGACTATTCCCGGTGCGACCTGTTGCCACGAATTTGTTGTTAAGAACTCGGCAGTTTCGTTACCAAAAAGAAATACCGCCGCAAGTTGAATGATGACAATCAGGTAAGTGATCCCAAGAATGGCCATTGGAAAGAACTTGTGTCGTGCCTTGCGACCCAGGCCGAAGATACTTCTAGTTGTTTGCCATGCGGTTGACCGGATGGCGCTACCGACCCCTAATCTCTGACCATCGAATTTCCGGTACCCTCGGTCGAGGATTCTTGCGTTATCTGTTGCGCTCATGACGATGTGTCCAAAATGATATCTTCGAGACTTCGACGTCGATGTTGTATCCGTTGCAGTCTGGCTCCGGCATCGGCGACAGCGTCCCGTATCAGGTCAGATGATTCTTCGGGTATCCCATCAGGGATTCGCAGAACTGGACTTTCTGCTTCCCTTACTACCGCAAGTCCTGCTTCACGTAGGGATCTTTCGACTGTATCTATTGCGTCGGGCTGGTCGTCTATTCTGACAAGTTCAATTTCTATTCCTGTGCTTTGGCCAGTGAGTTCATCTAATTTTCCTGCAACGATGAGTTTTCCTGCGTTGAGGACCACGATGTTGTCACAGATCTGTTCGACTTCTTCAAGTAGATGAGACGAGATCATAATGTGGATGCCATATTCTTCGCTGACTTGACGGATAAGTGTCAGTACCTCTTCTCGGGCGAGAGGGTCCAGCCCATCTGTTGGTTCGTCAAGAAAAACGAGTTTTGGGTCGGCGGCGATCGCTTGCGCTAGCTTGACTCGTTGTCGTTGCCCAGTCGACATAGTCCCTATCGCGCGGAAACGTTCCTCCCCTAAGCCGACTAGCCAGAGAATATCGCTTGCTCTCGTTTTTGCTTCCTTTCTCGGCATTCCGCGAACTTCAGCGAGATGTTTAACAAAGTCAACTGCCGGCATTTCATCCGGAAGAATATTTCGTTCAGGTCCGTAGGACACGAGTGACCGTAATTCGGCTCCATCAGCGATTGGTTCCAAGTCAAGCACCCGAATTGTTCCCAGCGTGGGTTTGCGCAAACCAAGCGCAATAGACATGAATGTGGTTTTCCCCGCTCCATTTGCTCCAACTAGTCCAGTCACCCCGGAGTGAACAGTGAAATCAACACTGTCCAAGGCGCGATGATGCCCAAACTGCATTGTGAGATCAGCGACAGTGATTAATTCCATATCTTCATAGTTTCTATTCTGCTTACTCGCATACTTTTGATGGCACTAGATAAAGTCAGACTTCGTATTCGCCGTACACATCGAGATTTCGGAACGTAACCTCGCCGAATGTTTGCTCTGTTTCTTGATTATCTTCTTCAGTGATTTCAAGTTCATTGTTTTTTTGTGCTTCGTCCCATGAGTCGAATTCAATGAGTTGAATGACTGTTCCCGAATTATCGCGATCCACGCAGATTGTTGCTTTTCTCGCATAGGAACGTCCGTCCGCCTTCTCTATGTAATGCTGTAATGCCTTTTCGGCATCTTCTGGGCTTCCTTGGAATTCCATGATCTGCAAAAATTTCATGTATTTACCTTTCTTAGTGTTATGGGTCAAGACCCATTTTGGTTCTTAGAACGTCCTAATTTGCTAGCTGCTTCAGAGAGTACAGCTTCAATTTGTGCATTTACTGAACGGAACTCATCGGACGCCCACCGCTCATAGGTTTGATACAATTCTTCCGACATCCGTAAAGGAAATTGTTTTCTTTTCTCTGGCATTATTTACCGATTTAGGGTGCCAACGTTTACAACAGGTGCAGTTGGGGCATCACTTGCGATGACAGTCATGAGATTAGAGGCAAAAGTCGCCTTGCGATCAGCATCTAGTTGAATGGGGTCGCTTCCATCAGTACCTTCCTCAAGGGCGTCTATTGCTTCGCGGACCATGAGGACGGCTCCTTCGACGATTTTGGCACGAGCGGCAACAATTGCTGCTGCTTGTTGTCTACGAAGCATGGCTTCTGCGATCTCTGGGGCGTATGCCAGATCGTTTAAGCGGGCTTCGAGAATTTCTACTCCAGCCTCGTTAGCTCGCTCTTGAAGTTCAGTTCGGAGATGAACGTTGACTTCCTCGGCGTCACCTATCAGGGTGATTTCATCTTCTCCATCTTCAAAGGAATCATATGGATATGATCTGGCAAGGTTCCGTACAGCTGATTCTGATTGTGTGTGCACGTAGTTGGTGAAACTCTCTACTCCGAAAACTGCTTTTGCGACGTCGACAACTCGCCAAACAACGACAGCTCCTATCTCAATAGGGTTTCCGTTCGCGTCGTTGACCTTCGCCGTGTGCGTGGTGAAGTTTCGAACTCGTAGCGAGATCTTCTTCTTTGCGTAGAAAAGGTTGGTGAACCGTAATCCTTGTGTTTCGTCACTACCCCGGTAGGCGCCAAATAGTGTTAGGACTGCTGCCTGGTTTGGTTGCAGCATATAGAGGCACATTGGTGCAATGATGAAGAACAAAGACAGGATTATGGCAGGAAGGATGGTTCCGCCGTTACTCACTCCTGACAAGGCCCAGAGGACAATCATTGCCGGAAGATTGATCAACCAGATGACAATCATAGTTATACCGTTACGGACTTTTCCAACCTTGTCAGGGGTCAGACTTGTTACACCTGTTTCAGACATTACATAATCTCCTTGTATATGGGTTTAACGTGATACCGCTGTTCCGAATACCAATATCTCAGCCGCTCCTGCCATGACTTCAGTACTTTCATAACGAACTCCGACAATGGCATTCGCTCCGAGAGCTTCTGCTTGTCGAATCATTTTGCTGGTTGCTTCGGCTCGGGCTTCTTCCATAAGCTTCTCGTAACTCCCGAGTTTCCCTCCGACCAGGCCCTTCAAACCAGCGCCGATGTCCTTGACAATATCCTTTGTCTTAATCGTGCTTCCCGTAACCATTCCCAGAGGGGTACCACCAATATTTTCTATTGTAAATAGATCCATACTTCTCCTAATATCAATATGATATCATAACGATATATCACTTAGTAACTTCCAGCAAGTAAACCAATAACTTTTCGTGAATGTTTCGATACTGGAAGCTGTCTTCTGATGGCTACTCCGGTAATCTCAGATTGAGATGTATTTACGTTTAAATTCTGATGAATTAGCTATTCAAGATATTTTTCGCTCGTTTTTTGAAAGCGAGTGTTCAATTGAACGTGTACGTACATCACAACATACGGGTTTCGACACTGAGGCGTGGGAGCGACTTGTAGAAACCGGCGCGCCAGGTATGTGCCTACCAGAACACATCGGTGGCGGTGGGGCGCCCCTCACAACTGGAGCGATTGTTGCTGACCTAGTTGGTGAATTTGTCGCCCCGCTTCCCTTCATTGAACATCTGGTCGCTTCACGATTGCTCGCGTCATTAGCTCCTGACCATGACCTGATCCCTGCGTTGATCAGCGGAGAAAAGATTGCTTCACTGGCATTACAGCCAACTGAAGATGATCAGGCAAAACTTGTCCCTGGTGGCGCCATCGCCGATGCAGTCATCGCTTGCAAAGGAAATGACCTTGTACTTGCCTCTGGGGATGATTCCGTTTCTCTTTTACGAAACACCGCTGACCTGCCGTTAGCACACCGATCATTGAATGGTGCGGAAACTATCGCTTCAGGAGGTGCCGCAGTGGAAAGATTTTCCAGAGCTCGAAGCGAATGGCAAGCACTTATGGCTGTTGCATTAACAGGGTTGGGGAGAAAAGCCGTTGACATTGGTGTTGCATACGCAAAGGAACGCTACCAATTTGGGGTTCTCATCGGTTCATTTCAGGGACTTCAACACGGTTTTGCTTCCGCAATAACCGGAGTGGAAGGATCGCATTTTCTTTCAAATCGGGCAGTTTCAGCTCTTGGAAATGACTCTGCCCTCGGAGAGAGGCTCGCTGGGATGGCTTTCCTGTTTGCTTCAGAAGCTGCCCTCGATGCCTCAGCGGCTTCTTTGCAGTACCACGGTGGTTACGGATTCGCAGAAGAATACGATATTCAGCTTTACTACCGTCGTGCGAAGGGCTGGCCACTTCAATTCGGCGATCCCGGCGTGGAATATCAACGAATCGCGAACCTTTGCCTCCCATCAGGAAAGGTTGCCTAATGGATTGGTCATTTCCTCCTGAAGCAGAAGAATTCAGAACTGAAGTCAGGGCGTTCATCAACGAGCACTTGACAGATGATGTCATCAGTTCAACTCATGAGGGAACGATCCATAACTGGGATTTCCATAAGAAGATCGCTGACCGAGGATGGTTGGGCGGCGCTGTCCCATCAGAACTCGGCGGTGGTGGAAAAAGCGCATTGGAAATGGCCGTAATGATCGAAGAACTCCAGCTTGCTGGCGCCCCTATTGATGGAATGGGGGTCGCAATTGTCGTTGCATCAGTTGTTCTTGAATTAGGAAACGACCACCTAAAGGAAACCATTGTGCCGAAATTGCTTTCCGGCGAAACCCTTGTTTCTTTCGGTTACACAGAACCCGATTCAGGATCCGATGTCGCTGCCGCACAAACCCGGGCTGTGAAAGACGGAGAAGAATGGGTGATCAATGGGCAGAAGATGTGGACGACAATGGCTCACATCGCCGACTATGTTCTACTACTCACGAGAACAAACACTGATGTACCAAAACACAAAGGATTGACGTTCTTTATCGTCCCGTTAGAAACTTCAGGTATTGAAATTCAACCGGTGCACACCATGGGAACAGAACGATCGAACGCCACCTTCTATGACGACGTGCGGATAGGTGATGAATGGCGTATCGGTGACATTGATGGCGGGTGGGAAATTATGAAAGCCGCGTTGAAATATGAACGAGGCATAGCTGGCGGGCAGTTTCCCTCCCCTCCTCTCATAGATGCTTTTATCGAGCATGCACAAAAAACGGAACGTCCTGACGGGTCATCCATCATCGATGATCCGGTTGTTCGTGAACGCCTCGTACGGTCCCTCATTGATGTTGAAGTATGCAGGGGTTTCGCATACAACACTGCTTTCCTCGCTTCAGAGGGTGTCATGTTCGGTGTTGAAGGGTCAATGACGAAACTATTCGCGAGTGAATCCTACAAGAAAC
>MDTG01142805.1_pt1 | contig 10980 bp, 10 predicted proteins | sample 811421 | NCBI WGS metagenome assembly MDTG01 (sample SAMN05326645, study PRJNA326480) | marine metagenome | isolation source: seawater | place: Pacific Ocean: South East | collected 2011 | reverse complement strand
TTTCAAAATATTTTCAAAAGGACATAGAAATATATTGGGTCTTTATGTGGGTCAAGGTTATATACTTAGCACTGAAAACGGACCTAGAGGTGGGGATGAAATAAATAGAATATATGAAAATAAGAATTACGGTTGGGATATTGCATCATATGGAAAAAAATATCGTTCAGATGAAGCTTATAAAGATCATAAAAGTTTAGGGTTTGAAGAGCCCATCTTCAGTTTTATACCCAGTATAGGAATTTCAGAAATTGTAAAAATAGATAATAATTTTGATGATGACTGGAAAAACAATTATATTATTGGATCATTAAACTATAAACATTTATTAAGAGTTAAATTTGATAATAATTTTACAAAATTGGAATATTACGAAAAAATTTTTATTGGTGAAAGAATGAGAGATATAAAATTTTTTAAAAAAAAATCTATGATTTTTATTGCACTAGAGGACACTGGTTCACTAGGTATTTTAATTGATAAAAAAAGTATTAATTAATTAAAATTTTATGAAAAATATTAAGATTGGATTCTTGTGGTGTGCAGATGTAAAAAATCAAGTTATATTTAAAATATTAGAAAAAGTTTCAAATTCAAAATTAATTATAACCGAACCTTCAAAGTGTGATATTTTATTTATAGGATCCTACGATCATGAGTTTTATAGCTTAAAAAGGAAAATATTTAATAAAGCTCTAAATAAAAAAATAATAAAAAATTTCAGTAAAACATTTCATAATTTAGATCTATATTCTTTGAGAAAATTTAAACCAATAAGAATATTTATCACCACCGAACCATTACCATTAGATAAAAATATAAGTTATGATTTTGGCATAACCCCTTTTTTTGAAATTAATTCTGACAATCATTTAAGATACCCTTTATGGAAAGAGTCTTTGGATTGGAGCGAATATGAAATAGATCATTATTCAAGTAATATTAAACGACATGGAAGAAAAATTAATATTGATAATTTAATGGAGCCCATGGATATGAAATTTGAAGAAAAAAAAAAGGAAATGTGTATGTTTACGTCACACCTTAATTATCCAAGAGATATTATCTATAAGAAATTTAACAAAGAATTTCAATTAGACGGTTATGGAAAATTTTTTGATAAAAGCATTACAAATCATAATAAAAGTAATTTTTTTAAGTATGATATATTAAAAAATTATAAGTTTAACTTGTGTCCAGCAAATACAATTTTTCCTGGTTATTATACACAGGATATAGTTGAGAGTTTTGATGCTTCATGTCTCCCAATAACATGGTCAGATCAGAATATTTCAGAAGATTTTAATAAAAATAGCTTAGTTAATCTTAATGATAATTTTTCTGAAATAAAAAAATGTATCTTAAATTTAAAGGATGAAAATTATTTAAAAAAATTTATGAATGAACCACTTTTCAATGAAAAACCTAATTTAGAAAATGAATTTAATTTTATGAAAAAAATTATTGATGTTGTAGGTTAAACCTATAAAAATTTTTTAATAAATTTGTTTTTTTTATATTTATTGATTTATTGATATTGATCTATAGTCTAATCTAATGATTTTAAAAAATAATAAAGCTTATGTAATTGCTGAAATTGGCCATAATCATCAGGGAAAAATTGAACTCGCTAAGAAAATGTTTAAGTCTGCAAAAGAAGCAGGTGCATCTGCAGTAAAATTACAAAAAAGAAACAATAAAGATCTGTATACTGAGAGTTTCTACAATTCACTATATGACAACAAAAATAGTTATGGAAAAACATATGGAAAACATAGAGAAAAATTAGAGTTTGGTGCTAAAGAGTTTTTAACTTTAAAAAAAGTAGCAAAAAAACTAAAATTAGATTTTATAGTAACACCTTTTGATTTTAGTAGTGTAAATTTTTGTAAGAAAATTGGGATTGATGCAGTCAAAATTGCATCAGCAGACTTAAAAAATTTACCATTACAAACAAAAATCGCAAAAATGAATAAACATATTTTCCTCAGTACAGGAGGAGGTAACTTTAAGGATATTTATGAAGCTTACAAAAATATTACAAAAATAAATAAAAGACTTTCTATTCTTCACTGTACAGCGTCATATCCAGCTAAGATTAGTGATCTAAATTTAAATGTAATAAAAAATCTAAAAAAAAAGTACCCGAAATTAGTGATTGGTTTATCAGATCATGAAAATGGTATAGATGCTGCTACAATAGCTTACATGTTAGGAGCACGAATTTTTGAAAAACATTTTACTTTGGATAGATCAAACAAAGGAACAGACAATGCTTTTTCGTTAGAGCCCCAAGGATTAAATAAAATGATTAGAAATTTAAATAGAATTGAAAAAATGTTAGGTGATGGAAATAAAAAATTATTAAAGTCAGAAATTAAACCTCTTTTTAAAATGCAAAAATCAATTGTAGCAAAATCTGAAATTTTAAAAGGAAAAAAAATAAAAATGAGTATGGTTACTTTTAAATCACCAGGTGGAGGATTGTTGCCATGTGACCTAAAAAAAATTATAAACAAAGTTGCAAGAAAAAAAATAATTAAAGATGAAAATATTTTGTTAAAAAATGTCAAATAAAAAATATATATTTCCTAAAAAAAAAATTATTGGATTAAGAGACTGGGGCAAAGAAGAATTATTAGTTTTGATACCAAAAGTTTTAACATTAAAAAGATTAACAATAAAAAAAAATTGTAGTGGTAATTTGCAATATCATCGTAAAAAAAATGAATGCGGATATATTGTATCGGGTAAGCTAAAAGTTGTGTATGACAATGGTAAAAAGAAGCTAATTTCAAAAATCTTAACAAAGGGAGACACTTATCATTTTCGCCCAGGAACAGTTCATAAAGAAATTGCCAAAACAAATTGTGTAATTATTGAAGCATCAACACCACATTTTAATGACAGAGTAAGGGTAGAGGATGTATATGGTTTAAAAAAATTAAAAGGTTTACCTACCACTCTTAAAAATGAAATCGTCAAAAAATAAAAAAAAAATTATCGCTTTTATACCTGCTAGAAGAGGATCAGAAAGAATAAAAAATAAAAATATAAAAAAGCTAAATGGAAGGCCACTAATTTCTTATTCAATTAAACTAGCTAAAGATGCAAAAATTTTTGATAAAATTTATGTTCTTACTGACTCAAAAATATATTCTAAGATTGCAAAAAGTTATGGTGCAGATGTACCTTTCTTGAGAAAAAAAAAAAATTCTTTACCAATATCACCAGATTATCTTTGGCTTAAAGAAGTAAATGAATACCTAAATAAAAAAAAAATATCATTTGATTATTTTTTCATATTACGACCCACAAATCCTTTTAGAAAAATTTCCAGTCTAAAAAAGGCGTTTAAAAAACTAGTTTTATCTGATGCTGATAGTCTTAGATCTGTTGAGACAGCAACAAAACATCCTTACAAAATGTGGGTATTAAAAAAAAATTACTTAAAACCATTTCTCAAGCTACCAAATTTCTTTGGACAGCCCGCATATAATAATCAAACAAAAATATTTAATAAAGTTTATGTTCAAAATGCTGCGCTTGAAATTTCAAAATTCTCGGTTATTAAAAAATATAAAACAATTACAGGAAAAAAAATAATCCCCTATAAATTAAGTCCAATTGAATCATTTGATATTAATAATGAAATTGATTTTGAGATAGCCGAATATTTATCAAAAAAAAAATTTTAAAAAATTCTCTGAATTAATTATTTTCCATTCAATATTTCTATCAATTTTTGAACTATCCAATATTTTTTTACTGAAATCTAATTTAAATAAATCATTCAGTCTTTGATATTTTGAATTCTTGTTTCCTAATGCATTTGGAAAACCTGAAAAACCTTCTTTATTAAAAATTAAATTTGTATTGATCTTTTTAGAAAATATTTTTTTTAGTATATATTTCTGTTGTAATTTTATATTTTTTACCGATTCATTAAATTTCAACTTTAAAGGTAAATTGATTGCTTCTTTAAGAATATTTTTCTGAATATAAATATTTCTTGGTTCGACAGAGTTATTGCAAGAAATAAGATCATTTGATCTGTTTGCCACATTTATTGACTGTAAAAAATAGTCGAGAAAAAGGGATGATTGAATAGATCTTATTTTCAAATCTTTTATAAACTCATATCTTTCAAACACATTTTTCCACAAAGTATCAAGCTGATGTTTAGTTTTATTGTTTTGAATAATATCAAGATAGTTATACCCATAGGAACTATATGGAGAGTTATTTTTTTTATAACTTAAATTCTTAAAGCAGTTTAAATATATTTGTTGACCAAAAAAAAGTTCATCACAACCATCTGCAGAAAAGAAAACTTTTAATTTTTCTTTTTTAAAATATTCAGAGATAATAAACCTACCAGGTAGATCATGTGTTTGAAGTGGAGAACAAGTTATATCATAACATTTTTGTATATATTTTTTATAAATTTCAGGAGAGACAAAAATCTTTTTTATCTTTTTGGTGAAATAATCATTAAATTTATCAATATTTTTTGTTATTTTATCATTATTATCAAAATTTAAAACAACAGAGGATTTTATTCTTTTAATTTCATCCACCAACTTCGCCTGTAGCGTTGAGTCTATACCTCCAGATACAACTGATCCAAAATCTATTTCTGGTAACATTTTTTGTGCATTAAATCTAAGTTTGTCACTGACTCTTCTAATTACATTTGTCTCTTTTTCCTGCAAATTTTTTTTATAAGTTTTTTCTGAAATCCAATCGAGAGGATTGTCGTATGTATTTATTTTTAAGAGTTTTTTATTTAAATGATATGTAGCGTTTAATGAATTTGGAAATAATCTTATATTTTTAAATGCTGTTTCATGGATAGGCATAAAATGTCTAGTAAAAAAATAATTATAAATTACTTTTTTATTTAAAACTTTTTTTTCCAAAAATTTAATAATTGGATTTATTGTAGAAGATATTATTAAAAAATTTGAATCGTTGTAATAATATAAATTTTTTTCTCCTTGTGAGTCGTTTACGATTTTTAATTGATTTTTTTTAAAATCAAAAATAACATAGGCAAACATGCCTTCAAATAATTTTGGAATTTCATTTTTATTATTTATTTTTTGATACAAGTTGACTATTAATTTGGTGTCATTTTCAATTTCATAATAGTCGAGTTTATCGATAGAGAGTTTTTTGTAGTTATAGATTTCTCCATTGTATGCTATAGAATATTTATTATTTATTGAAGAATAAAGATCGTTTGATGAATTAATTTTTCCACAAACTGATAATACAGAGTTTGCTATAAACAAAGTTTTATTATTAAAATAGTTAAATTTAAATTTATCAGGACCCCTGTTAACTAGAGTTTCTGTTAGACCCATTATCTTATTATGATTTAATCTTGAACCTTTTTTTGAATGAATTAGTAATATTCCACACATTTTGTTAATAATTAAATATATTAAAAATGACCCAAAAAATAGTAATTTTTACTAAAATAATTTATTTCTGCATTACAAATTATTTTCTTTCTACTAATGAAAAAAAATATATTCAATTTAACAAAAAACAATGGAATAAAAAAAATAAAACCAATCCTTCTGCTGAAATTATACTAGTTGATTTATTTTACTGGTTTCCATTAATTCATTTCTGGTCAATAGTTTTAAACATATTCTCAAAACAAAAACTTCAAATTAAAAGTTTCTATTTTCCTCTTGATAATAACTATTTTCTAAACAAAATATTATTTACTAAATTATCTAAAATATTTTTATCTTTCGGCTGTACTTATGGACCTAATATCTACGATATAAATTTTAAAAAAAATAAGGAGAAATATAGAAAATTATATTTTAAAAAAATAAAAAACATAAATGATTTATCAAATTTTAAGAGAAAAAATATTTTATTTGGAGATTTAATATATGATACGTATATAAGAAAGAATTTTATTCCTCATATTAAAAAAGAAGATATAAATAATAATGAACTATTAACTTTATTTATTCATACAAATATATTGTTTGATTATTTAGATAACTATTTTTCAAAAAATAAAATAAAATATATTTTTCCAAGTCATGTTTTATATGTAGAGTATGGTCTAATATCTAGAATTGGTGATTATCATGGCTCAAAAATAATAAAAACAAGTTCAGTAGCTTGGGCTACATCAAATTTTGAGATCCATAAATGTGAAAAAGGTAAAATTATTGGAGATTTTCCTTATCATAAATATAAGAGTGATTTTAAAAAAATTTCAGAAAATAAAAAAAAAAAATTTTTGCTGAAAGGAAAAAAAATAATTAACAGTCGTTTTCATGGAGTGATTGATAAGAGTATAATTTACATGAAAAAATCTTCATTTAAAAAAAATTATGATAATAAATTAAGAAAAGATTTTATCAAATCTTACAAAAAAAGAATTTGTTTATTTTCTCATTGTTTATTTGATGGTGTACACAGATTTGGAAACGTTGTGTTTGATGATTATTATAATTTTATTTATGAGACATGTTGTTTTATTAAAAATAAAAAAGACACAATTCTTTTAATAAAACCTCACCCTAATGGATTAATTCAAAATGATAAATTTTTTTTTGATTTAAAAAATCAATTTAGCCAATATAAAAATATTATATTTCTAAATAAAAATTTTTCTAATCTAGAAATTTTTAAACATATTAATTTAGGTCTGACAGTACATGGAACTGTTGCATATGAATTAGCTTATAAAAAAATACCAGTAATAACTGCTGGTGAAAATCCATACTCAAATTATAATTTTTGTCTTAAACCGAAGAGCAAAAAAGAATTTTTTAAAATGATTTTAGAATTAAAAAAATATAGAAAAAAAATTAATTATAGTAAAAGTAAAATTTACGAATATTTATACATGCATTACAATTATTATAATTTAAATAAAAATACTAATGACAATTTGTTTTATCCAATTAATAAAATTTCAAATAAAAATAAATTTAACTTTGGTTACAATGATAAGTTACTTTTACATTATATAGCAAATTTTAAAAATACTTTAGATGCTTGTAAAAAAGATATATTGTCATCAAAAAACTTATGACTAATTTTAATTAAATTTGAATTATGAGAATTATATCTATAATTTCTAAACTTTTTACATTTTTTAATACTCTTTTATTAAAAAAAAAATTTAAAAAATTTGGTAAAGGTTCTAGAATAAAATGGGGGTCTAGGATATTAAATCCTCACAATATAGAAATAGGTGACAATGTTTTAATTGAAGAATTAGCATGGTTAAATGCTGGACATAAGGACTGTTTATTAAAAATATCTGATGGAGTTCATATTGGTAGGCTTGTACATATTAATTGTTACAATAATGTATTTATAGGAAAAAATGTTTTGATTGGTCCTAATGTTTTCATAGGCGACTCAGATCATTCAAATTCAGAACTTAATAAGGAAATAATTTTTCAAAAAGTTAAAATTAAAAATAAAATTAGAGTTGGTGAAGGATCATTTATTGCTAAAGATGTTAATATTCTCTCAGGATGTGATATTGGTAAAAATACAGTAGTATCTTCTAATGCTGTCATACAAAATTGCAAAATAAATGATTTTTCTCTAGTTGTTGGTTCATTAGCAACTATTAAGCAAGGTTATTATCTTGGTAATAAATAAGTAAATCATAATTCAAATGAATATATGTGTAATTGGATCTACAAGTTTTATTGGAAAAAATTTAGTTAAATTTTTACTTGAAAAAAATATTAAAATTTTTCAAATAAACAGAAAAAAATTTTATAACAAGAAAGCATTTAAAAAAATATTAGCTTATAGTCATTGCATAATAAACTGCATTGGTTCGGGTCAAGTTCATAATATTAATAAAGATAGTCATCTTAAAAATAATTTTTATACTACAAAATATTTAATTCAAAATATCAAAGAGCTTAAAAAAAAAAATTTGCATTTAGTTTTTCTTTCAAGTCAAGCGGTTTATAAGAAAAAAAATAAAAATTCTATAAATGAAAGAGATCTGACCGTTCCTATGAATGATTATGGCCGATCAAAACTGATGTCAGAAAAATTATTAAAAAAATTGAAATTAAAAAAAATAACAATATTAAGATTATTTTCAATTTATGGAGTGGGATTAAAAAAACAAATTATTTGGGATGCATGTAACAAAATTTCAATGAATAATGGAAATTTTGGTGGAAGTGGAAATCAAGTTCGTGATTTCTTGAATGTAGATGATTTGAGTAAATTAATTATTAAAATTATTTATTCAAAAAAAAATTATAATTTTAAAGTTTTTAATGTTGGATCTGGCAAAGGTAGAAAAATTAAATCTATAATTAATATTATTAAAAAAAATTTAAACCCTAAATTAAAAATAAATTATGAAAAGCAAAATGTACAAGACATAAATTTTATAGCTAATATTGAAAAATTAAAAAAATATTTTAATTGGAAGCCTAAATCTAATTTTTTTGAAGAATTGTCTAAATTTATTTTTTGGTTTAAAAGAAACTAATTTAATATACATCTAGTTTATGCTTTTTATTAAAATAAGTAATTGTACTCTTGGGGTCTAAATTAATTATATTATTACTTTTAAGTTTCATGTAAGAAAAATATATATTATTAAACTTATTTAAAATTTCGTATATATCATTACCAACATAACTATTTTTAGGTTTTCTATAAAAATACGATGAATTGAAGTATACTTTGTTGTCTTTTGTAACTTTAGTAGTGATCCATTGATCATTATCTAAACCGCAAATGTAAATTTTTTTATATCCAAAATATTTTGCAATTGAAATTGCAGTAACTCCACTTAAGTAAAATAAATTTCTAGATCTAGTAACATCAAAATAGTTTTCTGAAGAAATATTTATGTTTCCGTTAAAGAAAACAATATTTTTTTTGATTGTTGTTGAGATTATATTGTGTGGAAGTAATATTTTACAACTTAATTTTTGAATATGTTTCAAGTTAGAAACTATATCTCTATATTTCTCAATATTTTTATAAAAATATTTTTTTTTTGGATTAATGACTCTATTGTCTGTAGTCAACCAAAAAGTAGGTTTAATTTTTTTAGACTTGTTTGAAGAAAAAAAATTATTCATTACCATTACATCGAATTTTTTTTTTTGTAAATTATGAATTTTATTTAAGTTTAAAATATTTAAAGACTTTCCATTTCCAAAAATAAAAATACTTTTATGTTTTTTTGAATTTCTTAATTTTTTGATTTCATTAAAATATTTCGAATTTTTAAAGTCTAAATATTTATATCTAATATTTCTTAAATAATTAAAAAAGATATTTTGCATTATAAGTAACTGGATAATTTCACATTTTGTCCGGTCTTAATATCTGTCACGATACAATCTGAAATTAAATTTATACTGTCTTTTTGATTTAGGTAGGTTAATTTTCCTTTAATATCTCTACTTTCTCTAAAATTAAAATTACAAAACTCCTCCAGTTGATCATCAGCAGCTACTTCACAATTTATTTTTTTAATTTCGTCAGCTTTTATAAAAAAAGCATTATTTCTCAAATCGTTAACGCCAAATAAAATGAAACCTTTTTTTTCAAGAAGTGATTTAATTGCTTTTATAGATGCACCATAACAAAGATTTGAAAAATGAAAATTTGTTCTGTCAAAATTACTATCGTAAGGAACTGAAATTTCGTTCTTATGACCAAATAATGGATTATACTCAGCAACAATTATTTTGCAGAAATTATGTGGTAATTCATTTAATAACCAGTAATCAATCCCATCAATATCAATGGAAAACAAGTCAATATTGTTAAGTTCGCTAATAATTGTTTTAAATTTATTTAGATTAATTTTCTTTGTGATTAAATTAAGATTTTGTTTATAAAAAAAATCTTTTTTTTTTAAGTTAATATTTAAATCGGGGTTTTGATCAATAATGGTTCCATGACACTTTCTAAGCATTGAAATTAATCTCGTATTACATTCTGAATAATCTCCTACACCCAATTCAATAAAATTGATATTTTTAATTTTAAGACTTTCGATCAAATAATCTAAAGTACCGTCCTCACCATTTTGAGAAAAAACTTTGTAATATGTCTGATCAATTTTTTTTAAATCTGGATATTTCTTTCGAACTGAATTGAAATAGCCATTAGCTACTTGTAATTTTATATCGTCGAACTTATTAGTAAAAAAAGTACTAAATTTATTTTTAAAAAAATTAAACACAATTAGATATATATATAATTATATGTTACTTACATTTCAAAAAATGTTTATACAATTATTTAAAAAGTTTAACACACAAACTAGAGATTTTTTTTCTCCAGATCAAAGAAATGAGCTTATAAAGCTTTTATTTTCGGTAATAATTCTAACTTTTTTAGAAATTATGAGTGTTGGTCTTATAATACCTTTAATAATAATATTAATTAGTCCAAAATTTTTTGAACGATTTGATTTCTTAAATGAAATTTTAATTATGTTTCAATTGGAAACAAGCGATTTAATTTTTATAATTTTAGGCTCAATAATAATAATCTATTCTTTAAAAACATTTATTCAGTATCGAATATTAATTTTTCAGTCATCTATAAATACCAAACTTGTAAATTCTCTAAGATATAAATTATTAAGAGCATACCTAAATAAAAATTATTCGTTTTATTTTACTAAAAGTTTTAATGACGTAAAATCTTTGATTAATATTTCATGTTATGATTTTGTTTTTTTCTATGTCAATGGGATGATTAATTTAATTTCTGAAATTATAATCGTTATAGGTATGGTATTTTTACTTTTAGCTTCTTCTTTTTTATTTTTTAAGTTAGAAGCTAGTTTTTTTTTAATAATATTTTCAATGATTGGTTTAGTTTATTTATATTTTAAATTATTAAAAAATAAACAGAAAAGTATTGGCAAGATTTTTAATAATACAAAATTTTCTATATTTAAACTTAATAACCAAGCTATATCTT
>MDTG01128546.1_pt1 | contig 10980 bp, 7 predicted proteins | sample 811421 | NCBI WGS metagenome assembly MDTG01 (sample SAMN05326645, study PRJNA326480) | marine metagenome | isolation source: seawater | place: Pacific Ocean: South East | collected 2011 | reverse complement strand
AGCTATTAGAGATTTGTCATCAAATAGCAGGCAACCTATAGAATCAAAAAATTGTAGATATATACTTTGTTTTAATGGAGAAATTTATAATACAGAAAAAGATTTTAAAAATTCAGATACACTTTACATATTAAAAATATTAGAAAAAAAAGGTATCAAAGGAATAAATCAACTTAGAGGGATGTTTAGTATCTGTATTTATGATAAAAAGACTAAACTTATCCACTTAGTCAGGGATCACTTAGGTATAAAGCCTTTATTTTTTGTTTCTTCTAAAAAAACAATTGGAAGTAAATATGAAAATTTTTTCTTTATTTGCTCTGAACAAAAACCTTTAATCAATTTAACTTATAAAAAATCAATAGATGAATATCAAGCTATGAGATATTTAAAAATGGGAATAAGTTTTGATCAAAGAGATACTTTTTTTGAACATATTAAACAAGTTGAACCTGGAACTATTTTTACAATAAACTTAGAAAATTTAAATTATTCTAGTGTAAAACTAAATAAAAATTTAACTAATTTGGATTTAAGATCAAATATTAAATTCGAATCAAAAAACCATAGTAAATTTTTAAAAAATACTATTAAAGAACATATCATTTCGGATTCTCCAGTTTGTTCGACAATATCCGGAGGAATAGATTCTACTTATGTTTCTACTGCAATAGCTAATATTCAAAAACAACAATGTGATGCTTTCACTATAAAATCAAATATTTTTGAATCAGAGATAGAAAATGACTCAGATTTATATAGAGTAAAAAATTTAAAAATAAATACAATAAATTGTGATTTGGAAAATCTTTCAAAGAATATAAAAAATATAGTAGATAACTTATCTTCACCTTTTGCCTCTGCAAGTTGGATTTTTCAAGATCAACTTTTTAATAAAATATCAAGTTCATATAACTATAAAGTTCTTTTAGTTGGAGAAGGTGCTGATGAAATTTATTCAGGTTATAAGAGGCTAGTTTACCCATATTTATTCTGCTATGAACTAGAAAATAAGTTAGATGAATTTGAGGAAATAAAATCAAAATTTTCAGAATTTTTAAATTTACCAATAGAAACTATAAATAAAAATTATTTATTATTCAAAAATAGTCTTTTAAAGGAAACTGACTATGAAGATCAAAACTATGAATACTTTTTTAAAAGCAAACTAAGGGTTCCTATGGAAAGATATTATCCTGGTATTAAGAGTAAAAAATGTATGAAAAATATAAATCCAGAAACTTATTATAAATCACATTTATTAAATTACATTAAAAGATCAGATGTTCCATCATCGTTATATATTTTAGATATTATTTCAATGAAATACGGTTTAGAGCTTAGGGTCCCATTTTTAGATATAAGTTTACTGGAAAAAGTTTTAAAATTTTCTTATAAGGAACACTTTAAGAATGGATATAATAAAAATATTTTAAGAGAGGTTTCTTATTTAACCCCAAAAAGTATCCTTGAAAATAAGGTCAAGAAACAAAGGCCTTGTTCAACTTCGAAAATAATATATGATTATTTAGACAAAGAATTTGAAGAATTACTTATTTCAGAAAATCCTTTATTAGAAAATAAAAAAATCTTAGATTCTTTTTTATTATCTAAAGCCAAAAGGGAAGAAAAATCATCTTCAATATGGTTTAGGATATATACTTATTTAGTTTTTTATAAGAAATTTTTTTCATAAAAATCTTTATTTATATAATCCTGTTAATTTTTCAAAAATTTTTTCAAATACTTCTTTATAAATATTACTTTAGAAAAAAGGGAGAAATTAATAATCCTTTGTTATTATTAAAGTTATATTTTAAACCTTTAAAAATTAAAATATTATAAATGGATGAAATTTTTGCTAGAAAAGAAGATTTTTATGAGAGGAATCATATTGGTTTTCCAAAAAAGGTAATTAGATGTAAATCTTGTTTATTAACGAATCAAAAGATGGTTAATAGTGATCAGTATTTAGATAATACAAATACTAAAAAAGAAACTATTAAATTCTATGATGGCATATGTTCTGCGTGCTTAGTAAATAAATTAAAAAAGAAAATTGATTATAAAGACAGAGAAAAGCAATTAGAGGAAATACTCTCTAAATACAGATCTAAAAACGGTGATTATGATGTATTAATTCCAGGAAGTGGTGGTAAAGATAGCTTCTATGCAAGCCATGTACTTAAATACAAATATGGGATGAATCCTCTAACAGTTACATGGCGACCACATATTTATACTGAATGGGGTCAGCATAACTTCGAGTCTTGGATTAACACTGGAGTTGCTAATATCTTATACAGTCCAAATCCTCATATTCACAGATTGCTGTCGAGATTGGCACTGGAAAACCTTTTTCATCCATTTCAAACCTTTGGTTTAGGTCAACAAAATTTACCAGCAAAAATAGCTAAAAAATTTAATATTAAACTTATATTTTATGGTGAAGATTCTGCTGAATATGGTAGTGACGCAAAAAACTATTTTTCTTATAAAGGATTAGGAGCTTCAAATGTGAAAGAGGCAATCGATGAAATAGATGAATCAAAGATTTTTCTTGGTGGAATAACCATCGAAGAATTAAGAGAAAGATTTGATTTAAAGATTAATCAATTAGATCCATATTTGCCAATTCTTTCTGAAGAACTAGAAAACTCTAAAATAATGATTTGTAAATTAGGATACTTTTTAAAATGGCGTCCCCAAAGTAATTATTATTATGCATCAGAGAATTCAGATTTCATGCCAGCTCCAGAAAGAACCCAAGGAACTTATACTAAATTTAACAGTATTGATGATAAGCTCGACGACTTATTCTATTGGACAGGATTTATTAAATCAGGTTTAGGGAGAACTACTTTTGATGCTTCTCAGGATATATGGAATAATGAAATTTCTAGAAATGAGGGCCTTTCACTAATTTCAAAATATGAAGGAGAATATCCTGATAGATTTGAAAAAGAAGTTTTTGAATATCTTTCTATGAATATGGAATCAATTAAGGGCTTGGACTATTTCAAACAAAAAGATTTAAACAGAAATTATCTTTTTAAGTTAGCTGACAATTTCAGACAAAATCATATATGGCATAAAAATTCTAGTGGTAAATGGGAAATTTCTTATTCTCATAATAATGTAAATAATATTGAAGTAAGTGACTGGGGATAGTTGTGTCCAAAAGAAATAAAAGAATTATTGGGAAGATAGAAGTAAAAGGAAATTCAGTAATCAAAGGAATTCAATATGAAGGTAATAGAGTTGTGGGGACAGCTAGTGATGTATTGGATAAATTTGCATCTTTTGATCTTGATGAAATTTTTATTGAAGATACAATTGCAAGCTATTTTGGGATGAAAAGTGATATGACATTTATAAAAGAATTTAAAGGTTTTTTACCACCTCTAACAATTGGAGGGGGGATTAAAACAATAAAAGATGCCGAAAATATGTTTAATTTAGGGGCTGACAAGATTTCAATAAATACTTATTTATTTTCAAATCTAGATTTTTTGGCCAAATTAATTTCAATTTTTGGAGCTCAAGCAATAACAGTAAATATCCAATTAATCAAAAAAAAAGATAGTTTAGTACTTCTAACTTGTTATGGAAGAGAAGTTATAAAAGATATAAATTTTATAGACTGGTTTTACAAAGTTACTAAGTACAAACCAGGTGAAATTATTATTAATAATGTTAGTCGAGATGGAACTTTAAAAGGAATAGATTTTGATATAATAGAAAAGATAAAAGTTAATAGATGTTCGAGAATACTTTACAGTGGAGGGGTAACTCTAGAACAACTTAATGATAAATTAACTTCAAAGATTAATAATATTGATGGTTATATTATATCTAAATCTTTCCACGAAATTAATACAAAAAATTTAGATTATCAAAGTAAAAATAAAATCATCAACTTAGATAATTACATTACTGAAAAAGATAGTTTTCCTGCAACAAATATATCTATCATAAACGTTGGCATTGGAAATATAGGAAGACTTAAGAACTGTCTTTCAAAACTTAACTGCAATGTTTCAATACTAAATTTTACTTCTGATATTCCTAGCAATTCAATACTTTGTCTTCCGGGAGTAGGTAATTTCAACCAAGTTATGAACAATTTTGTTGAGATAGGCTTAGCCAAAAAATTGAAGAGGTATTTAGATGATAATAGACCTCTTCTCGCGATATGTATTGGTATGCAAGTATTATTTCAATCTAGTGAAGAGGTAAATGAACATCCTAAAGATAGTGATTTTTTAGATCTCTCAAAAAATAATTTTAAAAAAACTGTAGAAGGTCTAAAAATATTTGAAGGAAAAATTACTAAATTACAAGAGGGGAATGAACCAATACCAAATATAGGTTATAAACCTACATTAAGTAAAGACAATTTAGAGGATTATTATTACTACATACACTCATATGGATTAAGAGTTGATGACGTAAAAAATAAAGAGAATATTGATCAAACATCTACTTTCAATAATATTAAATTTGTAGCATCTTATCAAACCAAAAATATAAGTGCCTTTCAATATCATCCTGAGGTCTCAGGACCTCAAGGTATAATAAAATTACAAAAAACACTTGAAAAATTAAAGAATATAATTTAATTATTTATTTGAAAAAAATTTTATTAATTATGAGCATAAATTCATCAAAATTAAACCCAAAATACATTAATCTCTGCAATAAAAAGATAGGCTCTGGTTATCCATGTTTTATAATTGCTGAAGTTGCACAAGCGCATGAAGGATCTTTAGGATTAGCTCATTCTTTTATTGATGCAGCAGCTGATTCTGGTGCAGATGCTATAAAATTTCAAACACACTTATCAAAATATGAATCAACTTTAGATGAAAAATTTAGATACAACTTTTCTAATCAAGATAAAACAAGGTATGAATATTGGCAGAGGATGGAATTTAATGAAGATCAATGGAAAGAACTTTTTAATCACGCTAATTCAAGAAATATAGCTTTTTTAAGCTCCCCTTTCTCTGAAGAGGCTGTGGAACTTTTATACAAAATAGGTGTGAGAGACTGGAAGATCGGATCTGGTGAGTTTCTAAGTAATTCAATAATAAATTTGATTGCGAAAAAGAAAGGAACTATTCTATTGAGCACTGGAATGAGTACTTGGGATGAGATAGAGAAAATAATAACCAAAGTTAATGATCTTTCACTTTCAGCAGTTCTAATGCAATGTAATTCCAAATACCCTACACCACTAGAAAAAGTAGGATTAAACATAATTGATGAAATGAAAAATAAATTTAATATAAATATTGGTTTTTCAGATCATAGTGGTAAGATTTCTTCTTCAATTGCAGCAATTACTAAAGGTATAAGTGTTTTAGAGGTTCATGTCACTTTTGATAAAAAGATGTTTGGACCTGATGCATCTTCATCTATAACTTTTAAGCAATTAAAGAAACTTATACAATTCAGAAATGAGTTTGAAATAATGATAAGAAATCCAGTTGATAAAGATAAAGAATCCAAATCTCTAAATGATATGAGAATTATGTTTAATAAAAGTATTGCATTAAAATACCCATTAAAAAAAGATATTATATTAAAAAGAGAAGATCTAACATTCAAGAAGCCTGGTGGAGGAATACCACCAGATAAAATTAATGATATCTTAGGAATGAAATTAAAAAATGATATGCCTGAAACCAGAATTCTCCAATGGACTCACCTCAAAGAATCTTGACTAAAAAGAAAATTTGCGTAGTCGTATTCAGTAGAGCAAATTACGCAAGAATTAAGTCTCTACTAGTATCGATCGAGAGTCTTGATGGCCTTGAACTACAATTAGTAGTTGGAGCCTCTGCTCTTTTATATAGATTTGGTACTCCTATTGATTTGATTAAAGCTGATGGTTTTGAACCTTCTGAAGTACTTTATAACGTGGTTGAGGGAGATAAGCCTATTACGATGGCTAAGTCTGCAGGATTAGGAATAATTGAACTTTCAACAATATTTGAAAAATTAAATCCTGATATAGTTTTAACAGTAGCTGATAGATTTGAAACGCTTTCTACAGCGGTAGCAGCAAGTTATATGAATATACCCTTAGCGCATACTCAAGGCGGAGAAGTGACTGGCTCTATTGATGAATCAGTAAGACATGCGATAACTAAATTATCCCATTTACATTTCCCTGCCACCAAACGTAGTCGAGAATATATTATTAGGATGGGAGAAGATCCTAATTTTGTTTATAATGTTGGTTGTCCCGCAATTGATTTGTTAGTAGAAAATGACTTAAAAGTTGAGTCTGACACATTATCAAGATATACAGGAGTTGGAAGCGAAATTGATCTTTCAAAGGATTATGTTGTAGTTCTTCAACATCCTGTAACTACAGAGTATGGATCAGGAAGGGAACAAATAGAAGAAACATTGAAAGCAGTAAAAAAACTTAGTGAAGAGGGATTACAAACTATATGGTTATGGCCAAATATTGATGCTGGCTCAGATGATATATCAAAAGGAATAAGATCTTTTAGAGAAACTGAGAATCCAAAATATATAAAGTTTTATAAGAATTTTTCTCCGATAGATTATGCGAAAATCATCAATAACAGCAAATGTCTTATAGGAAATTCTTCATCTGGAATCAGAGAAGCTGCATATTTGGGTTTAGGAGTAGTCAACATAGGAAACAGACAGCAAGATAGAGAGCGAGGAGCAAATGTTCGAGATAGTAAACATAAAGCAAATGACATATACAAAAATATAAAGTACCAACTAAAAAAAGGTAGATATGAATCCTCATATATATTTGGGAATGGAAATTCAGGTAAAAAAATAGCAGAAATATTACTAAAAACCGAAATTGGTATCACAAAGAGGTTAAATTATCTTGATGACTAAAATTATCCAATTTTGCAACTTATTTTTAAATTTCTTTGAGGCAATTACCAAATGGTATTACATAAACTAAATTCAATAAATGAATATTTTAATATTTTAGGTTGCAAGAGAAATTATTCTAGAAAATTAATTAAATGTGAAATTTGCGATGGGACTAAATTTGAAGTTATTTGCTCCCATACTGATACAGGTAATAATATTTTAGCTCCGGTAGAAGTACAAGCATGCACAAAATGTGGATTTTTAATGCAGAACCCTCGTTTTGAAGACGAATTCTATGAAAAATATTATGAAGAATTCTATCCCTTTATGCGCGCAAGAAGTCAATCTAATAATCCTAATGATCCAACAAATGTAGGTAATAAATCCCAAATGGACAGTGCAGGAAATCCCAATGAATTCGGATTTGAAATTGCAATTAAAAGAGCCCAAAATTTTTATAATTATATTAAAAAGATTGATTTGAAAATTCCAAATAAAAAGTTACTGGATGTTGGTTGTGGTTGTGGTGGATTTTTAAAATTTTTTAAAGACAATGGTTATTTAGTTAGAGGGAACGATCCTGATATTAAAGCAGCAAATTTTGCAATTGAAAAAGGTTTAAAAGTTGATATTTTACAAGGAGAAAAAATGCAATATAAAGAAAAATTTGGGTTAATAATAATTATTGGATCATTGGAACATTGCCATAATCCAAATATAATATTGGAAAAATGTTGGAATTACTTAGATAATGATGGCATAATAGTTTTGGAAGGAAGATATTATCCAATCTCTGAGAGTTTTAGATGGCTTAATTCAAATCATCATAGATTTCTTACGGATAAAAGTGCACAAGCTATATTAATAAAACATGGATTTGAAATAATATTAAGCACAACTGATCCTGTTTCAGGTGCAAATACTGGGAGAAATGGTGGAGGATTTGCTTTCGCCAAGAAGAATGCAAATGCCAAAAAATACCTAAATAATCATGATCAGAAAGATTTAATTACCATGTTAAAAAGATTAAAGTTAATACAAGAAATTCCATCTTTGAGAAAAATGCTTAAAAAGCATGATGCTAAATTTGATATCAATTTTTCTTAGTTTTAATAAATAAATTTATTAAAAAAATGTATGCTTAACATTAGCAAAAAAATTAGAAAACATATATATAGCTTAATTAATGATCTTTATAAAATGCAGTGGTAGGGGTTCGAATACCATTATCTTCATTCTTATTCCCTCCTTATGATCAAATAATATTGAAAAATTCAAAATAAAGTTTTGTTTTAATTAAGTTTGCATATAATTAATTTTCAAAATCTTAATTTATAATATAAATTTCAAACTAATATTAAAAAATGAAGGAAAAGCAAGATATTCATAAGAAAGTTAATAATTTATATGAAAGTGTCCCCTTTCCAAGATGGGATCATAAAAAACGTTTAAGTAAGTTACCTAACGAAATAATGCGATTTAAATATATGAATATATCACACGTTTTAAAAGGGGCTAAAGTATTAGATATTGGATGCGGGACAGGAAATAGATCTATGCTAATGGCTAAATACTTTGAGATAGGAGAATTATATGGGTTAGACGCTTGCAAAAAATCATTAGAAATTAGCAAAGAAGTTGCAAAAGAAGAAAAATTTGATCGATTTAATCCTATTCATGGGAACTTATTCGAGTTGCCTTTTGAAGATGATACCTTTGATGTCGTTATGTCTTGGGGGGTTCTTCATCATACCTTTAATCCTCAATTAGGACTAAAAGAGATGCATCGTGTTTGTAAAAAAGGAGGATATGTTTGCTTTTTTGTTTATAACTCAATTGCAGATTGGAGACATAATTTAAGAAGAGCAGACATTATGAAAAATGGAGGAGATTCTCAACAATCTAAATTTGACTATGCACTTAAAAAATATTCAGATAATAGGTACAGATCGATTAGAAAAGAATTTGATATGACGCCAGAAGAAAGAGCACACTTTTACGATGAATATGTTCACCCTCATAAATCAGACCATACAATTAATGAAATTATTGAATGGCAAAAAGATTTAAATATTGAATATTCTGGAACTTATCCCCCATTAAGATTTAGAGACACGATAAGTTGGATAAAGGATAGATACAATTTAAATAATGAATTTCCAGTAAGCAAATCTCTTTATGTAAAACTTTTAATTTTGTTAACTAAATTTATTCCATATAGAAATCCCACATTTAAAAAACCTACAATAATTCATATATTTTTATGGCATATTTTTTATTTTTTTCAAGGTGCTGATGGTTCATATTCTCATGGACCTGCAATAGCTGGAAGAAAAAAATAAATTAAATATTTATATTTTTTTTAAATCCTTAAATAATTTAGTTCAAAATTCTTTTTTTGCAAACAAAATTTCCCTTTGTTGAAAAAATATCCATGAGGGGTAGCTTTATTTTTAATTTTCTGTAAAAAGGGAAATATGCCTCATTTATTATTTCAAAACCAATTTTTTCTAAGATTTTTTTTAGTCTTCTTGGGGTTATCATATTTACATGAGTTGGATCAGCGTTCTTATCATAATATCCCCATTTCTCAAGTTTTCCATATAGCCATGCATCATTTCTTATGAGAAATGTTCCATTTTCTTTGAGTACTCTTTTCATTTCTGATAAAAATTGTTCACAGAATTCTTTAGGTATATGTTCTATAACTGTTATACATGCGACAAGATCAAAGCTTTTATCATTAAAAGGTAATTTAAAACTATTACTAGCGATATAAGTTATGTTTTTTAAATTTCTTTTTTTTGAAAACTCAATCGCTTTTATTGATGGTTCAAGAGCTACAATATGATCTGATATTGAATTTAAAGGTTCCGTACAGCTTCCAATTCCTGCGCCAACTTCTAGTGTCATTTTATATGATTTTTCAAGGAACTCCAACAAATAATTTTCAGTACGAAGATTAAAATTTTCATTTAGCCAAAAGTCTTCTTTTTCTTGAAAACAACTAAAAACTATATTATTATTTTGTATTAAATAATTATCAGATGATAAAAGATTGATTACCTCAGGGTCCATTTAGAAAATCACTAAACTTTTTAGAAACTATCTTACTATCAAAATTTGATTTTGAGAAATGTAAAGCATTTTTAGAGAGCTTTTGTAAATAATTATCATCATTCATAATTTCAATTATTTTCTCCTCAATTTTACGGAATTCTCCGAATTTATATACAAATCCATTGTAGTTATGCTTTATAATTTCTGAAACTGCTGAACTTTCATAACCCAAATAACCTATAGACGGAACTTTGATAAATCCTGCTTCTGCAAATACTCTTCCAAAGCTTTCACTTTCTGAAAGTAGTATATGCAAATCACATTGATGTAAAATTTTAACAATTTCATTTTGCGATTTTGTTCCGTGAAAAATCACTTCATTTTCAAGTTCAAAATATTTTGTAAATTCTTTAATTTTGTATAAGTATTTCCCTTCACCAATTATATTATAAATAAATTTGTAGCCATTTCTTTTTAAATTACTAAGAATTTTAATTACATCTTGAATATTTTTTTCTTTTTCAATTCTGCAAAACGTAATTATAGTGAAAATATTAGTATTGATTTTTTTTTCTAATTTCCATATTTTTGAGTTTATTGGTCTGGGGATTTTTGTAAATAAATTAATAGGAGTATTGCAGTATTCATGAATAGATTGAATAGTATGATCGTTTATAGCAATAATTTTTTTTGCAGAATTATATGCTCTCTTTAAAATAAAATTTCTTATTCGGATAATGTGTTCATTGTTTTCGAACTTTAATCTTGTTCCTGCTGCTAAGATAATAGGTTTAAATGATAAAAAGGATTTAAATATTCCAAAAGCTATTTCACTGCAATGCCCCATTAACATTACTTCATCATAGTTATCATCTTTAAAAAGCTTATTAACTAAAAAAATGTTTTTCATTTGATTCAAATAGCCACCTTTTCGCATCCTAATCATTTCGAAAGGAAGTGTTTTATCGAAAATTTTATCACCTTCAACATGAGGACAAACCAGTGTTATTTCTATACCGTTTTCAACTAATCCAATCATAGTTT
>MDTG01122101.1_pt1 | contig 10980 bp, 8 predicted proteins | sample 811421 | NCBI WGS metagenome assembly MDTG01 (sample SAMN05326645, study PRJNA326480) | marine metagenome | isolation source: seawater | place: Pacific Ocean: South East | collected 2011 | reverse complement strand
GAGAAAGAGGAACAAGAGTAAGAGGAAGAGAAAGAGGAAGGAGACGAAGAGGAAGAGGAAGAGGAAGAAGAGGAAGAGAAAGAGGAGGAGGAGGAGGATGAGGAGGAGGAAGATGTGGAAGAAGAAGAGGAAGAGGAAGAGGAGGAGGAAGATGCGGAAGAAGAGGAAGAGGAAGAGGAGGAGGAAGATGCGGAAGAAGAGGAAGAGGAAGAGGAAGAAGAAGAGGATGAAAAGGAAGAAGAGGAAGAAGAGGAAGAAGTTTTTGAAACAACAATCAATAATAAAAATTACTATACAACTGATGAGAAAAATGGAAGCATTTTTAAAATAATGGATGATGGAGATATCGGTGATGAGATTGGTAATTTTAATAATTCCAAAGCAATCTTTTTCTAATTATAATATAAATGATAAGTTCTGAATTATGTGGACCCGCATTAATATATTTATGTTTCTCGTTAACACAAGTCACAGTTGATTCATTCAAAGGATATTATAATACTGCATTTTTAAAAATATGGATAACAATAATTATTACTATTCTATTGAATAGTCTTTGTAGCCGTGGTTTAGGAGTTGTTGCTTGGGTTATTGTATTTATACCATTTCTTACAATGACAATTGTAACTTCGATTTTATTATATTATTTTGGATTAGATCCAAAAACAGGCAAAATCTCTATTTCAGGCGATTCCGTAAATAACGTTCCTGTAGATATCCGTAATGAACAAAAAAAAATAAATGAATTATCAAATGAAAATAAAAAACCGAATGATGATACAAAGCAATATGAATATGTTAGAAAGTATTGTGAAACACACGGCGAACCACCTCATTCTAATATTACCTGTCCAGTTAAAACAAATGAAACTTTCTCCTCATTGAAACATTCAAATTTGTAAAATTATTAAATATTAATATAAAAATATATAATAATTTATTAGTAATGATAATTGTCATGACGCCAATTGTTTTATCTATGTTCATATACTACATATATATTTCAGGTTATTTTATGAATATAATCACCGAATTATATACTGCATATAAAATATTAAATACTTATGTTGTCATTCCTGTATCAAATACTTATAATCAAATAAACTATTATGTCTTTTATAAAAATAGATATATTGTTATTATTGATGATAACGAAAGAATATTAAACCACAATGAAATTATTCAATACAAAAATAACTTAATTTTAAAACCATATTTATTTGAAAATAAACTATACTATAAAAGAATAATATCCAAAAATACAATTAATGGAATTATTGATAATGTTTATACAAATAATATTGAAACGTGTTCACCTTTCTTATTTGTAACATTCATAGATAATGAAAATACAATTGATAATACAAGTGAAGGTGAAATAGATATAACAGATAAAATTTCAAATTTTTGTATCGATAAGAATGTTATATTAGATCGCAATTTTATGAGATGGTTTATGAAAAAGTTTAAAAATATTATAATTTATCCTAATTCAACATATACAATTAATTTAATTAATGCTACTATGGATCTTGAAAATATTATATTTTCAAGTGATGAAACCAAAGCTATTATTATAGATAAAAATTCTTATATTATAAAAACAATATAAAAAACAATATATTTATTATACATAAATGGCAGAACAGTCTGAAATGGCTCTCCAAAATGGTGTTGATTCCGCATTACAACCCCATAATCTCCATGATACATGGAATTTATGGGCTCATCTTCCCCACGATACAAGTTGGACACTGGACAGTTATAAAAAAATTACCACCTTTAAACTAGTTGAAGAGATCATTGCACTTAACCATAATCTTCCTGATGCCTTAATTAAAAACTGTATGTTGTTTTTAATGAGAGATGGTATTCAACCCATTTGGGAAGATGAAAAAAACCGTAATGGTGGCTGTTTTTCATATAAAATAATTAATAGAAATGTAGTTGATGTTTGGAAACAATTAAGTTATGCTATTGTTGGTGAAACAATTTCAATGAATAATGACTTTAGAAATGATGTTACTGGTATAACAATTTCACCAAAAAAAAACTTCTGCATTATTAAAATTTGGATGAGTAGTTGTAATCATCAGAATACACAACATATTACACCTATTAAGGGCTTAAATTCTCACGGTTGTATTTTTAAGAAGCATAATCCAGAATTTTAATCCAATTAATCAAACAAACAATTATGAATTAATGTTATTTCATCAAATGTAAGAGTGTGAAAAGTATATCCGCTGTGACCACCAGACTCTTGACGATATTCTTTTCTTAGTCTTTCATGAATTTTACGAACATTGCAAAACTTTGGTGATTGCCAAACTCTAACTACATCAAAAAGGTCACCTGGAATATATGGACGAATATTCTCAAATACACTTGCTGGATTCTTAGCCGAATAATTCATTGTATCAGTTATATCGTATTTATTTATAAGCGGACCTTCATAAACAAAACAGTTGTTAATAGGTGGAAGAGGAGGACGTGCCACGTTTTGTGGTAAAGTGTCAATTTCTTTTGTCGGAACAGGTGGTCCATCGAGCGATTTTTTATAATTTTCAGAACTCTTAGAATTCTTATCAGGAAAAGTTAGTTGACCTAAATACATATTTGATTGGTGTAATACTTATAAAAATAAAATATAATTTTAATCAATTTTATATTTTATTTGATGGTTTAATTAACTTGAACTTGGTAATGGTGCCAAACATAAACGTATTTCACCTAATGATGCAACATTATATTTAACAATAAGCGGTAAGTTATTTTCAAGATACATTTCTACCGAATTACAAAGATTTGTACATTTGATGAAATATCCAAGGTTCTTTAGGGAAAATTCTCCTTGAATGATTTTTGTTGATTCTTGTTTTTGAACAAAATCCATACTACCATCTGATTCTGCACGACGAATTTCTGCTGAAGCAAATGGACCGTTACAGTGGAATATCAATTCATTTCCAACTGATTTAATTTCTAGTTTTTCACTAATACTTGATAAATCCCGAATAATTTTTTGAAAATCACTAGAAGGCAAGTTAATAATTGATGAAAAAGTTACATCAGGTACTTCTAATTCTTCCGGATCAGGCTCAATTAATCTCAATTTTTGGGTTTTGCATTGTTTAATATCTCCATTTTCAAATTTAAGACCTAAAAAATTGGGGACTGCTCCATTCCAATCAGATTCCTCTATGTATATTGTTAATGTATCATCGTTATCAATTGAGTTAATTAATTTGAATAAATGAAACATATTAACTCCAATTACTATCTTTTTAATACCATCTTTCATTTTGTATGATTCAAAATTTTGTGAAGGTAAAAATAAATGAGCTAGAATTGTATGAGATTTATCCATATTTACGATGCGTATACCAAGTTCACTAAAGATAATATTTGTTTCTAATAATATATCCTTAAGTGCAGTCATTAATGTTCGAAAAGGGGCAATTTGAACTGTTTTTATTGTTAATACGTTTGAATCTTCGTTATCCTGCATTTATAGTTAATTTTGCATGACAAGCTTTAAATACTTATGTTGTAAATATTAGTAATTAGTTTAAATTAAAAGATATAAATATTGTCTAATATTTTAATTAGAAATGAATAAAACAATATCTGAGACGAACAACAAGAGTATTTTAAAATGTAAAAATGTTTTAAATACACTTTGTTCAACATATGTTAATGACGCCTTTATTATTGGAAAATTAGAACATTATATTACTGAACAATTACCCAAAACACTCAATACTATGAAAAAAGATCACGAACATAAACTTAAACGCAAAATTTTCTTAGAACAAGAAAAAGAAAAATTCATTTGTAAATTTTTAAATGAAAATATGTTCTTTTATATTTCAGCCACAAATCAATTTATTCAATATGATAAAAATAATTTTATATTATCAACCGAGGATAATATTCAACATCAAATATTAACAAAAATTACATCTGAAAAAACTCTTATGGAATGGAAATATAAAATTAAAACTGAAATTATGAAAGAAATAAAGTCTAGTAATTTTATTAAAACTCCAATTCCTGAATCGGACACTATTCAAAATATATTAAACAATATATTTCCTACATTGTTTACAACAAAAGAATGGGCAAAGTATTTTCTAACTGTAATTGGAGATAATATTCTTAAGAAAAATAATAAATTTATATATCTTGCAAATCCGTCAATAAAAAATTTACTTACATTAATAAGTAATGAAACAACTAAATATTTTTCTACAACCATTAATCCAGTAGAATCAATAAAATTAAAATTTCACCAACATAACTATGAAAATTGCCGAATTCTTGATACTAATAATACAAACCAGTTAAATTATACAAATTCTGAAAATTATATCAAACAAAATTTTTTAAATTTTATCGCTGTGGCAGTATACTATTCAGTCAAACACGAAAGTTCTGATAATTATATTAAAACTAATCACAGAGCATTAGCGAGCATACAAAAACGTGTTTTTTATTTAAACCATAATGACATTGATAAAATTATATCATCTTTTTTGATTAAACATACTGTTATGACAAATATTCCTAATAGTAATTTGCATTGGAATGATGTTCTATTTATGTGGAAATATTATTTACAATCACTTAATTTACCAAATATAATTTTTCATAATACACTAAAAACAAAACTACAAGAAAGAATGTCATTTGATAAAGAAAAGGAAATCTTTATAAACTGTAAAAGTGACTTTTTCGATTCTGTTGAATTGTTCAAAACATTTTGGTGTGAAACAATTATTACAAATAAACCAAACGACGACTTAGAAATTGAAGAATTAGAATTTTTATTTCATATATGGTGTAAAAAAAAAGATAATGGTCATTTAATACTCAAAAGAAGCAATTTCAATGTTATTGATACTATTTCCCACTTTTATAAAAGTATATCAATAAACAATAACAAATATATTGTAGGTATTCAATCAAAAGAATGGAATAAACTTAATGTTATTAAAAATTTTTTAACCACACTTAAAAATAAAAACAAAAAATAAAATAACAGTAAACCTATATCATTTGATAATGTTTACAAAGAATATTGTAAAAATCAACAGAATCAACTTATTTGCAGTAAACAATATTTCAAAAAAAAGATTGTAACGCTTATTGATGTTAAACATATTGAAGAAAATATTATATTACATACTTATTGGTCATAATTGAACATAATTGAACATAATTGAACATAATCATAAATTTATAATTAAATAAATTTATGATATTTAAAAATTTTATTATTATTGCACTACCAATAAATTATTTATCTTCTGCGGCGTGTTCCTCTTTTTTTTTTAAGAGTGCTGTCGCTTTTTTTGAAAGCTTTGAAGGTTCCTTTCTTGGGTTTGAAACCGGCTTTGGCTAAACGGTTTTCTCTCTTGGCGGTCGCGTGTTTCTTTCTTGATACAACACGTCCGTGTTTGTTCATCATTAAATGTTTCTTTGTTAATCCTCCAGGGGTTTTGTAGGCAGTTCCGTGCATAACTTGAGCACGACCTCCAACGTTAAGAACGTATTTTTTACCTTTGATGTGGTATTTGCCATCGGCTTGTTTGTGAGCTCTTTTCACCATTATATAAAGACACTAGATAATAATTTAACGCAATTTCTTATTTCCTTGATTTAATCTTTGCGCTAAATTAAGATTATACACAAGCGTTGGTTCTAATATTGCTGTTTTATTATTTTTAAAATTTGATCTATTCACACAAAGATTGTCACACATTACTGTTTTAATAAGAACACCTAAATCTTCCTTAATTGTTATTGTATAATTAGTATTATATCTTAATGTAACTGGAATTTGGATAAGTTTACCTTTTGTACCATCTGAACTAATCTCATTTGTACCATTCACTAACATTCCACTTATTCCTAGAGGATATAAATATTCTGGTTCAAACTTAGGTTTACTGTCTGTTATACCAACCATTGTAACTAAATCTGAATTCATTCCAGAATATAAATTAAATTCAATAATACACGATGCCGTATGTTTATGATATGAAATAATACGTATCTTAAGATTAGAAATTAAGTCATTCAATCCATATATGTATTTTGTAACTGTAGTTGAAATTTCAGGAAAGTTTTTATCATATATGTTATACATTGCTTTAAATACATAAGAATCTGTAATTTTGTTATTTGTCATTAATAAACTATTATTTGAAATATCAACGCCATTAAAATTACCATCATATTCTACCAAAGAAATATCATATGTAATAAATGAGTCTGTTGTCTCTGGTAATAAACTATAATTCTGAAAATTGTAACTTAAATCAATACCAAAATCGTATATACTATTTCCATCTGTCATATAATTATAAAATGTATTTTCATTTATGTATTCCTTATAAAAAGTTAAACGATTATCAACATTTAAACCCACAAATAATGAATTGAAATTAGCATTCATAACTTCATCCAATGTAATATAAGATGATCGTAAATTGGCATACTGGTCTTTAGGTTGAAACCTAATAGATTGTGCAATCTCATTTTCTAATGCTTGTCCTACATCTAATCTATTTACCATTTTTGTGCGTAAACCTAATTGCTGAGTAACTGAAATAATAAATAGATTCGATACTTTCTTGGGTAACACATAATTCTTTGTTATATCTTTTATTTCATTTCCAATATAATAAATTTCATTACTTTGGTTGGACGCAATAGTTGTATCAAAATCTATTAATCCTCCTTCCTTATCCTTCGGTTGTAGTTTTGTATTTATTTTTGAAACTATTCCGCTAGACGATGAATTAGGAGACAAATATATAGTTCTATTATTTACAACAATTCCACGATTATTTGAAACTGGAACAGTGTAATAATTTATTCCATTACTATTGAAATTATTTATATCAAGTCGACAAACTAAATTATTAGATGATGGTGATATGTATATATATCCTTCTTCATAGTATAAACCGCCACAATCCGAAAAATTATTTATATTAATTGCCGAAATATCTGTAATAGAATTAATATTTGCAAAATTACTTTTACTAATGCGTAGTAATCTAGATTGTGTTGCATTTGTTAACAAATATATATATGTGTCATCTTGCGTTAAACCTTCAAAATTAGTGAATGCATTGTCTAACAATGTTAAATTTAATACTTGTTTTCCTGTAACACTAAAATCATTATTAGCTATTTGTATTATATTTCCAGATTCTAACGATGAATAATAACTGTGATTATTGTCTACAACTACACCAGAATAATGATTTAATGGTTCAATATTTACACTTGAAATATCATTAGCAGTTAATGTTGTTGTTGCACCATTTACAAAACTGGTCTTTACTATTCTTACACAACTACTAATGTCCCAAGGAGCCAAATAAATGTGTTTGTCATACTCGTATATACCATTAAATGAACCAAATGAATCTACTTGTAATGGAAAATTGTATGTAGGTAATGTTGGAATTACATTTGTAAAATCTACTGCGGCAAAATTTGTTTCACCTGCATTATTTGTAAAATCTGACGTTGAAACTCTTACAACCTTTGTTAAATAATTTTGACCATATGTTGTTCCTGCGCTAATATCTGTAGTATATGGTGATAAATATGCATATTCATTTTCTTTATCAACTGTAATACCAGTAAATTCTCCTTGCATTGTAGAAGGTATAATAACATTTTCAACACGACTACCTAAGAATGTATCTTTTAATACACGGGTTATCTTATTACTTGATGTCACAGTTGAATAATTACCGTACGGTGATAAATAAACATAACTAATATCGGAATCTATGCCACTATATTCAACATTTGTCGCAAATTCTTTCGCTAGATCAATAGTTTCTATATTTGTATCTCTATATAATGAGGTTGTTACATCTAATTTTGTAACTTCGGAAGTGCAAACAAAACTATTTGATTGTTCTTTACATTGAATAACCGAATATTGATATTCATCAATATAACCACTCATATAAACAACTGGCGGTGTTTCATTGTTTATCTTAATTGACTTAACATAATTATTTTTACCTCTTACCGTTGTTTCAGCAAACTGATGAATATACGAAATATCTGCTTCAAATACACCACCATTTTGCTTAACTTTTAATAATCCCCATTCCCAATTACTAATATTACCATTTGAAACATCGATATTTATTGCTGCATATATTGTATTATCACGTTTATCTATTGCTATATCAGCTATACGACTGTTGTTGTATTCGAATTCACGATATAAATATGTAGTCGCTAATGTAAAGGTTTTATTTGAAACGTCTTGACTTAATTTGTATATTGTTGGTATTGATGAGTTAAATATATCAGGAGAATCTGGGTTGGAATAACCACCAATATAAATGTTAGGAACACTATTATTATCAAGAACTATACTTGTTGCATATTCATTTAATTGAGTTGTTTGACTAATAACATACGAAATGTCAGGAACCATTACTCCAGTTGATTGGTCTATTTTTAAAATACTTATATCGCTATTTAATGTTGTTGCATCATTCTTTTGACCAATTAAATATAAATTATCACTACTATCAATTGTGGACAATGTTGTTTTATCATTTAAACTTTCGAAATCAAAATTTAACTGTTCTTTTAAGTTAAATGTAATTGTTTTATCTGTTGTTGCGCTTGGATTTTGTCCAACCTTAACAGCTATATTGTTATAATTGTCTTTAATCTTTTCGTCACTATATCCAAACATATAAATATTATAACTAGAATCCAGTAATATAGAAGTATTTACATTATTAACAATTCTATTTTCGGCGGTTATCATTGACGCTTTATTTGTATTTTCGAAATCTGAATAAATAAAATAATTGTTTCCAGCAAAATCTTGAATAATATCTGTTTGCAATGGTGCACTAGTAGTATTTATATTGCTAGCTATTTGTTCCTGTGTGACACCTCTCTTTTCAATAATTTCCCAACGATTTGTAAGCCTATTATATTTTTGAATTGTAGGTCTAAATATCGTTTCTTGAACTTGATCGATAGCGATTCCTTCACGATATCCAACAGTAATATCATCATTATAGTCAACAGTAATATTCGGCTGTACTGCAATTCCATCCGAAAACATACGTGTTCCTTGTAGTAACCATTTATCAGTGTTTAATGACGTTGAATCATAATATATAACAGTTAATTTCTTAGCAGTATATTCAGTTGTAACAGTTTCCGTTGTTCCTTCAACTAATGTTTCATAACTGTCACTTACCAATTCACTGAAGCATACATAAAAATTGTTATTATTGGAATTCTTTGAAATAGAAACATCTAACTCTGAAATATTCGTAAATGTCGAATTTGTTGTATTTGATATAACTAACCAATTTTCTGATACATCAGTCGTCATTACAATTAAACTGTTATTTGTATCTTTATATGCAACATAAATTAAATCATTGTAATCAATTGCAAATTTTAATTCTGTTACAGATGTTGCGGTAAATCCAGGTGTTCCTACATAAGACCAACTATTTGTCAATTTACTGTATTTCTTAACAGTTGCTTTATTTCCATAATTACTATCAGAATAACAAACGAAAAACTTTTGTGCTGCTCCTGGACTATAATGACTTATTTTATCTGTTTCAAGAACAGTTCCCGACGTATCTACTTGATAACCATATTTCGGTATTATATTTTCACTACTATCAAACGGAATAGCACCTGCCACTCCTGAAACGTCATTTGTAAATGGAAATCTGATTTCCAAATTAGCAATATCAACATCTTGTGTAACACCAAATGTTTTACCATTTTCGTAAATATTTACTATTTCATTTTCATTAAGTGCTCTACTGTAATATCTAACATCCTCTAGGTTACTATCTAAACATTCATCCACTGTTTGTAATTGCTGTGTTAGACCTTTATTTATATAATATGAATGTAATGGATTTGTTTGTTTATAATTTGTTATATAAGGTAAGTTTTCTATAGAATTGGCATCATATCTGGTATAATTAAATACATCTAAATTTTGTTTTGATATTTTCACATTCTTTGTTGATTCTACTGTTTCAATATAATCAAAATTATAACCGCTATCTTCTCGTAATGGCGCATATAGTACATAGTTATTAGTTGTATTAGCACCTCCCGTTTTATCATATAAATATGTAACTTCATTGGATGTTAACGCACGATTATAATATTTCAATTCTCTTACATTTCCATTGAAACCAAATTGCTCATCCCCACTACCAACCCACACTTCATATGCGGTACTTGGTATATATGGTGCATTAGTATCAGAAGATTTTTCAGAACCATTTACATAAAGTTTCATTGTTGTTGATGCACTATCATATGTAAATGCTACATGATGCCATTGTTGTTGTGTGATTGGTGTAACTCCATTTATATTTGTTTGGGTTGCACCCGAAAACATCCTTACTTGTAACGTATCATCTTGTGGATCGTTTCTCAATGCAAGCATACCACCCGAATTACCATAAAGTTCACCAAAAACCAATATAATTTTTTGATATCTAGAAGTTTCAACACCATTCTCATCAACTGATATAACATAACGTTTATTATTAAACGGATAAATCCATAATGAAAACGAAAATGATGTGTAACTTGCGATGATCTCGCTATTAGTAAAAGTTAAACCACGTTGATTACCACTTGTTTGATAAATAGAAGAAATACTATCAAACATATTACCTTGCGTAATATGAATTGGTAACCCTGGTTTGGGTGATGAATGCGTCCAACTTCCCAAATTCTTTGTTACATCACCTTTATTTAATGGCATTCTAAGAATCTCATCGCCAAGAACATCACCGTTGTATATTCTTACTGCCTCGGCAGCGGTTAATTCGCGATTAAAATACCTAACATCAAATAATTGACCAGTAAAATTCCGTAATGGATCCACCTGGATTGTTGATGATGGCCATAATGCAATTGACGACG
>MDTG01084858.1_pt1 | contig 10980 bp, 7 predicted proteins | sample 811421 | NCBI WGS metagenome assembly MDTG01 (sample SAMN05326645, study PRJNA326480) | marine metagenome | isolation source: seawater | place: Pacific Ocean: South East | collected 2011 | reverse complement strand
TGAGAAGCCTTTTTTTTTCTATTTTTGTTATTTGAATATGAGATATAAATCATTTCCATTCTTTTTTTTTACTGCGTATATATTAATTATAGCAATAATTCCAATTTTAGGAACCATTGACAAAATCTATCCTCAATTTCTTCTTGGAGGTATAGTATCCCTGTTTCATTTATTTTATAACTTAAGGAAGGGGTATATCAAGTCAAATTTGGCTCCACCGATTTATCTGATATTTTTATTATTATTATTAGCATTTATATCAATTTTTATATCCCTAAATCATATAGCTGCAATAATTGACTTCAGTCATTTTTTTGTTACTTGCTCAATCATAATTAACTCTTATTATACTTTAAAAAATGAATCAGACTTAATAGATTCAATCATTTTAATTATAACAGCTACTCTATCATTTGAAGTAATTGCTGTAATGCTAAGTTTTATTGAGTTTTTTAATTACAGTGTTATAGACAAAATCGGAAGAATACCACTTTACAATGGGCTTGCAGGAAATATAAATATTACTGCATTCTCAATCTTGATGAAGTCAATGTTCTTGATGTATTATATAAACAGTACAAGAGGAAAATTTAAAAAACTTTTACTCTATATATTAATGGTTATGTGTTTCTTTTCAATTGCCTTAACAGGTTCAAGAGGAGCATTACTTTCTATTTGGGTTACTCTAATATTATATACATTAATCAATATATATAAATATTATAGGCACAAAGACAGAGTTTACATACAAAAAACATTTATATATATAATTCCATTTACAATCTCCACACTTATTACAGAGTTAATATTTAATACTTTAAGAGTATCCTATAGAACTCTGGAAATATTTAATCGTGGTTCAGCCTCAAGATTAGAATATTGGTCAGACGCGATTCAAGGAATAATGGATTATCCACTTGGTGTAGGTATTGGGAACTGGAAGATATTTTCTATTCAATATGCATCTGATTATATGCAGTCTTATGTTGTCCCATATCATGCTCATAACGACCTTCTACAGTTTTTTGTAGAATCTGGAGTCTTAGCAGGTTTAGTACTATCTTTTTTAATGATATTAGTCTTTTGGAGTGTTCTAAAAGAGACTTTAAAGAACAATTTTAAAAATGATCTTTCAATATATCTTTTGATGTTTTTATCAGTTTATTTTATAGATAGTCTTCTTAATTTTCCAATTTCTAGACCAATAGAAGTTTTTACTTTTGCAATTGTTCTATCTATAATTAGTGTTAAATATTTCAGTGCAAATTTTAAACATTTATATAAAATATCCTTTAGCGTAATTTTTGTATTCTTAATTTCAGCCACCTATGTTAATATTAGAGTATATAACTCTTCAGTAGAGCAACTAAATTTATTTAGAGACTTTAACGCAAATTCTTTTGATGATTCAATTGAAACAATAGATTCATATGAGGATAAATTACCAAACATAACTGTTACAACATTCCCTATAAAATCATTAAAAGCGCTTTACTATTATTCTAATGGGGATACTATCAAAGCAATTAAAGCTTTAAAAGATAATATTAAGATGAATGAAAACCCTTTTATTGGGCTAAATGAGGCAAAATTATCTAAAATATATAATGATAAAGAAGAATATGATAGTGCTTATAAATATAGTAAAATTGCATACTCTAAAATTAAAAATAACCTAGCCCATGTGGGTAATTATTTTCAATCGATAATTGCTTTAAACAAAAATCTTGAAGAAGCTAAAATGTTATTTGATGATAGTAAAAACTTTGATCATCAGCAGCTTTGGTCATCATATGTAACATTATCGTATAAAAATCCTGAAATCTTCAACATTGATTCAACTAAAGCTGTAACATCAATTGCTAGGTTAAAGTTCCCTGAAGATAGGAATATAAAATTAATAGATCAAGAGCTTAAGTATGGACTAGATAATGTTATAGCAGCAATTAATTTAGATAATAAAGGAAGACGTAATTATGACAACAATAATTACGAAGAGTCCTACACCAACTATTTAGATGCTTCAGAATTGTTGCCTGATGAATATTCTTATTATCAAAATATGGCAATGAGCAAAATCGCTATTGGAGATTATGATAAAGGCCTTGAACTTCTTAATTATGCAATAGATTCTCTAATCATCCCAGATGAAGATGTGAGAATCTATTCAATAAGGGGTGGGATAAGAATTTTACAAAATAAAATTAATGAAGGGTGTCAAGATTTAATTTTTGCTCTACAAAAAAATGATAAGTTGTCACAAGACACAGTCTTACAATATTGTGGTCAATTTATAACCAACATAGAGTATAATTGAAAATGAGAAATCTTAAAAATATTAGAATATGTGTAATCGGAATGGGATATGTTGGACTCCCTCTTGCAGTCGAATTTTCAAAAAAATATCCTACTATAGGATATGATATTAATATTTCTAGAATTAAAGAGCTCAATGAAGGTTTTGAAAGAACAAATGAAATTACCTCGTCTGAATTAAATGAGAGACTGCAAAATGGTCTAACTGTTACAGATAACAAAAATTTATTAGCTGATTACAATATATACATTATAACTGTTCCTACTCCAGTTACAAATAATAAAGAACCAAATTTAGAATTTCTTAAACAAGCATCTATTACAGTTTCTAAATTTTTAAATAAGGGCGACATTGTCATTTATGAAAGTACTGTATACCCTGGCTGTACAGAAGAAATTTGTGTTCCAATTTTAGAGTTAAATAGTGGTCTAGAATATAACAAGGAATTTTTTTGTGGCTATTCACCTGAAAGAATAAATCCAGGAGATAAAATAAACACTCTTACCAAAATTATAAAAGTTACCTCAGGTTCAAATAAGGAAACTTCAGTTACAGTAGATAATTTATATAAATCAATAATTGATGCAGGAACTCATTTAGCAAGCTCAATTAAAGTGGCAGAAGCATCAAAAGCTATAGAGAATGCTCAGCGTGATTTAAATATTTCATTTATGAATGAACTAGCATTAATATTTGATTTAATGGGAGTTGACACTAATGATGTGATTGATGCTGCATCTACTAAATGGAATTTTTTAAACTTTAGACCTGGTATTGTAGGAGGACATTGTATAAGTGTAGATCCATATTATTTAGTATATAAGGCTAAAACTTTCGGTTATAACCCAGAAGTTATATTATCAGGAAGAAAGATAAACGACAGAATGGGAACTTTTATAGCAGAAAAAGTTATAAAGCTTTTAAAAAATAATTCAATTATAATAAAAAAGTCTAAGGCTTTAATTCTAGGAATCACTTTTAAAGAGAATATGCCAGATATAAGGAATTCCAAAGTTAATGATATAGTGGATTGTTTACATGGTCAAGGTGTTCAGGTTGATGTTTATGACCCCCATGCTAATTTTAATGATGTTAAATCACAACTTGATATTACATTGATATCTAAATTTGACATTTATGATTCAATTATTGTAGCTGTTGCTCATGATGAATTTAAAACTTTAGATTTTAATAAATTAAAAAAAGATAATCAATCTATCATTTATGATGTCAAGGGATTATTAGATAAATCTTTGATTAATGGTAGGCTATAAATATAAAAAATGAAAATATTAGGTATACATGATGGTCACAATTCAGGAGCATCAATTTTAGTTAACGGAGAAATAATATGCTCTATATCTGAAGAAAGATTATCAAGAAAAAAAAATGACTTAGGTTATCCCAAGAAATCTATTGATGAGGTTTTAAAGATAGCTGATATTGACCCTCAAAGTTTAGACTCTATATCATTCTCTACTAATTTTATGCATACTGAAGACCATCTTCAAAATATTTCTGGATGGTATAGTGTTGGAATTGAGGAGCAAAGAAGAGATAGCTTGAAAGATAAAGCTTATCTAAATACATTGTTTGAGAGTAGAAGAAAAGATAGAATAAAAGATGTTGTAGATCATTTGGGAGTTTCAACAAATAAAATTAAGTTTCACGAACACCATCTATGTCATGCTGCTGCAGCTTACTATGGTTCCCATTTTACTTTTGATGATAAAATACTTGTACTTACTGCTGATGGAGCAGGAGATGGACTGTGCTCAACTGTTTCGATTGGTCATAAGGGAAAACTATCTCGAATTGCATCAACTAATAGGTCGGCCTCTGTAGGAAAAATTTATTCAAGAGTCACATACTTGCTTGGTTTAAAACCCTGGGAACATGAATATAAAGTTATGGGCCTTGCCCCTTATGGAGACAAGGAGAGATCTGAAAAGTTAATTACTGTTTTTAAAGACCTGGTCTCATTAAATAAGACAAATAAACTTGAGTTTAGCATTAAAAGTGAGGTAGAGACTAATTATTGCTATAAATATTTAAGAGATAAATTAGAAAGAGCAAGATTTGATGAAATTTCTAGGGCTATACAGACATACACAGAAGATATTATGTATGAATGGGTGGAAAGCTGTATAAAAGAGACTGGAATTACTAAAATTGCATGTGGTGGAGGTGTATTTATGAATGTTAAAGCAAATCAAAAGATTTCAGAAATAAAGCAACTTAAAGATATTTTTATTTTTCCAAGCTGTGGAGATGAATCTTTATCTTTAGGTGCATGCTGGCAAGAATATTATACTAAGAATAACATCAAAGTAGAATTAGATAATATCTACCTAGGTGGAGAATTTACCAACACCCAAATTGAAAAAGCTATACAGTCTTTTAAATTTAAATCTAAAGTAGAGGTTCAAAAATATGAGAAAATAGAATTGGAAGTTGCTAAAAAGTTAGCACAGAATAATATTGTAGCTAGATTTTCAGGAAAGATGGAATGGGGAGCAAGAGCTCTCGGTAATAGAAGTATTATATCTAATCCATCATCATGGCAAAATGTTGAAAAAATTAACAGCATGATTAAAATGAGAGACTTTTGGATGCCTTTTGCACCTTCAATTATTTCAGAAAAACAAGACCTTTATTTAAAAAATAAAAAAAATCTCAACTCATCATATATGATGATGGCTTTTGACACAGAAGCAATAGCCCATGACAATATTGCAGCTGCAGTACATCCAAGAGATAGATCAGCAAGAGCTCAAATAGTAACAAAAAAACAAAATCCCAAGTATCACGAATTAATCAAGAATTTTGATGATATTACAGGAATACCTGCAGTTCTTAATACTTCATTTAATCTTCATGGCTTCCCCCTTGTCTATAAGCCAATAGACGCTCTAAACGTATTCAATAAAAGTGGCTTAAATTTTTTAGCCATTGGAAATTTTCTTATTTCAAAATCATAATTTTTCAATAATTGATAAAGAATAAAATTTTATTTATAGCACCTTCTAATTCATCACACTCTTTTAAATGGATTAATTATATGAATAATAATTCAAATTATATAATATCATGGGTTAGCTTCTATAAAAAAACAATAAGTAACGACATACCTAGTTCGATTGAATATATTGAAATGGATTATAAAAATCCTTTTTTAGCATTTAGAAACCTAAAGAAGCTCCTTATAAAATCACAATTCAAAATAGTCCACCTACATTATATTGGAAAATTCTCATATCTATTATTGTTTTTAAAAATTAATAAACTAATAGTTTCGCCTTGGGGAAGTGATATAAAATTGATAAAAAACTTTTCTATTAAACAAATTATTGCAAAAAGAATTTTAAATAAATCATCTCTTATAACAGTTGATGCTGAGTTCATGAAAGATAAAATCTATAAGTTAATTAGTAGAGAGAAAATTATTAGAAGGATTAACTTTGGAACAGACTCTAAGTTATTTCATTTTCATAGTAGAGATAAATTTTCAAATACACTTAAAATAATTTCATTAAGAAATTTGGAAAAGATTTATTCTTTAGAGACCTTAATAAAGGCTGCAAAGATATTAAATGTCAATAAATCTTTTGAATTTAAAATAGATATATTCGGCGAAGGATCTCAGAAAAATTATTTGAAATCCATGATAGAATCAATGAATTTAAACTCATTTATAAATTTAAAAGGAAGATTTATCTATGAAGATTTACCTAATATTCTAAGTAATTATAATCTCTATGTTTCAACCTCAACTTCAGATGCTGGAATAGCTGCATCTACCTCTGAGGCAATGTCGACAGGCCTTATACCTATAATTGCAAACAACTCTGAAAATGATTTTTGGATTTCTAATAACTCAGGGTTATTATTTGAGACTAGCTCTGAAGAAGATCTTGCAGCTAAAATTTTGGAGTTTTACTTTTTATCCAGTAAGATAAAACGGGAAATGAGCATAAATGCTAGAAATAAAATTTTAAATTATAACTCGTATGAAAATGAAATGAATAAAATGCTCGTATTATATAATGAAACTTTATAATGAAAAAGATTCAAATTGTTGCGATTACAGATATAGAACACAGTTCACCAAGAATTCCTAATCTACTCTATTATCTTGATAAAGATAAATATGAATTATTTTTAGTTGGAGCTAATTTTGCGGAATATCTGACTAAAGAAGACTTGCCTCCAGATTTTTTCGAGAGAATAAAAACTTCATTTTTTAGAAGAAAAATAAATATTTTTTCGTCTTTAAAAAGAAATATTGAAAATTCAAATATAATAAGTGATAAAGGAAAAAAATCTACTATATACTTATATTTTAGAAAAATGCTTAAAAATTTTTTATTGTCTATAAACTTTCCGGATCAATATATATTTACAGTAAATAAATATTTAAAAAACTTTAATAGTTTAAGACTTAAGGGAGATGTCTTGTTGTTAAGTAGTTCCCCTTATCCTACATCACATATTGCAGCTTACAAAATAAAATCAAATTCTAAACTTGATATTAAATGGATTGCTGATTATAGAGATCTATGGTCGTTAAATTCAAATTATTCATTTAATTCATTAAGATTATTTTTTGAAAAAAAATACGAGAAAAAAATCTTACAACTTGCTGATAGAGTTGTAACTGTATCTGATCCCTGGGCAATCAAACAAGGTGAGCTTTTATCTAGAAAGATAGATGTTATTCCCAATGGATATACTATTCCGTCAGAGTCATATAACTTAAAAACTAATACAAATTTACCTCTATTAAAAAAACAAAAGATTTATATTCTCTATGTAGGAGCTATTTATTTCAGCTCTCAAGATGTATCTATGTTTTTTAATTCTCTTAAGAATATAGACATGGATAATATTGAGATACACTTTATAGGAAGACACTCATATGAACTAGATCTTTTAATTAAACAGAATAAATTAGAAAACAATGTTAAGCAAATCGGAAAGCTTTCTCGAGCTGAATCTCAAAAACTCCAAAAACTGTATGATTATTTACTATTTTTTGATTTAAAGGATGATGATGGATGGGTTCTTCTCAAGTTTTATGAGTATATAGGGGCGAATAAACCAATAATATGTATTGGTGGAGCTAACAAAACAGCTCATAAAAAAATTATGCATAAATTAAGTAGAGGGAAAATATTGTTAAATGAAGAGCAAATAATTGATTTTTTTAAATCAGTTCAAAAGCTTAGTAATGAAAAGATAAATTTAGAAGACTCCTTTGCTTACTCATACAAAACCCAATCAAAAAAAATGGAAAATTTAATTGACTCAATATATAATAACTAATGAAAGTGTGGATTGTAACAATTGGGGAGCCAATAATAAATAATAAAAATGATTTAAGGATTCATAGGCATGGATTGCTTGCAAATTATATTTCCACTAATTCATCTAATGAAGTTGTTTGGTGGACATCACTATTTAATCATTTTACAAAAGAATTTGAGTTTCAAGAGGAAAGAGATTACTCTCCAAACCCTAACTTGACTGTTAAGTTAATTAAGGGATGTGGTTATAAAAATAATGTTTCAATTTCTAGAATTCGTGATCATTATATTATTAAGAAAAAATTCTCTCGAAAAATAAATAATGAAAAAAATAAACCTGACATAATTATATGTTCTTTTCCAACTCTAGGCCTTTGTGAGGAATCAATAAGGTTTGGAAAGGCTAATAACATCCCTGTTCTTATTGATTATAGAGACCTATGGCCTGAAGCTTTCCAGGATTTATTCCCAAAAAAATTATCTTTTTTCTCAAGACCTCTATTAGCTCCATTATTCTACATTACAAATAAGATGTTCAATAGTGCGGATGGTATAATAGGAATAACAGAGAATTTTTTACAAATCGCATTAGATAAGATTAAAAGAAAAAAAAAATGACTTTGACGCTCAATTTCCTCATACCTATAATAAATTAGAGTTATCTGAACATCAGTTGAATAAATCAATTAATTTTTGGAAAGAAAAATCCATAAAATATAATTCTGATGATATTAATATATGTTTTTTTGGAACACTTGGATATCAATTTGATTTGGAGACTGTAATCAAAGGATTCAATAAGATATATGATATGAAATTGAAATTAATTATATGTGGTTCAGGACATAATAAAGAAAAACTTATTAAGCTCTCCAATGGGAATAAGAATATAATTTTTCCTGGTTATATGAATGGGGAGCAAATAAAGGCCTTATTGTCTATTAGTCATATTGGATTATGTCCTTATTTGCCAAAAAAAATGTTTATAGAAGCTATACCTGGAAAAATAATAGAGTATATGTCTGAAGGTCTATATCTTCTTAGCACCCTCAAAGGAGGAGTTGTGGGTAACTTAATAGAACAAAATAATTTTGGAGCTAATTATAATGCATTTGATGAAGATTCATTTATTAGAAGTTTATCGGTACTTTATAAAAAAATCAGAAAAGGTCAAAATAATAAACTTAAAATTGAAGAATATTATCAAGAGTTTTTTGATCAAAAAACTGTTTTTAAAAAATATTTAAGTCACATAGAGAAAAGTGTTACTATACATGCGAAATAAATTATATAAACTGATAAGAAAGTATATATCTAAAACACCTATATTTTGGAGGTATAGACACTTCCTTCAGCCTGAAGTTTGGAAAAGTTATAAAAATGACAGCATTAATTTGAGAAGGTTGTACTATAATGAATTACTGGACCAATATCACCTTAATTCTGTTTTTGAATTCGGATGTGCTAGTGGTCCAAATTTTTTGTCCATTATTAGCCATAAAAAAAACATATTTTTTTTTGGTTATGATATCAGCAAGAAAGCAATAAAGTCTATTAGTTATAATAATAACGATAAAAGACTTCAATTTACCTCTTTCATAAATAAAATAAAGATTGAAAAATATCTAAAAATTAATGCTTTAGACTCTTTTGATTTATCAATATTTGACAGAGTGTTTTATATGCTATCAGAGAAAGATATAAAAGTATTTCTAAAAAATTTCTCTTGTTATTTAAATTATGTTGTAATTGATGACTTCCATTCTGATGATCCTAAATGGGATGCTGAAAAATATATTTACTCTAAAAATTACATAAAAATATTTAAGGAATTTGGCTTTAAATTACTTAAAATTAAAGAGTCTAAAATACATTCATCAACTGCTCAGAAATATGCTAAAATATTAATTTTTAAAAAAAGAATATTATGATTGAAAAAATCGTTTCAGTTCTAAATCTTGAAAAAGAAAAGTCAAATTCATGCTAAGAAAAATTATTTCGTATGTGAACTTATCTAGATCTAAGATAGAATACTTTTCATATCTGACATTAGAGAAGATAATTATGCTAATTTTTCATTTCTATTTTATTAGATCTATAAATGAAACTTTTTATGGCTTATATAGCCAAATAAATCTAATATCGTCTTATTCTGCAAATATTCTTTTATTTGGCCTATCACTCCCATTATTGGTTTCTTCAATCAATAAAGGTAAGCTAGTTGATGAAGTTCATACTTTTAAAAATGTATCATTCTTATTATATATAATTTTATTATTTATAGTACTTCTTTTTTCAAATTCTTTTGCTACCATATTTTTCGGTTCTGAAAACTTTAGTAGCTATGTTTTTATATTCCTAATTGTATTATTCACTGATTTTTACTCTGAATATTATATTCTTTTTAACAGGATTAAGAATAAGCTTAAAAATCATTCAATATTTATTCTTACTCGAACATTTTTAAGAATCTCTTCCTTAATATTAATTTACTATATTTTAAATGACTTTTTTATAGCTTTTATTATTTCATCCTTTATATACTTAATAACTAGTTTAAGTTTTGGATATAATAGAATAGGATTTTTTAAATCTAATTATTTTAAGGAGGTGAATTATCCAAATCTTTTTAAGATATTTAAAAAAGCAATAGGGTTTTACTTTTTTGTTTTAACATCAGGGGTAACACATATAATTATAAGCATATACATTGTAAATCAATTAGATATTAAAGTTTTAGGAATTTATAGCTTTAATTTTTTACTGGCTTCAATTCCATCTACTATTATCTCTTATATTGTATTCTATTCACTTCCAGATTTTATATTGAAACAATCTAAAAACCTTAAGTCAAACATTAGGAAGGATCTGATACTAGGTATATTCGTATTTGTAATTTTTTTCGTATTTGCAATAATTTTTTATGATTTTATTATTGATAATTTAGGGGACCCCTTTTATTCTGATTTAAAAATATTTATCATTTTTTTTAGTATAAATTTAATATTGCTAGCAAACAATTTTTTGCAAATTCCACACTTATCAAAAAATAATACTTTAAGATTAACATTGGTTAATTTGTTGTCTAATCTGCTTGTCATTGGTTACCTTTCATCAATAAACACTACAAACCTGTTAACAATTATCTATTCATTAATAATACCTTCTCTAACAATGTTTTTATATTTGTTTTCTATTAAGTTTATAGTGAAATAATATAATTTAAAGTTTTACATTTGTTACAATAATTAATGCCAATAGTTATTTAAATCAATGTATAAAAATCTCAATTTATTATTTAAAAAAATAATATCACCATTTAGTGGTCTTGGGCTTGGTAAAAAGTACCCTATTCTT
>MDTG01370454.1_pt1 | contig 10981 bp, 9 predicted proteins | sample 811421 | NCBI WGS metagenome assembly MDTG01 (sample SAMN05326645, study PRJNA326480) | marine metagenome | isolation source: seawater | place: Pacific Ocean: South East | collected 2011 | reverse complement strand
TTTAAATAAATATTGGACTGAGTTTTCTAACAATCAAAATGAAGGTTTTAAGTTTATTAATGATGGTGTTGAAAGTTCTGTTCAATTTCAAATTAATAATAGAAATCAATCTGGGGGTAATGGGGTTAGTTCTGTAACTGCTTATGGTTCTATTTATATGAATCAAAATAAAAAGGTAGCTACAGAAGAATATGTAAATAGTAGAGGATTTCTTACTAGCCAAACAGATTCACAGCAATTATCCATTAGTAGTACAACTTTAAGCATTAGTGGTGGTAATTCTGTTTCGTTACCCATATTCGATGGGCAATATTCTAGTCTATCTGGTAGACCAACGATTCCTACTGATTATGGTGACCATTCTAAACAAGGTTATGCTACTCAAACTTGGGTACAAAGCCAAAAATATTTAACAAGTGAGACAGACTCACAAACTTTATCATTAAGCGGTAGCACACTTAGTATTTCTGGGGGCAATAATGTGTCTCTACCAACGTATTCTACTTTTAGTGGTAGTTATAACGACCTCAGTAATAAACCGAGCTTATTTGACGGAAATTACAATAGTTTAAGCAACAAGCCTTCAATTCCTACCCATACAAGTCATTTGACTAATAATAGTGGGTATATAACAAGCACTCAAAACATTACTGGTATGTCTAGATATAATGAAATAAGAGATACTAGAAGTGGTGATATAAGCCCAGATAACCATGTAAGTCATAGAATGATGACTGGCTTTACTAATCAAATACCTAGTCTAAGTAATTGGATGTCTTACATGCATATGAAAGGTTGGAGTAATGGTTATGCATCTTGGGAATTAATAGGTGGTAGTACAACTGCAGTATATGAAGATTTATATGTAAGGTTTGGAAAAGGTTCAAGTTGGAATGGTGTTAAACGACTATGGCATAGTGGCGATTTTAATTCAGGAAATGTAAGTAATTGGAATACAGCCTACGGATGGGGTAACCATGCTGATGCTAAATATTTAACAAGTCATCAGTCGTTATCTGGATATGCAACCCAATCTTGGGTAAACAGCCAAGGATTTCTAAAATCTCAAACTGATAGTCAAACATTATCTATATCTGGTAAGACTCTTACAATAAGTAGTGGTAATTCTATTACCTTACCAACTGACAATAATCATTTAACAAGTATTAGACAAACTAATGCAGATAGTACTCCAAATAGTACACAATTTAATAATGCCCTTGTTGCACCAAGTGGTTCTAGTAATAGGTCAACTTATTTTGATGGAGGTCCTGGGGTAAGTTCTGTATCTACTTGGTATGGTGCAGGAAATAAAGCATATAGTGCAATAGACTCAAGTCAAACTTATATGCAGTTTTGGGTTAACAATACTGGTGGTTCTTGGAAAAGAATGATGGACATATTTGGTGACCATTCTTTAGTTAGGGCTAATTGTAATTTTCAATCAACAGGTGTTATTACTGCAAGTGGTGGAGATTCTACAAGTTGGAATTCAGCTTACTCATGGGGAGACCATAGTAAAGCAGGTTATCTAACAAGTCATCAAAATATTAGCGGTAAAGCTAATGTATCAAATCCATCATTTACAGGTCGTATTACTGGTGGTTTTGGTGCAATAACTACTTCAGGGACTTTAGACTGGAACCATAGTTCAAATGCAATTAGTGGTCAAGGATATACATTACTACTAGGTAGTGCTACAAATGGTCCAGATGGTACTGGTAATTATTACCATCCATTTAGTTTTGAATATAGTAGTAAAAATGGTAATGGCAACATGACTCAATTAGCCATTCCATATCTTGGTGGAAATATACATTATAGAACTAGATATAGTGGAACTTGGGGTAGTTGGAAAGCAATGATTAGTAGTGGAAATATATCTAGCTATGCTGATAAAACACCTTCATGGGTCCCAAATTCAAACCCTGGATATCTAACATCACATCAAAGCTTGTCAGGCTATGCAACTCAATCTTGGGTTAACTCTCAAGGGTTTTTAAAGTCACAAACGGATTCACAGACATTAAGTATTAGTGGTAAATCACTAACAATAAGTAGTGGAAACTCTGTAACTCTACCATTCTTTGATGGTAATTATAATAGCTTATCGAATAAGCCTAGTATTCCAACACATACAAGTCACTTAACAAATAATAGTGGTTATATAACAGGGTTAAGCTATGCTTCACTTACTAGCAAACCAACTCATGTTGTAAATGGTATGCTTAGTGGTAGAAGTACACATACACCTGATACAGTAGGTGATGGTTTAGGTGTAACCTTTAATTATGCAGGTACACCTGCAGGGATTCCTGGTACAGACCATTCATTAATGACAATGGCTTACAGTTCAGCTTGGCAAACACAAATGGCACAAGACTGGAGACAATCTGGTAGAATGTATATCAGAGGTCAAAATAATGGTACATGGAGTTCTTGGTATCAGCAATGGTCTGAAGCTGATTTTGCAAATAATAGTAGTAATTGGAATACTGCATACGGATGGGGAAATCATGCCTCTGCAGGATATTTAACTTCACATCAAAGTTTATCTGGTTATGCTACTCAGTCTTGGGTTCAGAGTCAGAAGTATTCAACCTTTAGTGGGTCTTATAATGATTTAAGTAATAAGCCAAGCATCCCTACTCATACAAGCCATCTAACAAATAATAGTGGATTCTTAACTAGCCATCAGAGTATAAGTCATAAAGCTAATCTGTCAGGTTTTACAATGACAGGTGCTATGCAAACTACTACTGCTAGTAATTATGGTTTAATAACAGGACATCCTGGTGGAATGGAAATCAGGTCATCAGCTAGTGGTTATGCAGGTTTATTTGGTTCAGATATTAATAACAATTTTCAATATCAAATATATGGTAGCGGTGGAACTAGATATGGATTCTTAGCGTCTGAATGGGGTTCTTGGGATTTAAGAAAAGAAGTAGGTGGAAAATATTACGATAACAATCAAACTACTTACTATTTACAAACAAATGCCACTAGCCATTTACACACACTTTCGGTTGCAGGTACAATAACCTCATCAAGCTCTATAACTGCTAGTGGTGGTAATAGTAGCCATTGGAATACAGCTTATGGGTGGGGTAACCACGCATCAGCAGGGTATTTAACTAGCCATCAAGACATTAGTGGTAAAGCTAGTTTATCTGGTGCTTCATTTAGTGGTCATGTAGATGTAGGAAGTGGTACTCCATTCTTATATGTAGGGGATGCAACTGCAAATAATGATGGTTCTTGGGATTCTAATATTATGTTGGATTCCAATGCTCACGCTAGACTCAGAATTGAGAATCGTGGCAATAATAAGAATATGGAACTTTATTCTCATACAGGTACATCTGAGCCTACTATAAGATGTACAGATAGTGCTACTCATCTAAGAGTTGGTCATTCTTCCAATTTAATTAGATTTTATTCTACATATATAGATGCAAATTCTCATGGAACTTCAGCAAATTGGAAACAAGCTTATGACTGGGGTAATCACGCAAGTGCAGGATATTTAACATCATCTAGCACAATTAATGCAAGTACATTAGGTGGTTTATCTTTAAGTGGAACTACGAATAACGGAGCAAACAAAGTTGTAAGAACTGATGGTAATGGCTACGCTAATTTTGGTTGGATAAATACAGCAAGTGGTCAAACAAATGCTACTATCACTAGGATTTATGCTAGTTACGATGGCTACATAAGATATTATACTCCTTCAGAGTTTGGAAAACAAATTGGTCAACATATAGCTTATAGTGCTTTAAGTGGTAAACCATCTCTATTTAGTGGTAGCTACAATGACTTGTCTAATAAACCTACAATACCTACAAACAACAATCAATTAACGAATGGTGCAGGGTATGTAACTACAGATACGAATACTACTTATTCTGCAGGAACTGGAATGTCCTTATCTGGAACTACTTTTAATTGTACAGTAGTTAACACAGATACAAATACTACATATAGTGCAGGTACTGGTATAACATTATCAGGCACACAGTTTAGTATTGGTCAAGATGTAGCATCTAATGCTAATGTAATCTTTAAAAACACTCAAGCTAATGGTACTTTTTTAGCGAATAGTACTTCAACATTTAAGCAGAATGTTCAGATGGACAGAGACTTAACTGTAACTGGTACTGTTACCTATGGAAAGTTATCACAGTCTAAATCAGATAGAAGATTAAAGAAAGATATTCAACCCCTTGAGACACCCCTAGACAAGGTTTCTAAATTAGAAGGTAAGAAGTTTAAATGGAAAGATGATAACGCCCAGGATTTTGGTGTTATTGCTCAAGAGGTCGAGAAAGTCTTACCTGAATTAACATCTGAAGATAAAGAAGGTTATAAGAGTGTTAATTACCAAGGTATGATTCCCTACCTAATTGAATCCATAAAAGAATTGAAAAACGAAATTGAAACATTAAAATCTAAAACGGGAGAATGTTGTAATGGCTAAAACCTACACAAAGAAATCCGATGCAGATAACTGGAAAGCCAGTTCTGTAGAGGTAAAGGAAACAAAGTCTACTACAATGAAGGTTGAAAAATCTTATGAAGCAGTAGAACAGGAGATAGCAATGCTCGAAGACTCTAAAACAGCTACTGAAGCTATGATAGAGGAATTAAAAGCAGAGCTTGCTGAAATTGAAAAAGTAGCAAACGTATAAGGAATAGTATGTCAAAACCTAAACAATCCAAAAAGAGAAAGGACGGATTTGTTAACATAGATGGCAAAGACTATGAATGGGATAAGTTAAAAGACGAGGAAAAGTTTTACTTTAATCACGTCCTTGACTTGGACAATAAACTAGCCTCTGCAAAGTTCAATGTAGACCAAATGGCAGGTGGTCGTGAATATTGGATGGGTCTGTTAACAAAGTCTCTGAATGGAGAAGCAATAGATGGACCAATCAAAACCGAAAACGGCAAGGAGCTATAGAGGAGCCTTAATTGACGATAACTATGTGTTATCATTAAATATAAAATGGCTCGGACAAATCTGCTTGCTAGTTGCAGGGCTCGTTTACGGGTATTGGCAAATTGAAGTTCGTATTAAGACGCTTGAAGATGAAATGGTTAATGCGAATGCTGAAATTGAAAATTTACTTGATAAACATATTGCACAAGCGGAAAAGGAAACATTAGAGCTAACTGAAAAACTCGCCTTTTATGAAAAAGAATTCAATATCAACCCTCTCTCGTGGGGGAAGAAAAAAAGAGGTAAGTAGTGGACTTTTTAGCGGTTTATTCAGAAGCAGGAATGATTGGCGTGGTAGGCGCAATGTTTGTGTTCATGGTGTATTCTATGAACAAAAGAGGCAACGAGCAAGCAGAAGCTCTACAGAATTTAAAAGTAGAGAACAAAGGGCAATCTGAGACCCTTGAAAACATGGAAGGCATGGTAATTAAATTGATTGAAAGATGGAATAAAGCTGATGAGAGAATGGATAGAAAATTTGATGACCTTAATAGAAACATTAACGACTTAGATAATCAAGTCTCAGAAGTAAAGGGCTCTCTCAGTAGAGTTAATGGGAAACACTAATGCCTGCCCATGACGATTATCGAAATAAAGATTTATATGCAATGTTGGTAAAGTTCGATGAAAGACAGCGAACCATATTCAATATGCTAAATAGAGTGGAGAAGCACCTGGAAAAACTTAATAGTAAGGTAGCTGACCATGAATCTACAATAATAGAATTAAGAACGATAGGCACTATTGCAGTTGTTGCAATACCTATCGTAGTCAACCTCGTAATGAAATACTTTAATTAAGGAGAAGTGTATGTTTGCTAAAATGATGGCAGAATGGTTACTTGATGATGAAGTCAAAGGAGACTTAATCACACAACTAAATAAGGAAATTGATATTCCTTTCATAAATGAGAAAACTGAAGAGAAACTACTAAATGCTCTTTGGAAAATCATTTGTGCAGTTATTGGCAAGAAGTTAGGTGCGTAAAATAAAAGACCAACTCTGGAATCCACTTTGGTGGATGCTAGGTTTGATTCTTTTTGCATTAATAACAACAATATAATGCCAAGACTAGGTAAAAGAAGTAAATCGAGACTTAAAGGGGTGGACCACAGATTGGTTCACCTCTTAGAGGAAGTTGTTAAATACTTTGATATAACAGTTATTGAAGGACTTCGTTCTCAGGAGAGACAGAATGAATTGGTTAAGCAAGGTAAGAGCAAAACAAAATTTGGTAAGCATGTTAAAGGACATGCTGTCGATATTGCTCCATATCCTATTGATTGGAATGCTCGTGATGATTTCCACTATCTTGGTGGTTTTGTCTTAGGCATTGCAAATAGACTAGGATATAAAGTTCGTTGGGGTGGCGACTGGAATGCCTCATCGCTCTATAAAGGCAAACGCACAACCAAGGACAATTCCTTTGACGATTTAGTTCATTTTGAATTATTGGATTAATCGTGGGCAAAACTAAGAGGTTATATGAAAATAAAAGAACAAGTAGTTATCTTTCCAGATATCCACTTTCCCAACCACGATGAAAAGGCATTTAAATGTGCTTTAAACGTATTAAGAAAAGTAAAACCATCAGCATTTCTACTATTAGGAGATGTTATTGATGGTGAATCCGTTTCACATTGGCAATGGCGCAAGAAGAAGCGTCCACCATTGGAATACCAACTTCCCAGTATTGATGAAGAAATTAAGCAGGGGAATCTTGGTTTGGATAGAATTGATGAAGTTTTGGAAGAAGTGGGGTGTAAGAAAAAACAATTCACCCAAGGAAATCATGAAAAATGGTTCGACTACTTTGTCGATGAAAACCCATACCTTGAAGATTACACCTCAAGAAGAGCCTTCAAATTTGATGAGCGAGGATATAAATGGGCTCCGTATGGTAAAGTCATTAAAGTGTTTGGAAGCAAATTATACGCATACCACGGAGGACATTACATGGGAATTGCCCATGCAAGAACTCACGCCTTACAAATGGGATGCAACATCATCTATGGTCACACACACGATAGCCAAAAAGCAGTCATCACCCACATTAGTGGACCGCACATGGCGTATTCAATGGGATGTTTAACAGATATGACAAAGGATTATCTTAGTGGACGTCCTACTAATTGGACTCACAATGTTGGCATCTTGGATATTTTTACAAATGGCAATTTTAATCTTGTGGTTTTGGATATTGTCAAAGGTGTCACAACATATGGAGGAGATGTTATAAGTGGCTAAGTTAACTGAATTAATTAGTGATTTTAGTGGAGGAATAGTCAAAGGCTATGCTTCATCTAATTTAAAGAATAATCAGTTATCTGAATGTAATAATCTTATAGCAGATGGTATTGGAAAACTGTCTACTGTTCCTGCAGTTCAAAGTAAATCTACTAATGATTTTGTAGCGGACTTACCTAGTATTAAGTCTAAGAATATTCATGCATGGTCTACAGATATGCATTTGTCTATTCTTACTCCACAAGATTCAAGTGTTATAGTAGACCCAGTAGTAACAGAAGTACAAGAAGCTTATCAAGCTAGGACATTGTTTTTTACAACAAATATGAAAGCAAATCTACAGCAAACTGTAGGTATAATAGATGCTGACAATAATATGCCTTTAGATGCTATATTTCTTGATGGAACTGTTGGTGCAGGTAAAAATGAATCTTTTGTAAGAGAGCAATTAACAGTTAAGCAACTCGAAGAGCATATTCATACCTGGAATTCTAGGACACATGATGGTTCTGGTTCTTCGTATGACCAAGCATTTGATGATTATAATAACAATATCTCTGAATGGAAATATATGACTCATTCTCAAATGGGTACATTCCAAAAAGGTTTTCCAGAAAGTTTTGACCAAAGTACTTATTTTCCTATTTCATATGATACAGAAACAACACAATGGAGAAATTTAAATGTAGACGATACTGCTTCTCCAAGATATGACCATCCTTATTTAAGTGCTCTTGTAGGACGAGAAGGATTTACTGCAGATGACGATGATACTGGAAGGGTATTACGATTTGGTATTATTCATGAATATTGGGGTAGAAAGAATTTAAAGCTAGTAGCATTAGAAGGTTCTATGAGTGGTCCTGAGTTTTGGACGCCAAAAAGACATCCAAGTGTAGGTTTTGGAGAATTTGGATTAGTAGGTACTCCAACTGAGGAAATATTAACTCTTCCTTTGGCTAATGAAATACTTAGAGCAAATCTGATGGGTGAAGCAGATGGTAATATGATTAATAAGATTGGCAATGTAGATGGATGGGACGTAAATGATGAAGAATGGATTATGTTCTGGTCAGATGTGTTTGATGAATACAAGCAATTTGGTGCTTTTTCTAAGTGGACCTACGAATTACAAAATGTGCCTAATAATCAGAATGTAAACTACAAACTTACTATAGAATTTCACTCTAACTCAGCACATACCGAAACTAAGACGCTACAAGCCTCATTTGAGCACGAAATAGGTCAAAATGCATATGACATAAGGACTGGTCTTTTTAGCGCCTTAGAAACGAAATTAAACAATGATGCTGATTTAGCACCATTTAAGTTTAGTTGGGTTGATGATGGAGAAAAAATAACCTTTGAACAAGACATAAATACTCCTACACCTTATGGTATTAAAAATGTAACTGCTCAACAAACAGTTAGACAAGCAAATGTAGAGTTAACAACAGGTCAATCTTTTGATAATTTATTAGCTGTAGCAGGACAAAATGCACAAGTTGCAGTTTATAGAATAGATGCTGATGAATGGAATGATTGGAATCTTGATTTAAGAAGCGATACAAGTGTATCACAGAATACGGCATTGGCATTCTCAGACGCAGAAGGCTATCTACGAGTTTCAGATAAGAATTTTTACACAAATAATAAACCTAAATGGTTTGGATATTTAGATTTAAACAATCATGTATATGTTGATGGAAATTTCAATGTAGATGACAACAATCAACCACAAGGTGGATTCTACGAAGACGATGTAATGCCTACACCATTTACTGCCATACATGATAGTGGTCTTTTAAACGGACAATGGACGCATACTGCTTATGAAGTCTATTGTAATTTTCAATACGATGAGGATAGCCCAAGTGAAATCACATTAGATGTTCCACAACATGCAGACTTTAGCCCTCATCAGCAAGGAATAAAAGTATTTGCAGAATGGATGGATGGTAAAGACTCAGATGGAAATGATGAAATTGGATTTGATGAATATCTAGGAGCATTTGGCAAAGAAGAAAACCTTGAAATATGGTGGAATTATATTTATGTAGGAGGTGCAATAAGTCAGCCTCAGAAGTTTAAATCTTGGGATGGTACTTCTATAGGACAATTTTCTATGACTCCTAAGCCAGATGGTGAAAATAAAAAAGTAGCTTTAGGATTGTCAGTCTCATTAGGAAGAAGATTAGTAAGTGGAGATGGCTCTACTGGGTTAATTAACGCAAGACTTAAAGGTGTAGAAATATGGGGTAGGTTTACAAACTACGATGCTAATAACTTACTTCAACTAGCTGAAATAGACTTAGCAAAAGGATGGAGGTCTGAAGCAACTGGTGATTGGCAACCATTACACGACCATCAATATGTAGATGGTGATGGTGATAGTCATCCAAATGCTTGGTATACTCAATATGATGGAGATTTCTCATTAGCTGAAACATTAGTATATACTACTCCACCTGCAATAAGCTTCTTTCAAAAATATGGAATAAGGCATGATGTACCTATTGGTTTTGGTACTTTAGGTTCAGGTTGGAAAACATCCTGTGTGTTTAACAGGAGAGCATACTATGGTAATGTTAGATTAGAGAATACAGATAACTTATTAACATATTATCCAGATGGTATTGTTAAATCTGCGATAGGTATGTATGATACTGTTTCTGTAGATAACTTAATAGAAGCCACAATTAATGATGGAGATGAAATTACTTGTTTGATTGTAGCAGGTAATAAACTACTTCAATTCAAGAAGAGGTCTCTAACTATTATGGGCGTAAAGATTTTAGAAAATGGTCAATCAAGAGAAGTTATTGAAAGGACTATAGACCATGTAGGTGTAGATGGAGATAACCAAATATGCAAAACACCTTATGGTATTTTATGGGTAAGTAGAAGTGGTATTTATACTTACGATGGTCAAAAGCTAGATAAACTTACAGAAAACCAACAAGGAAGTACTATAAGTAAACGTGTATGGGAAACCTTTTATAATGAAAGAACCCATGTAGGATATGATGCATATTGGAATCAAGTTCATATCTGTCAAGATGTTGTAAATAATCCTAAGACATTAATATATAGCTTTAATACCAGAGCATTTACGGAGACTGATAAAATGTATTCTTCAGACCAGAAAACTGGATTTGTTAATGATGCATCAGGTCATTTATTATGGGCTCAAATAGGTACTGGAGCAAATTCGTTTACTGGAAGTAGTAATAATAAACCAAGTTTTAAAGATAGAAACAATAGATATAATGCTGAAGAAGCTCCTTCAGAAACTTCAAACGACACGGAATTTTCAGGATAATGGCATTAGTAATTAAAACAACATCAAAGACAAGACAGAATGTTCAGTCTAATTCCAATTTGGAAACAAAGCTGTTTGATTTTAATGACCCTTCTATGACCAAGAGTTTTAGTAGGTGTACTTTAACTTACGCAATACATGGAAATGGACTATCACCAATAGGAGTCTACTTTAAGATTGATAATCAAAACACATGGACTAAGTTTAAAGACAAAGATTTTTATAAAAACAACGCAGGGCATATCTTAAAAAAGACAAATAAAAAACTATTACAACAAAACTTTGATTTCCCTAAAAAGTCTATAGGTACTAAGGTGCAAATAAAACTTTGTTGGGACCCTGGTTATGTAACAAATACAACATGTAAAGATTTCAAATTAGTAGATATATCATTTACATACAGAGGA
>MDTG01121627.1_pt1 | contig 10981 bp, 10 predicted proteins | sample 811421 | NCBI WGS metagenome assembly MDTG01 (sample SAMN05326645, study PRJNA326480) | marine metagenome | isolation source: seawater | place: Pacific Ocean: South East | collected 2011 | reverse complement strand
GCGCATACAACATTTGCTGGGGCACCACCCAAATAATTTCTATAATCAGAATCTGATTTATTTATGATTTTGTCTATTAGAGCTTCCCCAATACAAATAACTTGCAACATACTAAAGAGGATGCAATTAATGCAGATAAATACCCACTCATAGTATATAAATGTCTAAATTGTTCTCATTTTCAGTTAGGCCATTCAGTTAATCCAAAAAATCTTTATGCTACCAACTACACCTATTTAAGTAGTATTGGGAATAGTTTTGTAAATCATATGAGGGATTATGCGAAATGGGTAAATAATAAATTCAATTTATCTTCTGGTTCACTTGTTATTGATATAGGTTCAAATGATGGATTAGGTTTAAAATTTTTTAAAGAACTTGGAGCGAAAGTTGTAGGCGTAGATCCTGCAAAATTTGCTAGTGATATTGCCAACAAAAACAATATTCCAACTATTAACTCATTCTTTACAAAAGAAGTTGTTCAGGAAATTTTAAAAAAATATGGCCAGGCTGATTTCATAACTTCTCATAATGTATTTGCTCATATAGATAATCTCCGCGAAGCTTTTAAAAATGTACATAAATTACTTAAAGAATCAGGTATTTTCATTTTTGAAATTGGATATTTTAAAAATGTCTTAGAAAAAGGATTCTTTGATACAATATACCATGAGCATCTAGATTATCATCATGCAGCTCCTCTTGTTGATCACCTTAAATCCTTAGGTTTTGAAATTATAAATATTTCTACAAATTCTGTACAAGGCGGTAGCTTAAGGATAGAAACACGAAAAAGCAACCTAAATATTTGTTCGAGAGAGTCAAAAAATTTCTTGTGCGAGGAAAAGAAATCAATAATTTATGATCCTTTATTTTTAAAGACTTGGAAAGACAATATTAAAAAAAATATGGGAATCTTAAATAAGAATGTTAAAAAACACTTAGAAAATAACTTAAAAGTTGCTGGTTATGGTGCACCTACAAAGGCCTCACTTTTACTATCCTTATCAAAATTAACAGAAGATCACATACCATTTATATTCGAGGATAATAATCTAAAAGTTGGAAGATTTTTGCCTAGTACTGGAATATCTATAATTTCAACTAAAGAACTAGAATTTATAAAGCCAGATATAATAATAATTTTTGCTTGGAATTTTTCAGATAATATTATCCTAAAATTAAAAAATATTATTAACTGGAACCTTAAATGTATAATACCTCTGCCAAAATATAAAGAAATAAATATATGATTAAGATAAATAAAAATTCAAAAATCTCAATAATTGCTCCTCACCCAGATGATGAAACTATCGCACTTGGAGGAAGCATCGCAAAATTTACAGAACTAGGATGTGATATATCAATTCTCATAATTTCTGGACATCTACCCCCTCTATATCCAAAGGAAGTTTTTGAAAGAACAAAAAAAGAAGCTGAGGATGCTTTTTTCATTTTAGGGGTAAAAAATTACGAATTTGCATACATACCAGCTACATATGTACATAAAAAACCAATTTCAGAACTAAATAAAATAATTTTTAATTTTATCAAAAAGAATCAATCTGATATTGTTTTCCTTCCTTTCCCAGACAGACATATTGACCATAGAGTTATATTTGATGCATCTGTTGTTGCATGTAGACCAATTGGTGAAAAATTTCCGAAATTAGTATTAACCTACGAAACCTTATCAGAGACTCATTGGAACGTTCCAGGCATAGAGGCCCAATTTTCTCCAGAAGTATTTGTAGATATTTCAGATTTCATTGAAAGAAAACTTGAAGCTTTATCTAAATATAAGTCCCAATTAAAGAATGGAGATTCAAGATCTATTGAAGCATGTAAATCTTTATCTAGGTTTAGGGGAAGTCAAAATGGATGCAAATATGCCGAGGCATTTAAATTGATCAGAATGATAATATAAACTTTATGCAAAAGGTTTTTTATTTAAAACTTAGAATAATAATTATGATATCAAAATTAATTAAAAAAATTTATGCCTTATCAACATTAAATAGAAGATTCATATTAATTTTTTTAGATATATCAACATTAATTATTTCAACTTTATTTGTTTTTTTATTCGAATCAACAACTTTTAAGGAAACAAATTTAGTCACTAATTCTTATTTAAGAATTATTTTATTTTATCTAACTTCTGGAATATTGATTTACATTCTTACAGGTCAATATAAAAGTCTTACAAAATATTATGGATATCGAAATATATACTACATTTTCATTAGAAATTTTTTATTAATTTCTTTAAATGCGATAATAATCTCTCAATATTCAGTTTATAGACCATCACTTTATTTTTATTTATCACTTTTTTTTCTGACTTCAATAATAAACTCTTCAATGAGAGTTTTCCTAAGTATTCTTCTTTTAAAAGCAAGTACTTCGAGTTTAATATCTGCATGCAAATCAGTTGTAATATATGGTGCTGGAGATGCCGGAGTAAAACTCTCCAATTATCTTATTAGTGACCCTAACTATAAAATTAAATATTTTTTAGATGACTCTAAAGATTTATGGACTAGAAAAATTAAAGATATTAATATAATCTCTCCAGAAATATTTTTCAAAAACAAAATTAAAGTTGATTTTATTTTAATAGCTATACCATCAATGAGCAAAAAATCCCTTAGAGAAAATTTCAATAAATTTAAAGAAAAAGGCTATAAAGTTTTAAAAGTTCCTTCAATTAACGAGATCACAGAAGCAGACTCCAATATTACAAAATTAAAACCAATAAAAATAGAAGATCTACTTGGAAGAGATTCCGTATCAACAAATATCGATTCTATTGCCAAAAAGATTAAAGGGAAAACTATTTTGGTAACTGGAGCAGGAGGTTCAATAGGATCTGAATTATGTTTCCAAATATTAAAGTTCAATCCACAGCACCTCATTCTTTTAGAAAACCATGAATTTAGCTTGTACAAAATAAAACAAAAAATTAAATCTCTCTATCTATCGGATATACGGACTTCTGAAATACTTGGTTGTGCAACTAATGCCAATTTACTAGAAGATTTATTCTCTAAATATAATATTAATTTAGTATTTCACTCAGCAGCCTATAAACATGTTCCTTTATTAGAAGAAAACCCTTTACAAGGCATCTATAACAATGTTTTCTCTACACTTGCAGTTTGTGAAGCGGCATATAAAAATAATATTGAACGATTAATTCTAATTTCTACTGATAAAGCTGTAAGGCCAACTAATGTAATGGGCGCATCCAAAAGAGTTTCAGAATTGATAATTCAGACATTCGCAAACAAGGTAAAATCCCAAAAAAAAATAAATACCCTTTTCTCTATGGTTAGATTTGGGAATGTAATAGGATCATCCGGTTCAGTAATGCATTTATTTAAAAAACAAATTAAAGAAGGAGGACCAATTACTGTTACAGATAAAAATATTATTAGATACTTTATGACTATACAAGAAGCAGTGGAATTAGTACTCCAGGCAACTTTTTTAATATCAGAAGGTGGTGAAGTCTTCCTCCTAGAAATGGGTGAATCTATTAAGATTGTAGATTTCGCTAAATTATTAATAGAATTATCTGGATTGACAGTAAAGGATGAAAATAATTTAAATGGTGATATTGAAATTATTTTTACAGGGCTAAGAAAAGGTGAAAAAATGTATGAAGAATTATTAGTTAATGGTGAATCAATTCCTACATCAAATCCGCTTATATATAAAGGAAGAGAATATTCGATTAATGAAGAATTTCTTTTCAAAAATTTAAATGAATTAAAGCAAAGCCTCAAATCTTTTGATAAGAATAAATCAATTTTAAAATTATCCGAATTAGTGAAAGAATGGAACTATAGCCCCGAGATATTTGATTAATTTATTTCTAGACACTTTTTATTAAATAAGAAAATTACTAATTTTGAATCCATAAATATTCTTAAAACAAAATTCTTAACTATATTTTGAAATTTCAATACTTAATCTCATAATTAAATTACATTCATATATCTGATATAATTTTTTTAATTATTTTAAAAGTTTTAATATTTGTGCAAAATAAACAAAAAATAGAAGATTACCCAGAAACCAAAATACATCCATCTGCTCTTATAGATATTGGTGCAGAAATCGGAAGTTATACCTCAATATGGCATTGGACACATATTTGTAGTGGAGCAAAAATTGGTGAGAGATGCTCAATAGGACAGAATGTTTACATAGCTAATAATGTAAAAATAGGAAATAATGTAAAGATACAGAATAATGTAAGTATTTACGACAATATTACTTTAGATGATGATGTTTTTTGTGGGCCAAGCATGGTTTTCACTAATGTATATAATCCTCGTTCAGAAATTAATAGAAAAAAAGAATATTTACAAACGAAAGTTATGAAGGGGGCAACATTAGGAGCTAACTGTACAATTGTTTGTGGCAACAAAATAGATAGTTATGCCTTTATTGGTGCGGGAACTTTAGTTAACAAAGATGTTAAAGCTTATGCTTTAATAGTTGGAGTGCCTGGAAAACAAATTGGTTGGATGAGTAGATATGGAGAAAGAGTACCCTTACCATTGAAAGGATCAGGGGATTGGACATGCCAACACACAGGAGAAAAATATATTCTCCGGGAAGATAATCTTTTTTTAAAAATTTAATTACAAGGTTTAGTCTATGATTTCTAAAAATAATGATTATTTAGAAAAACTTTTAAATAAATTTGAAAGAAAAAATGCCAAGATAGGTATTGTTGGTCTAGGTTATGTAGGCCTACCTCTTGCATTAGCATTTTGTAATTCTGGATTTAAAGTTTTAGGAGTAGATATTGATAATCTAAAAGTGAAAAAAATCAATTCTGGATCAAGCTATATTAAACACATAAGTGAAGCAGAAATTCAAAAATGGGTTGAGGCAAAAAAATTATCAGCTACTTCCGATTTTGAAGACACAAGCAATTGCGATGCTATCATTTTGTGTATCCCTACACCATTAGGAAAAAATCGGGAACCTAATTTAACCTTTATTAAGGAAACTATTCAATTTTTATTGCCGCATCTAAATAAAGGAAAAGTAATTAGTCTTGAGAGTACAACTTACCCTGGAACAACCGAAGAAATAATTAAACCACTTATAGAATCAAAAGGTTTTGAAATTGGTAAGGATATTTTTTTAATATATTCTCCAGAAAGAGAAGACCCTGGGAATATAGAATTCCCATTATCTGATATTCCAAAAGTTTTAGGAGGGACTAGCAAAAATTGTTCAATCATTGGAGAAGTGCTCTATAAAACTATTGTTAAGCAAATAATAGTTGTTAAGAATACTAAAACTGCAGAGATGACAAAATTAATAGAGAATATTCATCGCTCAGTAAATATTGGTCTTGTTAATGAACTTAAACCACTTGCAGAAAAAATGGGAATAGATCTTTATGAAGTAATTGAAGCTGCTTCCACAAAACCATTTGGTTTTTCAGCATATTATCCTGGCCCAGGACTTGGTGGACATTGTTTGCCAATAGATCCATTTTACCTTACTTGGAAAGCGAGGGAATTTGGCATGAATACAAGATTTATTGAACTTGCAGGCGAAATAAATCAATCAATGCCAAAATATGTGGTTCAAAAAACTATTGACGTCCTAAACGATTCTTTTTTATCCGTAAGAGGAAGCAAAGTACTTTTATTAGGAATGGCTTATAAGAAAAATATTGATGATTTAAGGGAATCACCATCTATTGAAATTTTTAATTTACTGCATGAAAAAGGTGCTGAAATTGAATATTGTGATCCATACCTGAATGAAATTCCTATAATGAGAAAAAAATCTCCAAGATTAAAGAGTATTGATTTGTCTCTTAAGAAATTAAAAAGCTTTGATATAGTTTTACTTCTTACAGATCACGACATTTTTGATTATGAATTTATACTAGAAAATAGCAAAATAATTATAGATACTAGAGGTAGATATGAATCAAAAGGTAAAATTTATAGAGCATAAAATAGCATCAATATGGAAAATCAATCAGAGGGATCAAAATTAAATATAGCACTTATAGGATGCGGAAGAATTAGTAATAATCATATTAAATCAATCCTATTACATAAAGATGATTTGCAACTAGTCGCAATTTGCGACAATGATAAAAATAATTTAGAAAAAGCACAAAGTCTTATTAAAGAGTTAGAAGCGGATTCGCATTCAGAAAAATCATTGCCAAATGTTTTTTTAAATTATGAGGAATTTCTAAGTGAGGTTAGTAATAAATCTATAAAGATAGATTTAGTTGTCATAGCGACTCCTAGTGGCTTTCATGCCAAACAAGTCATACAGGCTGCAAAAGCAGGCCTTAACATTTGTACTGAAAAACCAATGGCAACAAATTTGGCTGATGCATTAAAGATGGTTGAAATATGCGAAAAAAATAAAGTTAATTTATTTGTTGTAAAACAAAATAGATGCAACAAAACTCTTCAACTTGTGAAGAAACAAATCGATGCTGGCAGATTTGGTGATCTTGTAATGTTAACGGTTAATGTTTTTTGGCAGAGACCTCAAAGTTATTATGATCTAGCAGATTGGAGGGGTACTAAGAAGCTTGACGGAGGAGCTTTAATGAATCAAGCAAGTCACTACGTAGATTTATTAGAGTGGTTTGGCGGACCAGTTAAATATGTAAGTGCCTCAACTGCAACCATGAGCAGAAAAATTGAATCTGAAGACACTGCGACTCTTCAATTAACCTGGGAAAATGGTGCTCTGGGAACAATGGCAGTTACAATGTTGACTTACCCAGAAAATCTAGAGGGTTCTATCACTATATTAGGTAAAAAAGGCACAGTTAAAATAGGGGGAAAGGCCGTTAATAAAATAGAAAAATGGTCCTTTGAAGATAAATCAATTGATGATGAGAAAATAGATGAAGTAAGCTATGAAACTACAAGCGTTTATGGTTTTGGGCATCCAGCTTTTTACGAGGATATGATATCTTCACTCAAAGGGGAAAAAGAATCTATATGTTCTGGTAAAGAGGGTTTGAAAAGTATCCAAATCTTAGAGGCAGCTTATCTCTCTGCTGAGAATGGTCTTAGGATTGAATTACCACTCAATCAAAAAATTTAAAAAAAGAATCATTTTCTTGTAATTCCACAAAAGTCGAAGAATTTATGATTGGAATGATCAATTTTTTTATATTCTTTATGTGCTACTAAATAAATCAACAAATCTGCTTTTTTAGTAATCTCATCGACTGAACACAACTGTAAATTTTTTAGAATACTGATATTAGGTTCATTACAAATAATTTTTCTTCCCTTTAATTTTAAATCCAAGGCAATTTGCAGTGCAGGCGATTCTCTTAAATCGTCTATATCAGGTTTATAAGCAAGTCCCATTATTCCAATAATAGGATTTGATCCATTTTCTTCAATTAATTTTTCAACAAATAAATCAATTTTTTCAACAATTTTCTTTGGTTTTAAATTATTTACCAAACGAGCAGCCTGTATTAATTTAGTATTATCAGGAAAATCTGATGCAATAAACCAAGGATCTACTGCTATACAGTGGCCACCCACTCCGCATCCAGGTTCAAGAATGTTTACTCTTGGATGACAATTTGCTAAAGAAATAAGCTCACTTACATTTATTTGCAATGTTTCACAAATTAGAGAAATTTCATTCGCAAAGGCGATATTAACATCCCTATATGAATTCTCAGTCAACTTTGATAATTCTGCAATTTTCGTAGTTGTTAAGTGAATTTTACCCTTGCAAAAGCTTTTATAAAAATTATGTGCAATAATTTGAGATTGTATATCCTCAGTTCCCAGTATCCTATCTAAATCTATAAGTTCTTTTATTATCTTTCCAGGTAAAACCCTTTCAGGACAATAAGCAAAATGATATTTCATTATTTTGTTATTATCACCAAAAGAAATTATATTGGTTAATTTTTCTGTAGTGCCAACAGGTGAAGTTGACTCTAATATTACTAAGTTGCCTTCTCTAATAACTTTTTTTATGTTTTTAGCAGCTTGCAAGACATATTCTATATTTGGCTTAGGAATACCATTATCTTCATAATTACTTTTAAATGGAGTGGGAACAGCAATTATAAAAATATCCGCAGGGACAGGTTCTATATGAGCTGAAAATGTACCATTTTCAAGAGAAGACCTAAGTAAATTATCAATCTCCGGTTCCGAAATATTTGAGTTTCCTTTATTAATACTCTTAACTAAATTTTCATTTATATCTACCCCGTAAACCCTAAATCCATTTTTCGCTAAGAGAACGGAAGTAGGGAGACCTATGTAACCTAAACCTAGAACGCAAACTTTTTTCATTAGTTCTTTAGAAAGAAATTTCTCATAATTTTTTCTTTTTCGTTTGAATTAGGATATTGGATTAACACCGCCTTATATTTACCTTTTAGTACAAAAATGCTTCCAGCTGAACATCCTATAATTCCAAATCTTGATATTAACTCTTCAAAATCTCTATAAGAAGAAGCACCTCCTAAAACAGATAGGGGGATACTTACATTTTGTTTAACTTTTTCAATAAATTCCAAATCATAACCTTTCTGCATACCATCCCTATCAATCATATTTATCAATATTTCACCTGCACCATATTCTTGTAAAAGATCAATAAATTTAAAAGGTTCTATTTCCCTTTTATATGTGGAATTGTGGGTGAAAATACTATAATTATAACCCAATAAGCCAGTCCTTTTAATATCTAGACAAATAACTATACTTTGAGAACCAACTTGTTTTACAGCCTCATTTATAAAATTTGGATCTTCCAATGCTACTGAACTAATAGATACTTTTTCAACTCCTAGACTTACTAACTTTTCTACTTGAGAGATTTTTTTAATACCTCCTCCATAGCAAAGTGGCATTCTACACTCTCTAGCAATTTTCTCTATTAGTGAATAATTAGGTTCCTCTCTTTTTACAGTTTTGTCTATATCCAAGATAATAATCTCATCAACCAATTTTTCATTAAATATTCTCACTGCATTAAGTGGATCGCCAATATATTTTGAGTTTTTAAACTGAAATGTTTTTACAAGGCCACCTTTATGTATTAATAAACTTGGAATGATTCTTGGTTTCAACATATTTATTACAAATAATAGAAATTTTTTAATAATTTTATGCCATCTTTATGACTCTTTTCAGGATGAAATTGAACTCCATAAATATTTTGAAAACAAAAAGAACTTGTAAATTTAATATTATAAGTGGAAAAGGCTAAACTCATTTCGGTATCTAGAACTTTACAGTAATAAGAATGAAGAAAATAAAAGTATGATTGCCCAATAGATTCAAATATTGAATCTTTTCTTATTGGTTCTATAGCATTCCACCCCATATGAGGTAATGGATATTGTTTACTATTCCCTAAATTAAATTTCAAAACATCTGCATTTATCCAACCCAATCCTTTTTGCTTTCCCTCCTCACTTTTATTACACATCATTTGCATGCCAACACAAATGCCAAGAATTGGGGTTTTCTTCTTTAAGACAAGAAAATCAAGTTTTTGTCTTAAACCAGAATTATTAATTTTTTCCATTGCCCAATCGAAAGAACCTACTCCAGGAAGTATTAATTTTGTTGCTTCTTCTAAATCTGCTTCTTTAGTAGCTACCAAGACAGGAATATCTAAATTTCTATAAATATTGACAATTGCTGAAATATTACCTAAGCCATAGTCCACAATTGAAATCATATTTAGTAAGAACCTCCTCTTCTTGCAGCGCCAAATAAATTTAATATTCTTTCTCCAAGAAATATTAGAGAACTATTATTTGAGTAATCCCAATAAAATTTTTTTGGAAGATGTAAGAATTCCTCCAAAAGTTCTGTAGATATATTTAATTTATTAGCAATATAATTAAACTCATTTTTGATCTCTAATTGTGACAAAGGTGGGGTTTTTAAGATATTTAATGCCTGATCTCTAGAAATTTGATTTGTGAGAATCATACTAGATAATTCAACTCTTCTCATATCAAAGTTAAATCTTTTTAATAGCCAATATCCTTCAAAAAATTTAGTAAACCTTGATTCAAAATGTTTTTGTGAATAAGGTTTCCAATCATATTCTTCTTCGAGTTCTTTTATAGCTTTTGATTTCGAATAATCTAAGAAATTTAAGGGTTTAAAAACCTCAACCTTTTTAAAATATTTAAGCCATATCTTATGATAGAAAACAGAAGTAAATGGATAATTTGTCATTTTGTTGGTAGAAAATTTTTTTAATATATCTTTAGCTTGCTTTAGATCCGCGCCATAATATATAAGATCTAATGGTCTCTGCACCGACTCAGTAGCTATATTGCCTCCATTAAGTATTGTCTTGATTCCATATTTATTTGCAAATTTATACAAAACACCCACAAATGCCATATCTTGAGGTACATCTAAATGTGGGACTCCAGATCTGAACATTGCCAATTGAAAATCACGCATCTCTTCCCAATTAATAACTTCAGTAAAAAGTTCAACACCCAATTTATTTACAAGCTGAGAAATATTATGTACAGCGATATCAGTATTCCAGCCTCCATCAACATGAAATACTAGTGGCTTTAAGTTATATTCAGTTACTACTTTATGTAGCATATATGAGCTATCAAGTCCTCCACTTAATCCCAAAATGCAGTCAAACTCCTTTCCTTTGGATTTATTTTTAATAGATTCAACTTTCTTCTCAATAATTTTTTTACCCTCAAGTCCGCTTACAAGTTTATGTTTAACATTATTTATAAAATCCCAGTAATGATTAGATATTCCCTCTCTATCAAAGGTTATGGAAGGATCAGTCTCATCCATAACAGTTTTACTACAAATTTTATACTCTTTATTTTTCAAGGCTATTAAACTTCAGTTTTCATTAATTAATAATTATAGTTACATTATTTTAAATTTATATCATATAAACATTTTAGATAAAATTCTGTAAT
>MDTG01083289.1_pt1 | contig 10981 bp, 10 predicted proteins | sample 811421 | NCBI WGS metagenome assembly MDTG01 (sample SAMN05326645, study PRJNA326480) | marine metagenome | isolation source: seawater | place: Pacific Ocean: South East | collected 2011 | reverse complement strand
TCCTAGGAATATTAAAAAAAACATTGGAAATGCTGTTCCTAATGAATATCCAATAATTGATCCAACTCCACCCCATGTTGCTGCAGAAGCAGGTCCAAATAAAATCCATGCACCTAGCGCAGACGCAGATAAACTTGTAGTTAAAGAAAAAACACCAATGTTTCTATTGGCTGTTAAATAATCATTTAATCCTTGATATTTTTTTGAATGATAAAGGCCCAAAATTGCAAATATTAAACTAATAGCGATTATTAATGTTAGCGATGTATATTGACTTATAAAGTATGTTTTACTCATTTTTCTCCCTTTCTGAATTACCGGACAGGTTCATAGGGTTTAATCTCAGTCTATTACGACACCCCTAAAAGCTTTACTTATACTTTATTATCCATAATTTCAACCATGCATTTGGTTGCATATTCTCGCCACTCAGATGAATTTTTACCTTTAAGACTATTTAAATGATTTTTATTATTTTGAATATCATTTTTATGTTTAATTTTATCTTTTTCATTCAAATTTTTTTCTATATTATCTAAGTTTAATTCCATAGCATTAATCCATTGATTTCCAAGTTCAACACACTTTTTATCATCTTTTTCATCACAAATTTGTTTAAAAAAATTAAAAATAATATCGTCAGTTTTGACTGGTTTATTCATTTTTAATGATTATTTTTTGAAACAGTTATTTACTAAAATTGCCATTAGTATCCAAACTACAAATATTTCACCATGAGAGAAATTGTAATCCGCCCCTGCAAAACCAGCAATAATATTTATCGCATAGATTATAATTGTGGAGGCAATTAAACTTAATATTAAATTAATTGAACCAATTATATATCTCATAATTTAAGAATATATAATTTTAGAGCTTATTCAATTAAGAAATAAATTAGAAAATCATTTTTTTTTGATTTTTTCTAATGTTCTAGTAATAAATCTTGGAGTTAAAGTTTTAATGGGGTTAACTGTCGTATCGAGTTTTTCTGGAGGACCTTTAATTTTAAAACTTACACCAAAAACACCTTCTCCAGTTTTTGTGCCAACTAATATTTTTCCTAAAATGGGTATTGATCCTATTGCTTTATTAATTGTAGTTGCTGGCACTAACGTGCCTCTTAAGCTTATCAATTCGCTCTTTTCAATATATCCATCCATTAAAATTGAGATCGCCGGACCTATTGCATAAATCTCATCAATAGTCATGAGATTTTTTTTGGTTTTAAATTTCATCTCAAATTCATTAAATCTTATACCTTCGCCCGAAAGAATATCTGCTATTCCCTGCAACGAAGCTAAAGTGAGTATTTTGGTAAGAATTGGTAATTCCTTTAATTTAAAATCGTAAATTTTAAGAATAGATCTTGTATCATTATTTTCATTTATAGAGCTAAAATCTAAAATTCCTTCCTCAAACCCTTTAATAAATTTATATCTATTTATTATCGGTTCTGCATTTTCAATAAATAAAGTTGTTACTTTGCTAGTTTTTGTAGAATTAATTGTAAAATTAAATTTTTTATTATCAGTTAATATTCCTCTCAAATTTGTATTGCTTACCTGATGATCTTTGTAAGTTAAACTACCTGAAAAATTTTTTATGTAATTTTTCTTATCTATAAGAACTGCATCAATCTGGGTTTTTATTAAAAAATTTTTATTTATTAATTTTGATTTTGTTTTACTATCTGTCTTTAAAAGAATATCTATTAATTTATTAGCATTAAATGAGGGGCCACTTAAAGTATATTCTTTATCTTTTTTTTTTGAAAGGATAATTGAGTTTTTAAAATTGCCTTTATCTAAATAATTTAAATTCAGTTCTTTAATATCAGAAATTTTGTTTTTTCTTAAAATCAAATTTTTGATCTGTATTTTATTTTTTTGCTCTTTTAATGAGACTAAATTAACTATTATATCTTTATTTAATTTCTTAAATCCATCTATTCTAACTTGCATTTTTGAGTTATCTTTTTTTTCAAAATTTAAAAAATTAACTTTAAAAGGATTTTCTTTGATTCTTAGATTGGTATTAAACTCTATTTTTTCGTTTGTTTCATTAAAGAAATATTCTATTTTATCGTTTTGAGTTTGAATTAAAATTTCACCACTTCCTTTCACAGAATATTTTTTATTTTCAAAGTTTATTTTGATATCATTATTAATTAATGAAATATTTTCTTTTATATTTGGAAAAAAATATTTTAGATCATCAAATTTTTTAATTGATAATTCTTTTAATTTGATGCTCGATGAAATCTTTAAATTTTTTACTTTAAATTTATTTTTAATTTTGAATGAAAATTCGTTTACAGAACTAAATCTTAATTTTGTAAAAATGAAGTTTTTTGGAAAAATTTTTTGAAGGTAAATAATATCTTTTTTATTTATATCAATTTCTTGACTTTTGATTTTGCCCCTTACATAAAATTCATTATTTACGGTTTCTATATTGATTTTTTTTGAATTTAGTTTTAAATTATTAAAAAAAAAATCTAAATTTAGAAACTCTAAATTTTTACTCTTATATTCAAAGATTGAATCAATTTTACTGAATTGAAAGTTATCTGTTAATTTAATTCTACCATCTTTTAAAAAACCGTTTATCTTGAAATTGTCTTTAACTTTACCTTTTTCATCAAATTCTAAATTTATATCTGCTATTAAATATCCTTTTTTAACGATTTTTTCTAATAAATATAATTGAGAAGTATTTTTGAAATTTCTTATAAATGAAATCAAATTTTTTAATTCAAGAGATTTTGTTGATATTTCTAAATCTTTAATTGAAAATTCTTTTTTTATTAATGACTTTAATGAAATATTTGTTTTGATGTTTTCTAGCTCAATAATTTGTTTATCAAATATTAGTTTCGGACCAACTGTCTTTGCATTAATTTTTAGTTTGATAGGATCTAGTATTATTTTTACTTTATTTAGCTCAATATTTAAATTTTCATCAATAACTTTAATTTTTTGTGATATTTGTTTATTAAATCTTTTGGTCTCAAGACCAATAAAACTAAAATAAATAATTGAAATAAATAACGATAAAAAAATTAATAAAACTATTTTTAAGAATATTCTCATTTAATTTGATAAAGTGATTTTTCTAAAAATTCGTCAATTTCACCATCTAGGATTTTGTCAGGACTTGTGCTCTCATGATTTGTCCTATTATCCTTAACTAATCTATAGGGTTGTAAAATATATGATCTTATTTGATGTCCCCAACCAATTTCAGATTTTGAAGATTCTAAATCTTGACTTTCTTTCTCTTTTTTTTTGATCTCAAAATCATATAATCTAGCCTTAAGCATACTTAGGCATGTCTCTTTATTTTTGTGTTGAGATCTTTCATTTTGACATTGCACAACAATTTTTGTTGGTAAATGGGTAATTCTAACTGCACTATCAGTGGTGTTAACATGTTGGCCGCCAGCACCACTAGATCTAAAAGTATCAACTCTTAAATCTTTATCTTGTATTTCAATATTTATATTTTCATCAACTACTGGATATACCCAAATACTTGCGAAACTTGTATGTCTTCGAGCACCGGAGTCAAAGGGAGAAATTCTTACCAATCTATGAATTCCTGACTCTTTCTTTAACCAGCCAAAAACATAATCACCCTCTATTTTAATAGTCGAAGATTTTATTCCCGCCTCGTCTCCCTTATGCTCACTTATTAAATTTGATTTAAATTTTTTGTTATCTGACCATTTGAGATACATTCTTCGAAGCATATTAGCCCAGTCTTGACTTTCTGTGCCACCTGCTCCAGCATGAATTTCTATATAACAATCAAGAGTGTCTGCGTCATTTGATAAAAAGCATTTTATCTCGTTCTTTTTAACTAACGATCTAAGTTCTTTGATATTTTCAAAAACTTCATTTTGAAAACTAAGATTTTTTTCCTCGATAGCTAATTGATATAAATCATCCAAATCTTTTAGTTTAACAACAGATTTTTCATACGAATTTATCAAATCCTCAAATAATTTTTTTTCTTTTAATATTTTTTTTGAATTTATTTTATCTTGCCAAAAATCTGCTTGAAGCATTTTTTCATTATGTTTCTCAAGCTTTAAATAAATATTTTTCTTTTCAAAGAAACTCCTTTACTCTTTGACTAATTTTTTTAATTTCTTTTTTAGTATTTAAATATTGATCATCCATTAGTAAAATTTTAATATATTATTAGAATCTAATCTATTATTATTTGAAAATAAAACTTTTCCATTTACTATATTTTTGCTTTTATATGCTTCCATAATGGTATTTTTTGATGATAAACTTGCCTTTCGACCAGTGCTAGGGTCTACAACCATCATAGTGATTCCCTCGGAAACTTTAAAAGGTCTTGCATCTGATTTTTTAATACCTTCTTTTATAAAGTTTTCAAAAATAGGTAAGGCGGTTTTTGAACCAGTTTCAAATTTTCCTAGGGGGGATGGATTATCCATTCCTACATAAACTCCAATGACTAAGTTGGAAGTAAAACCGATAAACCAAGCATCAGTATTTTCATTAGTAGTTCCTGTTTTGCCAGCAAGGTTTAATTTCATTTTTTTCAACTTTTTTCCTGTTCCCCTTTTAATTACACCCTCTAATATTGAGGTAATTTGATATGCAGTTTGAGGTGAAAAAACCTGTTTATAATTATCCTCAATTTGTGGGTAGGTAATACCAGTATAAGAAATTTGATCACAATTTTTGCATTTTCTTTTATCATTATTTATTATTGTGTTTCCTTCACTATCTTGAATTCTGTCGATTAAAATTGGTTCTACTAGCTTTCCTCCATTTACAAAAGCTGAATATGCTGAAGTCAATTTTAGTAAAGTGGTTTCAGCAGAACCTAAAGAAATTGATAACAATTCATTTGGATTCTCGTAAATACCCAATTTTTTAGAAAAATTTACCACACTATCAATTCCTAAATTTTGAGCTATTCTAACAGTCATTAAGTTCCTTGATTTTTCAAGTCCTGTTCTCAATGTTGACATCCCATAAAATTTTTTACCATAATTTTCTGGTTTCCACATTTTAAGATCCGATCCTTGATCTAACACTAAAGGAGCATCTAAAACTAATGATGAAGGTGTATATTTATTTTCTAATGCTAAAGCATAAACAAAAGGTTTAAACGCAGAGCCAGGTTGCCTTAAAGCTTGTGAAGCTCTATTAAACTCACTATTTTTAAAACTAAATCCTCCACTCAGCGCTAAAACTCTTCCGGTATAAGGATCCATTACAACTATTCCACCATTAATTTTGGGAATTTGTTTAAGACTAAATTTATTAGATTTTATATTTTCAACATAAATTATATCGCCAGGTTTTAATAAACTGCTAAATTCTTTTTTTGTCCATGAAATATCCCTATACTCTATAATACCTTCAATATTATCATCTGTTTCTATTAATGCTGAAAATTTATCTACTTTTTTTACAATAGCTGTCTTCCAGCCAATAGACTTTTCTAACTTAAATTCTTTTAAATCTTTTTTCCAATTAGAATTAATTTTTCTTTTTGTTAAGACACCCCGCCAACCTTTTCTTTTATCATATTTTATCAAACCACTTCTCAAGGATTTTGTGGCTATTTTTTGCAATTCTATGTTAATTGGGGTATTAATATTAAAACCTTGTTTATAAACTTTTTCATAACTTAATTGGTTAATAATATTTTTTCTAACATCTTCTATGTAATATTGCGCATCTTCTAAAAAGACTTTTTTCTTTTTTTTTAGACTTATTTCTTTATCTTTAAGATTTGTATACTTTTCAAGGCTAATAAAATTGTTATCAAATAAATTATTTAAAACTAAATTTCTTCTAAATTTTGCTAATTCCTTATCTCTATAAGGATTATATTTGCTTGGGGCTTTTGGAAGAGCTGCCAGTAGTGAAGCCTCTTCATAACTTAGTTCTTTAATTGATTTATCAAAATATTCTAAGCTTGCTGCTGCTACTCCATAAGCGCCACTTCCAAGGTAAATTTGATTTAAATATAGTTCTAAAATTCTTTCTTTTGAAAGAGCCCTTTCAATTCTGAATGCTAAAATTGCCTCTTTTAACTTTCTATTGAAGCTAACTTCATTGCTAAGAAGAAAATTTTTAGCTACCTGTTGAGTAATAGTTGATGCTCCTTCTAATCTTTTAGAGGTCAATATATTTTGAATATTATTTATAACAGCTCTTAAAACTCCTTTGGCATCAACACCTGGATGTGAAAAAAAATTTTTATCCTCTGCAGATAAAAATGAATTAATTACTACTTTTGGAATAGAACTATAAGGAACAAAGACTCGTTTTTCTTGAGAAAAATCTGCAACCAAATCACCATTACCAGCATAAACCTTGCTTGAAACAGGAGGTTTATAACTCTTTAAAAATTTATAATCAGGTATCGAGTTTGAGTAACTCCATAAAATACCAAGTAAAAAAATTGATAATAATAGAAAAAAACTAATAAATGCGATCAATATATTTTTAAATAATCTGTTCATTTTAATTCCATTATATAACGGAATTTGTTAAAGATATGGCATGAGAAAACAAAATTTTTAATAAAAATAAGTAATTATATGAAACAATCAAAAATTATATTATGGAAAAAAATTTATATATTGATGCATCGCATCCAAATGAAACTAGAGTTGTTCTTAAATCAGACAATAGTATTGAAGATTACGAATACGAGGGTTTAAAAAACAATCTCATTAAGAATAATATTTATTTAGGTAGGGTTAGTAGAATAGAGCCTTCACTTCAAGCAGCATTTGTTGACTTTGGTAGAGACAGACATGGCTTTTTGTCATTCAATGATATTCAGTCAGATTATTATCAGATTCCAAAAAGCGATTTAGAAATTATAAAACAAGAAGAAGAGAAAGCAAGAGAGGAACTATCAAAAAAAGTTGAACAAAAAGAAGCGGAAGACTTAGCAGAGGGTAAATTAGAAATTGATGACCCAATTGAAAAAAAACAATCAGAGGAGAAAGAAAATTTTGAGGAAGAAAAAAAAGAAAAGGTTAAAACAAAATTTATAAGATACAAAATTCAAGAAGTCATCAAACCAAACCAAGTAATCTTAGTTCAGGTAATTAAAGATGAGAGGGGCCAAAAAGGAGCGGCTCTAAGTACTTTTATATCTATTGCTGGTAAATATATTGTGTTAATGCCTAACACCCCAAAAGGTGGCGGGATATCAAGAAAGATTTTTAATCCTGCAGATAGAAAAAAAATAAGATCAATATTGAATGAAATAGAAATTCCAAAAGAAATGGGATTAATTGTGAGAACTGCCGGTAGTAACAAAACAAAAAATGAAATTAATCACGATCTCACAACACTAATAAATAGCTGGAATCAAATTAAAGAAAATGCATTGAATTCTATTGCGCCTTCTCTGATACATCAAGAAAGTGAGATCATAAAAAGAACCTTGAGAGATATGTATGATGAAAATACTCAAAAAATTATTGTTGAAGGAAATGAAGGATATAAAAAAGCACAAAATTTTATGAAAATGATGATGCCCTCTCATGTTAAAAAAATAAAAAAATATAGAGGTAAAACTCCTTTGTTCATTGAGGAAGGTATTGAACAAAAGCTTAATCAGATATTTGATTCTGAAATTAAATTAAATTCTGGAGGATATTTGGTTATAAATCCTACCGAGGCTCTAGTTTCAATTGATATTAACTCAGGAAGTTCAATTAAACAAAAAAATGTTGAAAGCACAGCCCTAGATACCAATCTTGAGGCAGCTGATGAAATTGCGAGACAAATTAAGATAAGAGATTTGTCGGGACTAATAATAATAGACTTCATAGATATGCTAAGTTATGGAAATAGAAGATTGGTTGAAAGGAGATTAAAAGAAAAATGCAGATCAGACCGAGCAAGAATTCAAATTGGAAGAATAAGTAACTTTGGTCTTCTTGAAATGTCTAGACAAAGATTGAGAGAGAGTGCAGTAAAATGGAAAGTAAATTTAACAGACGAGTCATTTGCGCAAAAATTATTAAAATTGGTCGAGTTAAAATCAGTTTTAAATAAAGCGAAATATGTTGATTTAAAAGTTTGTGAGAAAATTTCTGATTTTTTAAAAGAAAATTTTATTAATGATTTAACTTATTTTGAAAAAAAAAATAAAATGAAAATTGATATAATCACTGATAGAAATTTAATTATTCCTGAATATATTATTGACATAAAAAATAAATCAAAAAAAACTATAGAATTGTTAGAAAATTTTGAAAAGTTAAAAAATTTGGAAACTCAAAAAAAAGAAGATAATGTTATAAGTATTAGCGATAAAAAAAAGTTCAAAAAAAAACCATACAGAAAAAGAAAATTTTTTAAAAAAGCTAAATAATTCCTTTTTTAGGTGAAGAAGCTTTGCCCATTAAACTCATTTCTATTCTTCCTGACAAAAATGACTGTCTACCAGCTATAACTGCATTTTTAAAAGCCATAGCCATTTCAAAAGGTTTTTTTGCTCTTGCAATAGCAGTATTTACTAGAACCCCATCACATCCTAATTCCATTGCAATGGTTGCATCAGAGGCTTGTCCCAAACCTGCATCTATTATCAACGGTAATTTTGTTTGTGCTCTTATAATTTTTATATTAACTTTATTTTGAATTCCGAGTCCAGATCCGATTGGGGCTGCTAATGGCATTATGGCACAAGCTCCAGAATTTTCTAATCTTTTTGCCATTAAAGGATCGTCATTGCAGTAAACCATAACGTTAAAACCCTCCTTAGATAGAATCTCTGTGGACTTTAAAGTCTCGATCATTTCAGGAAATAAATTTCTTTTATCTCCTAATACCTCTAGTTTTACTAATTTCCAACCTCCAATTTCCCTTGCTAGCCTAAGTGTCCTTAGAGCATCTTCAGCATTAAAACAACCTGCAGTATTCGGAAGATATGTTATTTTTTTAGGGTCAATAAAATCCATGAGTAGTGGTCTTTTTTTATTCGAAATATTTACTCTTCTGACTGCAACAGTAACTATATCTGCCCCAGATAGTTTTACAGCTTTTGCACATTCCCTCATACTTTTATATTTTCCTGTTCCCACAATTAACCTAGAATTAAATCGTTTGTTAGCTATTATAAACTTATCTTTCATCTTTTTAACCGCCTCCAATAAAATGAACTATTTCAATTTTGTCATTTTTTCTAAGTTTTATCTTATTAAGCTTTTTTTTATCTAATATTTCTTGATTTAATTCAATAGCTACTTTTTTAATAGGCACTTTAACATCTCTTAAAAGATTTTGAATTTTATAATGCTCGGTAATGAGCTTTACTTTACCATTCAATCTAATTTTTATTTTTTTTATTTTTTTCATCGTATATAAAGTGTTAATGAATTATAAAATAATTATCATAAATGGTCCAAATCTTAATCTATTAGGTGAGAGAGAACAATCACATTATGGCTACACTACTTTTGATGAACTAAAACAAAATTGTGAAAAAAAATCAAAGGAGTTAGGTTTAAAAATTGAATTTGCTCAATCAAATATTGAAGGTGAATTGGTAGATTTAATACAAGAATCTAGAAATAAATTCGATGGAATCATAATTAATGCTGCTGCTTTTACTCACACATCTGTGGCGATTAGAGACGCTTTAGATATTTTTAAAAAACCAATAATAGAGTTACATATATCAAACATATATAAAAGAGAGAAATTTAGACAAAAATCTTTAATAAGTGATATTGTAACAGGTGGAATTTTTGGTCTAGGGTCAGATGGTTATATTTTAGCCATAATTTCAATGCACAAACTTTTAAAAAATGAAAATTGATAAAAAAATTATTAAAGAACTGAGTGATTACTTAGATGAATTTAATCTTACTGAAATAGAGTATACAGAAAAGGATATTAAAGTTAAGGTTTCAAAAAATAAAATTTCTTTAAACAATCAACCATCATCATTGGAAGGAAAACCAACACCTAAAGCTGATGATATTATAAGTTCAAATTTTAAATCTGGTATTGAAGTAAAATCACCAATCATAGGCACAGCTTATCACGCACCAGAACCAGGAGCTAAAAAATTTGTGGAGATTGGGCAAAAAATAAAAAAAGGCGATACAGTAATGATAGTTGAAGCTATGAAAACAATGAACCACGTGCCTTCATCCTCTGATGGGGTAGTAAAAGAAATTTGTGTCTCAGACGGTCAGCCAGTTGAATTTGGGCAAACTATAATCATTTTAGAGTAATGTTTAAAAAAATTTTAATTGCTAACCGAGGAGAAATTGCAGTTAGAGTAATCAGAGCATGTAAGGAATGGGGAATTTCTACTGTTGCAGTTCATTCCGATGTTGATAGAGACAGTATGCATGTAAGATTAGCAGATGAGAGTATTTGTATTGGATCACATCAGCCTGCTAACAGTTATTTAAATATTCCCGCTTTATTATCTGCTATAGACTTAACAGGAGCCGAGGCTGTTCATCCAGGTTACGGTTTTTTGTCTGAAAACGCAACTTTCGCAAAAGTTCTTGAAGATAATAATATCAAATTTATTGGTGCATCGTCCAAACATATAGAAATGATGGGTGACAAGATTCAGGCTAAAAAAATTGCAAAAGAAAATGGTTTGCCGGTAATAGAGGGCTCTCAGGGTGGTGTAAAAAATATTGAAGAAGCAAAAAATCTTTGTAAAAAAATTGGTTTTCCAGTTTTAATAAAAGCTGCTGGAGGTGGCGGTGGAAAAGGAATGAAAATAGTTCATAAAGAAAAGGACTTTGAGCTACTTTTTTCAACAGCTAAGACTGAGGCAAAAAAATATTTTGGTAATGACGAGGTTTATATAGAAAAATTTTTTCAAAATCCTAGACACATTGAAGTACAAATTTTAGCTGGAAAAAATAGAGCTGTACATTTACATGAGAGAGATTGTTCTGTTCAAAGAAGACATCAAAAATTAATTG
>MDTG01442453.1_pt1 | contig 10982 bp, 20 predicted proteins | sample 811421 | NCBI WGS metagenome assembly MDTG01 (sample SAMN05326645, study PRJNA326480) | marine metagenome | isolation source: seawater | place: Pacific Ocean: South East | collected 2011 | reverse complement strand
GACCCAGTGGGTATGCAGTGGCCAGTACATCTGAATCAAGACCCAGTGGGTATGCAGTGGCCAGTACATCTGAATCAAGACGCAGGGCCATCCTGTCCTGTTTGATGTGTCCTGTTAAACATGTCTAAACTCTTGTAACAGTTTTACTAAAGTTCAATGAGATTTCAGGAAATTTTTTTCAGGGCAAATCGGAACACGTTTCAGTGGGTTTTGGGTCTGATTTACTATGTGATTGTTCCGATTTACTGGATCTTGCAACCGCCTGCACAGGCAAATCGGAACATTTACATACAAATGGACCTTGTGAAAGTCTTGATTTTTGTTCCGATTTACTGAATCTTGCACACACCCCCACACGCCAAATCGGAACATGGTGGCCTAGTTGGCCATTGCACAAAGAGCCACGAAGCGGCCTGCGTAGCCGCCGTAGTGCTGGCGCCATGGAGCCTTGCGCATGAGCGATGCCATTTTGTCTGCATAGTACCTGCGATAGGCCACGGAGGCCACCGGGTGGTGAAACTGCTCCGGCATGCACAAGGGCACACGCTCGCGCCCGGCCCTTGCAAACTTGGTGGTGGCCAGGTGCTCCGGCCGCGTCTTGCGGCAGATGGGCGGCGGGTGCCTCAGCATGAACAGGACGTGCTTCTGGCAACCATGGACACGCTTGCGCCGCGAGGTGTACTCCAGGCACAGAGCCACCGCGAATGCACCGAGCAACCGGAAGTGGCGCCGGCGCCTGGCGGCCCACAGGGACCACGGGTGGCGCATGTGCGTCGGGCGGTAGGGACCCTTGGCGCCGTGGTGGTGGTACGCGTTGCTCATGAGCTGGGTGGCCTCCAGCAGCATCTTGTTGACGTGCTTGTGCCCGTACAGGCGCACCGCCCTGCGTGGGTGGTCCAGCAGCCAGAAAAGATTCATCGAATAAAATGTGTGAATTGAAATTCAAATTCAAAGTACAACTTGAATGCAGGTCATAATCGAAACAATGGAGAGCGAGATGCGGCTGGTGCCGGTGCAGGTGCGCATCAACCCTGCCAGCGGCCCCGAGTTCCGGCTGCAGGCGTCCTCGTCGGAGTTCATGGAGATGATCTGGCCCGCGTGGAGGCGCAAGATGGGCCGTGACATTGCATCGCTGGACGTGGCTGCGCCGCAGCGGCGCTTCTGCAGGGCGGTGGCCGACCGTGCGAGCAACACCGAGTGCCCGGTGTGCCTGGAGCCGTTTCGGACGAACAAGCGCGTGCGCATCCTGCCGTGCAACCACGCCATGTGCGACAAGTGCACCATTCGATCTCTGTCAAGAGACATGTTGGCGTGCCCTATGTGTAGACACCCGATCATCGAGTCGGAGCCCCTGACCGTGTTCATGTTTGACCCCGAGTCGTGCCCCGAGTAATGGCACTAGCCCTTCTCTTCTTCCATGCCCTCTTCAAGAAACTCTACAGTAAATTCTGGCTCCTCCAGTGTCTTCTGCGGCTCCCCCAGCGAACCGATGCCGGCGGTGCTAGCTTGTATGAAGTTTTGCGTGGGTGCACCCATCCATGGCTTTTCCGTGCGGTACATGAGGGTGGACGCGGCGTTGATCCGGCGCCTGTCCATGTAGTGCAGCCTCGGTACTCGGGGGTCTCGAGAGTGCATTCAACATGATGCACAAGTTATTAAGTACGCTGTGGCAACTGGCGCTTGTGTGTCTGGCATCGGCCTTGGCGGGTGATTGCACAGGTGTCCCCGTGAAAGGCATATGGCAATTACTAGCAGCGTCCAAAACATTTGCATGATATCCGTTTTGTTGTGTTTCAGTGTAGTGTACTCACAATTTGGGCAAAGGCAGGGCAGCTTTACCCAGCTTCGTGAATTCCAACGAACAGATACGCGTAGCGTGTTCGTGGCTGGCCAGTGGTCAATTCATGCAACAGGGGGGCCCGAAGCGTTGCTGCAGTTGTTTTGTGCTTTTCAGTCATGGCTGCCGTCCAAATCATGCTTGGTTGGTTCAAAGTCTATCAATGACAGGTACATGGCGGAGGCAGAGTATTCGCCATGCCTGCATGCAGCAATTTGGAAGCAAGAAGATGACATGCAGGCTGGCGATGTATATATCGTTCCAGAGGTCGAGCCGTGCCCGAAGCATTTAGTTGAGCGCGGTGTTCGCGTTTACATTTGGCTGTTGGCCTACAGCGGCGTGGACGAAGCGTGCGAAAGCCACGGGCAAAGGGGAGGCTGCCGTTATCTTGCGCACAATTTTGCACTGAGTCGCCCGTGTCAACCCCCCCACAATGTGGGGGGCGCAGGCCTCGATCGCGCGCACGTGTTGCGACCGTACATTACACCGGCTCTAAAACGCGCCGCTTCATATAGCCATGGTCAAGGGAAAGAAGAGCGTATTTTATTGGATGATGACAACCCAGGGCATGTCATAGCTGCTGTCAATGAGGCGTGCGCCGAATTGGAATGTCATGTGACCTACGTGCATGGATTCAAGCGGAGTGACCTTCCGGCGCTGTATGCGAAAAGCAAAGTTGTTGTCGACTGGTGCATGGTTGGTAGCGAGCGAATGCCAATCGAATCTACACTGTACGGCACGGTGCTATTGACTTCCGCCTGCAAAAGTGGCGACGACACGCGAGACTTTCCCATACCCCGCAGAAACGTGTTGAACAGCACAAATCAACTCAAATCTGCTTTGATGCGCATCCTTGTAAATTACAATAGCGAATCTGCGGACATGGAGCCCGTGCGGGCACTGTACCGTCACTTGTCGTCCAAGACACTTGCACAAGAAACACGGGCGTTTATTGACAGTCTCGTGTAACAGGCCTGACGATGTCCCCTGTGCAGTGCACCTGCCGGCGCGACTAGAAGAGGTGCATCTTTGTCGGGGGCTTCCTGCTGTGCACCATTTGTGCGACAGCGATGACGAGGGCGCACGCGGCTGCTGCACGCGCGCACAATGCCGCAATCATACAAGTGAGCTACAGTATAACTCATGCCGCGCACCAAAGTGCATGGGCAACTGCATTCCGACCAGCCGCTCCGTGAAGCTGCTCACACCCCGAGCGGAGCCCCTGTACATCCCGCCCGTGAACCCCATGTACCAGTTGCACGACGACACGCCTCGTGCCCCCCCTGCCGCTAGGACGACTGTTCTATGAGCTTGAACTCGCGCACCACGCCCCCGTCGACCGTCACGCGCAGGTGGTCGTGTTTGTTGCTGCCGGCCGTCCTGCACTTGACCGTGTCCCCCTCGACCTCCATGGGCAGCGCCAGCTCGTCGCCGATGATGGTCTTGGCCTCGGACCACTTCATGCCGGCCCTGAGCCACCCCTGCACCTCGCTCTCGTAGGGGTCGATGCGCACCGCGGAGGTCTTGCGGGTGGCACCTGCGGGCACGACCGAGGCCAGCGTGTTGCGTATGCTGCGTCGCTCGTCCTCCTCCAGGATGTCGCGCAGCTGCTCGTCGGGGGTGGTCATAGTGAACTCGAGCAGCTTGCTTAGGTGTTCGTGCGACTGCTCGTGGCCGGGCCCGTTGGGGCAGTCGCAAGCACAGCACCACAGTGGCGTTTCCTTGTTCCACTCGTACATGATAGAATAATAATCGAATACACTGAATCAGAGTTTGAATTCAAATCGAACCCTTGAACATTGAATGTCATTTTTTATTGATCATGAAGGGACTGATCGAGCGACCGGAGTGGATGGAGCGGATCCTGCACCACGGCAAGGCGTGGGACATCCGCGGCACCCCCACGTCCAAGGTGGGCGAGCGCATCGCGCTGGTGCAGTGCGGCGGGCCGCAGTGGCTGGTGCGCGGGCACGCGACGCTGGCGGCCTGCCTGCCGGTCGACGCGGACATGGCGGCGCGGCACGAGAACCTGCACCAGGCGCCGGGGTGGCACGAGCGCTACTCGACGCCGCACGCGTGGGTGCTGGCCGACGTGGAGGAGTGCGACCCGGTGCCGGTGGTCAAGAAGCGTGGCTGCGTGGTGTGGACCGATGTGTAAAGAAGTCACCCATGTCAACACAGAACTGCGCCGCCAGTATCCACAGCGGCAGCAGCCACAGCGGCACCTGCAGCAACGCGTTTGGGTCATCGTAGGTCCAGGTAAGCGGCCGCCTGACTGCCACACATTCTCCAATAAACATGCAAGTTCCCGATAGAATCACGGGCACCGGGCGCCTCATGCCAGCGATCACCGCCGCCCACAGGAGACACGCTCTCCAGCCGCCGGGCACCGGCGCGATGACGGCCGTGAATGCACATGCATACAAACCGAGCAGACGTCGCACGGCCCTTGCGAGCATGGTGTGTCAATAGAGCCCCCCCGGCGCCGGCGTTCTCCTGGTGTGCCTTCGCAGCCACCTGCAGAGCCTGCGTGCGGCGGACTGCCTGGGGTTGCACCGGAAGGCGGGCACATCCGGTTTGCGCAGGCCGACGCCGCAGTGGATGGCTGTGGCACTAAAGTCAATGGCAGTGGCCCCATCGTGGGTGGTGTGGCAGAGTTGGCAGGTGCGCGTGGTGTGCTTGCACATGCGCCTGCATCCGCACGGCAGGATGTGTATCTGGTTGATGCGTGTGCCCACATGGTCGGCGTAGTGCCTGCCGCAGCCGCCGCACCTGAAGGTAATAAAGTCGAGCGGTGGCAGCCTGCGCACGGGCCTGTGGCACACGAAGCACTTCTGCGCACCCTCCAGGCAGGCCCCGCAGTAGGTGTGGCCGCACGCAAGCGTCACCGGCGGCCGGAGATCGGCCGCGCATCGCATGCAGACACCGGGGTGCAGCTCCATCGGCACGGCTTAAATGAACCCGGGCCACTGCTCGAGGAGCTTTCGCCTTTGATCAACAGTTGATTTACGTAATTTTGCTTTTTGGATTGCAGCAGCTTTCTTAGCAGCTTCCTGAGCTTGCTTATCTTGAAACGCTTTCGTTAAATCATTCAAACCTTCTATTAATTTTGTAGTTTGTGGACTATGGCCGATTTGTTGTCTAAGATCGCTTTTCTTCTTTGATCTTCTTCTGTAATCCTCCCTTGATTTATCTGCTTTTTTTTTGTTTCGGTTCTGTTCCATTTTATTAGGTGTGGTACTGCCCATATAATGCCGTTCCCACTGCGCGCCCAAGCTTCTAGGGTCAGGAGGTCCTTGTTGTAATGCGTGCGCCTGGTGAAATTCGACCCGCCTCTGTTGCTCTTTGGCCTCCGCTCGCACTTGCTCCTTCACGGGGGTAATTTCAAAGTCTTCTTTTTGGGGGGTGTTAGGGAGCCACGGCTTTTCCGTCGCCAGTGTCAAATCCGCCAAACCTTTTTCAATGGCTTTCTCATCTGCCATCCTTTCACCTCCCCCTTCAATTTTATTAAATACTCTCAACTCAGTACTTGTATCAGTTCCTGGGTGGTGATGTTTTGTTCGTGAGCCTTCTTGACGTCTCTGTAGGTCTGGTCGGCGTTGGGCATGGCCTTGTCGTCTCGCTTGCGCACGGGCACGAGCTTGAAGTTGCCCTCCGTGTTGAACTCAAACTCCCAGATCTCGTCCTTCTTGCACTGCTCGTGGTACCGTGGATCCAGCGACTGCACGGTGGCGAGCCTGGTGCGCAGGCGCATGTTGCCGGCCACCTTGAGGTCGACGGTGTGCCTGGGCTTCCACTTGTGCATGGACCCCGAGTCCCTGAGCAGCGCGTGCGGGTTGTGGAACACGAGCCCATCGGATGCAGTGTCTGCCATTTTCTCAAGTGCATCTCCGACGCTGGCGGCCGGCCAGAACTGCTTGACAACGACATCCTTGGCGTGCACTTTGGGCAGCTGCAGCGTGTTGAGCAGGTCCACACGGTACTGGAAGGGCGACTCGGCCAGGTACCTATTGTTGTGCTGGATGATGTCAAAGGCCACCACCGTGCCGTCGTCCATGAGCTCCGCGTCGAGCACGCACGGGTCTACCTTGCCGGAGCAGGGTGCGTAGGCGCAGCGTATCCTCCTGCATCTCTTGCCGTAGAGCATGCATATGGGGATCCCCTCGACCTCCATGAAGCACGCCGCCACGCGCACGCCGTCGTACTTGACCGACACGAGGTGTGTGTGCAGGCGGCACATGTTCTCCCGTAGCAGGCTGACGGGCTGCTGCTGCCTGAAGCTGATGTCGATGTGTTCCTTGGCGACGTTGCCGATGCTCCACACGGGCCGTATGAAGATGCCGGTGCTGTCAATGTCGCAGTAGGCCCCGTAGTACATGAGGAAGGCGGTGCACGGCACGAGCCTGCGCAGGCACTCGTCGAGCCCGTCGAGCCTCGGGCAGTCCGCCAGCTTCTGGGGGTTGTCGCCGGTCCACTCGAGCTCTACATTGGCGTACTCGTCGCACTTGGTCCAGTCGACACGCCAGTTGCCCATGGGGTACGACCACCGTGTGTGCTGCCTCTCGAAGAAGAGCGGGTGTCCGGTGACCTCTTCTCCCGGCGGCACTGCCTCGAGCTCGAGCGACACGGCGAGCTTGGCGCGCATGAGCCCCACGACGTGGATGGGCGAGGTGTCGACCACTCTCTTGTGCTCCCACTTGTCTCCGACGCGCCGCAGGTCGCTGTCCTGCAGGCGGCCGACGGTGTACACCCGCGGCTGCCGGTTCTCTCCCGCGTCGAACCAGCCCCTCGCGTGCTCGAATGCCCCGTCCGGCAGCGCGATGCGCAGCTCTACCTCGTGCTTGACGGTGCCCAGCCCGCGGAGGACATCCAGCATGCGCTCGTACATGCACTATATATTGAAGGAACTTGTGTGTATTGAATGGGCGTCATCAACGCGGCGCTGTACAGCGTGGGTTCTACCGTGTGGCTGGCGGGCTCGGCGGTGTTTGCGGTGCTGGCGGTGGACGTGTTGCGCATGGCCGTCATGAACGGGTACGATCGCGCTCTGGCCGACGCGCCTTTGCGCGAGCAGTGGCGCACGCGCATCTCTCTGTACACTCTGTTCCTGGGCATCATGGTGGTGACATCGGTGGCCGCGTTGGGCATCGTGTTGTCTCCCAGCTGGGTGGAGCAGATCACGAGCGCGTTGGTGGTGGGCATCGGCTTCGGGTTGCAGGGGCCCATCCTGGACACGACCTGGGGTTACATTCGCCGCGGCTACAAGCCCATCATGGACGGCGAGAGTGTGATTGAGATTCGACCGGGCCCTGGCGTGGTGGTCCGTGGGCGCATCGTGCACATGGGCATTTCATCATTCACGCTGCGCTCAGAGGAGGACGGTTCCGAGTTCGTGACCCCGTGGAGCACGCTTCGTTCGTTCAGCGTGGTGAGCCAATCCTCCGGTGGCACAGCAAAAACCGGCGACCTGAAACTGATGTGACCCTGCACACGTCGGTCACGAAGGCCATCGTGCCGTCCCGGGTGTGTGCCCACCTGACGCGGGCCATCCACGGCAGCACCTCCCGGGCCGTGTAGCCCATGTGCATGAGCACTAGCTGGCAGGCGACCCTGCTGATCATGAACGATCTTTTGCGCGGCTCCCGCGTACATCCCTCGCACAGCGTGACCCCGTGCACCTTGCGCTGCGTGTGACACCCGCATGCCCGGCAGGTGCGTGTCTTGAGCATGGCGGCGCCATTCAAGGTGTGAAACAGGCCCCTGCGCAGCACCTGGTCGTGCGGCTCGCAGGTCGCTGTCCTGAGCCACAGGTTGATGCGTATAACCCACGGCACGCGTATTCTGTACCTGAGCTTTCCCTTGCGGAACCACACACACGACTGCATCATCTGCGTGGCCACCGTCTTGCTGGTGCTCGCGAGCGCCACTGCATCCCGTTTGTTGAGCCAGTGGCTGAGCAGCAGCTCGTAGGCCAGCTCAAACGGCATCCCCGGCATACATGGACACTCGGACATCCCTTCCAATGACGATGAATTGTGGAGACGCGTTGCACATTCACGGCGCCGGCGAGGACGGCCAGCAGGAGTCTTGGTACGCGGTGGCCAAGGGTCCAGCTCGCGAGGGCTCGGTGGACGTGGAGTACCTGAAGCTGAACCCGGCCACGCGTGTATGGGCGTTTGACGGCGATGTGTACGAGTGCCCCGTGGCCAGCATCGCGGCCCACGCCACCTACGACGAGGCTCGCGGCCCCCAGTACGCGTGGGCGGAGCTTGGGTTTCGCATGCTGGGTCCCAGCTCGTTCGTGCGCGAGGATGAGGAGCAAGACGTGCCGATTGGCGATGCCGCGTTCGAAGTGGTCTCCAGCGACGACGATGACGAGCCGACAGCCGAAGACCTGGACTTTGTGGTGCCGGACGACCAAGTGGAGCCTTGGACGATGGCAGATCCCGAAGACAACGAGTTCGTGCAGGTGACCCACGCAGCGGTCAGAGCCTACAAGCACTGGGTGCCGCAGAACGATCATGAGGCCGGCGTGAAGGCCGTCATCGATCGGCTGGAGCACCGGGCGGCGCACATGGACGACGATCGTCGCATGGCCACGGGTGTTGCGCCGGTGAACTACACCAACCCGGTTGCATAGTCCCCCCAAATGGACACCCTTGCTGTCGACATCCGAGGTCTCCTGGGCGCCGGCGATCGCTACTGGGTGGAGAATGCTTCGGACGGCGAGCAGGTAATAGAGTACACCAGAAGCGGTCGCATGCCGGTTGAGTGCCTGCGCAGCGTGCGGGAGAAGCATCCGCGTGTCGTGGGCATCAACGCAGACGTGTCCAGATGTGCCATCCGCGTACGGGTGGCCGACGAGGCATGTGAGCCGCAGCTGGCTTCGGATTCCAGCCCATTGCACGAGAGTGATGTGAAGATTGGCAAGATACCAGGCGTGGACAACCCTTCTGGCGTGCGCAAGTGCGCGCTGGCGCTGGCCCGTTGCACGGCCACGGGCGTGGTGCCCTCCTTCGAGGCAGAGATCAGCCGCGACACGCTGACGCTCTTCGCGTGCACCGCGCCTCAGTACTGCGGTCTGTCGCTGCTTGAGATGGAGCAGCCGGTGGTCATAGATTTCGATGCCAAGGAGATCGAGGCAGTGGTGGACATGGAGCAGCAGTCGTCTAAGCGGCAGCGCCGGGGCTAGAAGACGTGCATCTTCGGAGGCGCTCGCCTGTTCCGAAGCAGCTGCGCCACGGTGGCGACAATGCCGAACAGCAGCACGATGGCGAGCTCGATGCTGTCGATGGGCTCGTCCGGATCCTCCAGGGGCGTGATGGTCATTCAATAAAGGCTTGATGCAGTGTATTTATATGCATGTACGCGGGCGGCTTTAGCGATGTCCTCTGCCTGCTGGCATACGTGGCCGTGCTGCAGGCGCACACCATGCCGTGGGTGATCACGGGCTTCCACCTGGCGCTGCAGCAGATGCTAGGCATATTGCATCCCCGGGTGGCCATTGTGTCGCTGTTGCAAGTGAGCAACACGTGCCTGAACCAGCGCGTGCGCGTGGCGGCGGGCCCCATGCTGGGCATAAGCCTGCTGAGCATCATGGTGGCACTGGCGTCGCGCGGGCGAGCATTCAGCCGGGTGCCCACCACGGTGCGCGGTGCCGCCATCATCTGCGTGTACACCGCGGTGCTGGCGGTGCACAACCAGGAGATGGTGGACCCCGTGTTTGACACCGTGCGGGTGGCGCTGTTCCTGCTGGTCAACCACGTGCAGCCCGACACGGTGGGGCCGTGGACGCTGGCCGCGCGCACCGGATGGATCCTGGCGTGCCACTTCCGGCTGCTGCTGGGGCTGGCGCTGCTGCAGGCCATTTTTGACGCGGACGTGAAGGAGGACACGCGCAAGGCGCTGGACAAGGAGATAGAGACCTGGGACCTGAGGATGGTATGAACAGTATTTAATAGAACACAGGCACACTGTGATACAATGCCCACGTACAAGCCCACCCGCCCCACCTGGTCCCAGTCCACCTGCAACTCACACCAGAACCAGCGCCCGACCAAGGGCTGGCAGGCGCCCAAGTTCGAGATGCCCAAGCCCCTGTTCAACAAGAACGGGAGCTACCGGTAGATGCGTGTCGACGTCTGCCTGGCACACACGGCCGCGGGCACCACCTGCTGCCTGGCCAGCGCCCTGGTAGCTCGGGCGGCGGGCCTGCCGAGCATGGTGCGCAGCCCGCCCGCCCTGATGCAGTGCACGTGCGCCTGCGCCCTGCTGCACGCGTTGGTGGCCGCGTACGGCAGGGTCGAGCGAGTGCACCGCGCAGAGCGGCTGCCGGCGTTTTGGTCGGGCGTGCTTGTGTCGACATGGGCGTGGGTGGCGGTGCAGCACAGCCTGCCGCGCGGTGCGTTTATTATGTTGTCAGCTGAGGGGCTGCAGTCTCTCTCCGTTGCCGGATGGATGCTGCTGTGCGGTTGTGCCGGGGCCGTGAGCTTGCTTGTTCACCACCACGCGCAGCAGGTCGCCCTGCAGCGGCAGAAGCACGGCCACGTGCAGGTGTGCACTGGTGTTGCTACCTTGTTGCTTGTGATGGCCGTGGTGGCCGGGCCCGGGTTCCACCTGCACCACTACATGTGGGCACCGGCGGTCGCGCTCGGGTGCCAGTGCGACACGTGGATCTCCATGACGAGCCAATCGATCGCGCTGGGCATCATGAACCAGGAGCTGGCGTTTGGCCACATGCCTCCGTTCTATGATGCTGCTGCGCCACCAAGTACATCTGCCTGAAGTGGGCCCTCGCGTACGCGTCCCGCAGCCCAAAGTCCCGGCGCCAGCGCGACAGCGTCTCCCTGGCGAACGCCAGCGCCACCTCCATGGAGGCGCCACCCATCAGTTCTATAATATGTGCCGGCAGCCGCTTGTGAATCATCAGGGCCAGCGTGCGGTCGCCATCCACCTTGGTGGCCAGCGATGTCACGCGGGCCCCGTCAAGCCCGATCGACGCTACGAGTAGCTTCAAGATGCTCATTTGAATAAATAAATGCCAATGCTTATTTGAATCAATAATTTATATTTCATTCCTCATTTTTATGTCAAACCGATGTCCAAGCACCAACCGCGTTTGCTCAACCTGGAGGAACTTGGGAGG
>MDTG01427334.1_pt1 | contig 10982 bp, 8 predicted proteins | sample 811421 | NCBI WGS metagenome assembly MDTG01 (sample SAMN05326645, study PRJNA326480) | marine metagenome | isolation source: seawater | place: Pacific Ocean: South East | collected 2011 | reverse complement strand
CGGGTCCCGCCGCCACCGAAGGACCCGCCGCCGCCGAAGCCGTTGCCGGGCCAGTCGTTGACGCCCGCCCCACCGCCGAAGCGCCCGCCGATGGGGTTGTCACCCGAGTCCTGCCCGGGCTTCTGCCCGATCGCGGACGCGGTCATGTACATCGTCTCGTCGGTGCGGCGGTTGACGGTCTCGAACTGTCCCCAGCCCTCGCCGACGAGGATCGTGCTGGACGCTTCGTTGGTGAACGCGCGGAATCGGCGTCCGAACTGGTTCTCCCCGACAGGGGTGGAACCGGCGCTGGTCGCCCAGGCGTTGATGCTGTAGGAGCGGCCGCCCTCGGGGTGCATCGGGCAGACCATGACCTCGCCCCCGAGCGTTTCGTAGCCCAGGCTCGGGTCGTCGCCCGGGGCCCAGTTGGGGAAGTAGTCCCCCAGGCGGCGGATGTCGTACCAGTACGCGAGCACCGTCTGACCGGGCGTGTTGTTGAGGTCGCGGTCCGCATAGGCGGGATCGAAGGGCTCTGGCATCTGGTCGGGCGGGAAGTAATCGTCCCAGTCGTTCGCGTAGAGGAAGAGCGCCTGACCGATGCTGCGGAGGTTGGTTTTGCAGACAAGGTCTCGCGCCGAATCCCGCGCCTTCCCCAGCGCGGGGAGCAGGATCCCGATCAACAGGGCGATGATCGCGATGACGACGAGCAACTCGATGAGCGTGAATCCGGCTCGTTCGCGTGCGGGCGGCTTGAACATGGCGGTCCCTTTCTCGCCGGGCGGCTGGCGCCCGGCGATTGATCATGCGTCCCCGTTCGTGGGCGTGTGCTCGGACCCGAGATGCGAGGCCCTCGGGATGAACGCGGCGTCGAGCGTCCGGCGTGTCGGGGCATCGGTCTCGCCGCGGATGGCGCGGAGCTGTTCGAGGATGACGAGTTCGCCCATCTCCTCGAGCGGCTGGCGGAAGGTGCTCAGCGCCGGCGCCAGGTGCGTCGCGCTGGGTGGGTCGTCGACCCCGAGGACTGCGATATCTCCCGGGATGGAGAGCCCGAGATCGCGGGCGGTGTCGTAAACATCGAGGGCAAAGTAATACCCCGATGCGAAGAAGGCCTCGGGACGGTCGTTGCTGGAAAGAAGCTGGCGGAGTCGCTCGCGGCCCGCGGCATCGAGCCGCCAGCCGTCCGAGCGGATGCAGTCCGCGTCTCCGCGGAGCACCCCGAGTTCGAGCGCCGCCTGCTTGAAGCCTCGCTCGCGATCGAGCGAGTTGCTGAGCCGCGGGAGTTCACCCACGAGCCCGATCCGGGTGTGACCCGCCCTGTGGAGTTCCGTCGCGGCGCGGCGGCCGATCTCGACATTGTCCGCGTCGATCCACCCGAACCCCTCGGCTTCGAACGAGGCACCGATCTGCATCAGGGGCCGGTCGCCCGCCCGTCCGTTCGCGGCGCCGAACCGCGGTGGTTTGGCGAGCTGCTCGCGGCTCGGGTTGACATAGATGAACCCGTCGCACTCGTTGCGCCAGTCCTCGCCGTACCGGAGAAAGACGAGATCGACACCCTCCGCGTGGGAGGCACGCCGGATGCCGTCCATGATCGGGCTGTAGTACGGGTTCGCGAGCGAGGCCTCCGCGTGGATGACCAGGCCCATCCGCAGACCGGTGGCCTTCCGATCGGGCGAGAGATAGGCCTCGTGCACAAAGGTGCCGCGTCCCTGGCCCCGACGGAGCACGCCCGCGGCGACCAGCTCCTGCAGGGCGCGGTGGACGGTGACGAGGGAGACGGACATGGTCTCGCTGAGCGCCTTGGTGCTCGGCAGACGGTCTCCGGGCCCGACGCGTCCGGCGTCGATGACATCGCGGACGGCGTCCCGCACGGCCGCCCACATCGGTTGGCCGGGGGACGGGGTTACGGGCTTGTAATCAACGAGTTTCGTCATCAGAAAACGGCGCGGGGCCGCGAGGCCCCGCGTCGCGGAAAGAACAGGGATCAGCGGCGACGGCGGGCGGCGATGAGGCCACCGAGGCCGAGGACTGCGGCCGCGCCGGGCGCGGGCACCTCGTAGATGTAGACGAGGCGGTTGTTGAAATCGAGGATCGCCAGCGTGTCGGTCGCGGCGTCGTAGGAGAAGTCGTAGTAGCCGTTGCCCAGATCGAAGCCGGGACCGCCGAAGAAGTTCAGGGTGATCTCCGACCCATCGAGGCGGACGGCCTTGAGAACATCGGCGGCAGCCTGGCCGGGCGAACCCGTCGCGCGATCGTTGTAGATCACGAAGTCGCCGTACTCGCCGCTCTCGACATACGAGACATTCTGGCCGTTGATGAACGGGCCGTTCTCCATGTTCTCGACCAGCAGAGAGGCGTTGCCCGAGTTGCCGCCGGTGCGGTTGAGAAGGACGACATCGTTGGAGCGGCGGGCGACCATGTCACCGTTGCTGCCGAAGTCCATGTCGCGCCAGAAGGAGCCCTGGAAGTCGGGGGTGATGATCATGCCGTCACCGGTGGTGTAGATGTCCGCACCGGTCGCGGCATCCTGAAGGGCGCGACGACCCGACCCGAAAGTGGTCCAGGCGACGCCCGAATCAACGCCGTTGAAGCCCGGATCGATCGCGACACCCGATCCGCCGCGGGCGTTCTTCGCCCAGAGTTGGTTGCCCGCGAGGTCCCACGCGGTGATGCCCTGGGCGTCCGCGGCGCCATCGTCATAGGCGGCAACGAGGAGGCCGTTGGAGATGTCCAGACCCGAGTAACCCCGGTTGAAGGGGGTCGGCGCGATGACGCCGAAGCTGGACTGGAACGCGCCGCTTGCGTCGTACTTGACGATGCCAGCGGTCTCCTGGTTGGTGCCGCCCGCGGACGCGAAGCCGGCAACGAACAGGTTGGTGCCGTCCCACGCGACGGCGGAGGGGTTCCCCCCGTTCGCGGTGGTGCCGTTGAATTCGGCGCCGACATCGATCACGGAGAGTTGCTTGAGGTTGACCTGATCCGCGCTCGCCGCAGCGGCGAGTCCGGCGACCGCCAGCATGCCAATCACTGCCTTCTTCATATCTCGATCCTCCAAAGCACAAGAAACATGTCTCTCTCTGTCGCTCGCGAAGGCGTGTCCTTGCCCACGAGACCGGCCGAACGCTTCGGCCGAGACCTTATCGCTGATATTCTATAACAATCCAGAACACTGTGGAACCCCAGTTTGCGAACTTTGTGGGGCGATCCTCAAATTTTTGCTCCAATTCTGTTTGGGTGTACTGGCTTATACAGCGATCTCTTGCCACGCGCCGTCTTGCTCGATCGAGCGGTTTCCCGCGACCATGACAGCGACATTCTCGACGATCGCGCCCAGCGATGCGGGCGGCTCGCCTCCCTCGAAGAAGCGTGCCATGCCGCGGACGAGGTTGCCGTAGACAGGACCGAAATCAACCCGGAACTGGTGGACGCCCTTGGTCCCGTGCACCGTTGCGCCGAACTCGTACGCCGCTTTTCGATCGAGGCGGAGCCTTGCGTAGCGGCCGTCGGTGTATTGCATATCGAGGAGATGACGATCGTCCGTCGCGATGGCGCTGACACGCTGCACGCCGCCACCCCAGATCGCGTCGACCATCTCGATGGTGTGCACCCCGTAGTGGAGCAGGCCCGGTGCGCCGTCGTTGAGCTCGCCGGGCCCGAACGCGTCGATCGCGACGAGATCCCCGATGCCGTCATCACCCGCGAGGGCACGCGCCGCGTGGACCTCGCCGGCAAAGCGGAGGCTGGACGCGGAGTAGCACCTCGCGCCGTGGGTCTCCGCGAGTCTTTGAATCGCTTTCGCGTCGTCGAGCGTGCAGGCGAGGGGCTTGTCGATGTAGGTCGGCACGCCCCGTTCGAGCGACGGGCGCCCCAGGTCGAGGTGCCGGTCGCCGCTGACGGCGAGGACCATCACGCCGTCGACGGCGTCGAGCAGTTCGTCGAGCGAGGCCGCCTCCTGCACGCCCAGGGCGAGGGTCTGTTGTTTCCAATTGTCGATGTCGGACTGATTGGGCCAATCGTGCTTGCCGTCGGTCCAGAAGTGGGTCACGCGGCAGGGCGTTTCACCCGCATCGGCGAGCTGCTTGATGCGCTCGCTGAACACGGGGAGATGGCTTGAGTCGATCCCGATGGCGCCGATCTTCATGGTCTGTTTCCGGATGCAGGGCCTTCGTCAGGCGGTGCGGACGGGCTCGCGCCGGGAAGTCTCGAGTGACCTCGCTTCGGCTTCGAGCACGGCGAGCGTAGCCGCGGCATCGGCGAGCGTAACGGGTGGTGCGGCGTGATTTGCGCACGCGTCGATGAACGCGCCGATCTCGTGTGAATAACCGTCCCCGCTGGGGACTTCAACGGGCTGGGGATCGCCTTCAGCGGACGCGGCGGAAAGGGTGAGGGTGGGCTCACGCAGGAGGTCGAAGTCCGCGGTGCCGTCGTTGAACTCCGCAAGGTAGCGCATGCGGAATGCCGCGCCGCCGCGGAGCCAGCCTCCCGACGCGACGACATGGCGTGGTCCGTTCTCGAAGTGGTAGATCGTCGTGACGCGGGATCGGTCGCCGACGCTGGTGACGGCGTCGGGCACGCCCAGCAGGTGGACAACGAAGTCGGAATCGTGAATGTGTAGGTCGTAGAGGGCGCCGCCGCTCCGGGTGTCGTCCTGATAGAAGCCCTGTCCCCACGCGGGTGCGGCACCGATCCGCTCGAACGCAAGGCTGCGGACGGAATCCCGCGCGGCGGTGACGCGGCGGTGGAGCCAGGCCCATTCGGGCCAGAACCGCATGCACATCGCGGGCATACAGATGACGCCCGCCCGGGCGGCTTCGTCCGCGAGGGCGTGGACCGCGGCGCGGTCGATCGCGACCGGCTTCTCGATCAGGGCGTGCTTCCCGGCGCGGATGACCTCGGTCGCGATCGCGGTGTGTGAATCGGTGGGCGTGCAGATGCTCACGGCGTCGATGTCATCCCGGGCGAGCAGTTCGCCCAGCGAGTCCGTCGCGAAGACATCTTCGGGGTCGAACAGCCGCTCGTGATCACCGGTGTCGATGTTGCCGCCGCCCGACACTTCCCCGCTCAATCGGTCCGGGTCGAGGTCGAACACGCCCGCGACCCGGCAGCGGTCGTCGGCGGCCGCGTAGGCCCCGAGATGCGTGCGTCCCATGAACCCGAGCCCGATGACGCCGATACCGAGTGTCATGAGGCGCTCCCGGCGCGTGACTCGACGAAGCGCCTCGCGGTCTCGATGTCGGCGACGCGCGACTCACCCGCTTCGCGCTCGATCATGCGGTCCACGCCTGGGATGAACTCGTCAACGACGGCGAAGAACGCGTCCCAATCCACCGCGCCGGTGCCGACGACGACCTCGTTGCCCCATTGTCCCGGCGCCGGGCTGGGGGTCGCGTCCTTGATGTGGAGCTGCACGACATGCGGCGCGAGTTTCCGCAGCGACTCGACGGGGTCGCCGCTCCCGTACAGCAGCATGTTCGCGGGGTCGAAGTTCACGCCAACGCCCCGCCCCTTGAGATCACCCAGCACCCCGAGCAGGGTGTCGGCATCTTCCTGCCCGGTCTCGAGACCGACCGCGGTGCCCGAATCGAAGAAGAACGCCGCGAGTTCGCGGAGCCTCTCGAGCATCCGGTGCCGCTCGGCGTCCTGCGGATCGTGAGGCAGGAACCCAGCGTGGAAGGTCACGAGCTTGATGCCGCGCCGGCCCGCGATCTCCGCGAGTTGCCGGGCGGCCTGCGCGTTGTCCTCCCAGGTCTCATCCGGGCGGACGCCTCCGGTTCGCGCGATCGCGTCGATCGAGGCGTAGTCCTCTCCCTTCATTTCCATCATGCCGCTCGCGATCGCGATGCCCGCTTCGCCGAGACGATCGAATGTTTCGTCCTCGTCCCAATCGCCGCGGCGGATCGGATCGAGCGCGAGCTGCACGGTGTCGCAGCCCGTCTGCGACACTTTGGAGACGAGGTCCGCGGGAGAGTCCGCCCTGAGGGACCATGAGCACACCCCGAGGCGCGCGGTCCCATCGCTCGATCGGCCCATCTCACACGCCTCCCTTCGGGCTCTCGTTCTTCTCACGATAATCCCAGCTCACGAATCCCTCGATCGCCTGGTACTCGGGCAGGCCCAGGGCATCGTAGATCTCCGCGGTTTCCCGGTTCCTGTCCTCGGCCCGCTGCCAGAACTCGCGCGTGTCGGTCGGGCCCGGGAACAGCGCGCTGTCCTTCTGGCTCTCGTGCTTAAAGATCGCCTGACGCTTGCGGGCGACCTCCTGCGGCGCGAGCGGGACCGCCATCTCGATCTCTTCGGGCCCCCACTCCTGCCAGGCGCCGCGGTAGAGCCAGACCTCGGTGTCCTTCATCCAGTCGCGGTCCTTGAGACGATCGACCGCCTCCATGATCGCCGCGAGGCAGACACGGTGCGTCCCGTGCGGATCGGAGAGATCGCCCGCCGCGTAGATCTGATGGGGCCTGACCTCCCCGAGCAGGTTCATGGTGATGCGGATGTCCTCCTCGCCCAGCGGCTTTTTCTTGACCTTGCCGGTCTCATAAAACGGCATGTCGAGGAAGTGGATCCGGTCGAGCGCCACCCCGGAGTAGCGGGCCGCGGCCCGCGCCTCGGTCCGCCGGATCAGCCCCTTGATCGACTGGACCTCGGGGCTGTCGACCTGCCCCGGCGCCTTGTTCCGGATGAACGCCTGCACCTCGGCGGCGAGCTTGTCCGCCTCGTCAGCAGCGATGTCCATCGCGCGGCAGAACTCCTGCACAAAGTCCGCGTGCCGCTCGGCCTCGTCGTCGAAGACCGCGATGTTGCCGGAAGTCTGGTAGGCGGTGTGCACCTCGTGGCCCTGGTCGCACAGGCGGATGAAGGTGCCGCCCATCGAGATCACATCATCGTCTGGGTGGGGGCTGAACACGAGCACACGCTTGGGGAAGAAGTCCTCCCCGTTGCTCGCGTCCACGCCCTTGCCGACGACAAACTTCGGACGCCCGGGCTTGCCCGCGGGCCACCCGGTGATCGTGCGCTGCAGGCTCTTGAAGACCGCGATGTTGGTCTCGTATGCGCCGCCCTTGGCGCTCAGCAAGCCTTGCAGCCCGTTCTCGTTGTAGTCCTCGTTGGTGAGCTTGAGGATCGGCCGCCCCGTCTCGCGGGCGAGCCAGATCACGGCCTTCTTGACCAGCCGCTCGTCGCTCCAGTCCAACTCAGCGCCGCCGTCATGGCCGAGCAACCAGGGGGCACGGAAGCGGGTGAGCTCTGCCGCCGCGGCGCCGTCGAGCACGAACTTCGCGCCGGGGTGCTGCTGAAGGAACGACGCGGCGATGGTGCTGGTGATCTCTCCCTCGACCGCTTTGCGGATGACCGGGGCCTTGTGCTCGCCGAACGCCATCAGCGCGACCCGCTTCGCGTCCATGATCGTGCCCACGCCCATCGTGATGGCTTGGCGGGGGACATTCCACTCCCCGAAGAAGTCGCTCGCCGCGTCCATCCGCGTCACGCGGTCGAGCGTGATCAGACGCGTCCGGCTGTCGCGCCCCGACCCGGGCTCGTTGAACCCGATGTGCCCGGTCCGCCCGATGCCGAGGATCTGGTAGTCGATCCCGCCCGCGTCGCGGATCTTCTGTTCGTACGCCGCGCAGTACGCGCCGATCTCGTCGACCGGGATCTCGCCGTCGGGTACATGCGCGTTCGCGGGGTCGATGTCGATGTGATCGAAGAGGTACTCGTTCATGAACCGCCGGTATGACTGCAGCGAGTCGGGTGTCATGGGCCAGTACTCGTCGAGGTTGAACGAGACGACATTCGCGAAACTCAGCCCCTCTTCGCGGTGCAGGCGGACGAGTTCGTCGTAGACCGCCTGGGGGGTCGAGCCGGTCGCGAGGCCCAGCACGGCCTTCTCGCCCGCCTCGGCCTTCGAGCGGATCAGGTCCGCGATCTCGCCCGCGATCGCCTTGCTCGCATCCGAACTGGAACCGTACACCAGCACCGGAGCCCGCTCGAGTTCGCGGCTCGTGGTCCACTCATGGATCGATGCGCTCGCCTGCTGGGTCATGTCATCCGCCTCTCGTGTGCCCACTGGGACCGAAAAAAGCGCCCGGACTCGCTCGGTGTCCCATTACAGCCTGACAGCGGCCGGCTGGACTTCCATACCGGACCGAAAGATTATAGAATATTCAACTGTGACACACAGGCAACCCGCTCGGGGCCGATTCCGGGAACGATTTTGACGAAATCTGCGCATGGACAACCAAGGGGCGGCAGACCGATGCCCCCGTGCCACTCACGGATTGACCGGGGCCGGTCAGACGCCCACGGTGCCCATCGCGCCAGCGATGGTGCGCGCCGCGGCGACGCCCTCTGCGGTTCCCGCCATGGGGGCTCGGTCCGCACCGGGGTTCTCGCAGCAGCCCGCGAAGTGGGCCAACTGGCGGGCGAATCGAAGATCGTGGGGCTCAACCGCGATGATCTCGGTGTCGCCCGAGACCGGCTGGAAGACCAGTTCCTCGGGCTTCATGTAGTCGTACGCGAGCGTGCCGGCATCACCAACGAGGCGGACATCGAAACGCTCGCCCTCCATCCAACCCGACACGATCACGCCCGCAGCGCCCGCGTGCGCACCGGAGGTGCAGCGGAGCAGCGCGGTCGCGCCGGTTTCGCCGCGTCCGGACCAGGGCGAGTCGAAGACCGCGCCGACCGGTTCGGCGGGCCCGACCACGAAGTGGAACAGATCGACGCTGTGGCAACCCGCATCGAGCAGGGCGCCGCCTCCGCTGATCGCGGGGTCGCTGAACCACTTCTCCGCCATCGGGGGATGATGAAACGCGAAGGTGTTCTCGAGACGGATCACATGCCCGATCTTCCCGCCCGCGGCGAGGTCTCGCATCTGCTGGACAGCGGGGGTAAAACGGTGGCAGAACCCGACCGCGAAGACAAGATCCGCGTGGCTCGCGGCAAGATCGTCGATCTTCTCCGCTTCTTCAACGGTCGTCGCGAGCGGCTTCTCGACCAGCGCGTGCAGACCGCGCTCGGCGGTTCTTTCAAGAACATTCAGGCGGGCAGACGGCGGGGTCGCGAGGATGACCGCGTCGACCTTCAGGCCTTCGTCGATCGCGGCGAAGAGCTCGTCGGTCGAGGAGAACGCCTTGGCACCGTGCGGCTCGGCGAGCTTCACGGCCGCGTCCTTGTTCAGGTCAACCGCGGCGACAAGCGCCATCTTGGACGCGTCGATTGCACCGGCGTGGGTTCCCGCGATGCCGCCGGACCCGATGAAAGCAATGTTGATCACGCGTGGACTCCCGCTGTGAACGGATGGGGCGCTCACCGGGCGTCCCGCCGGGCGGCGATCCGCGCCGCTGATTGGAGCGTAGGACGATGATGCGAACTCAGACTCAGAGGGTGCGGGCGTTTCTCGGCTCATGCGTCGCGGTGCTGGCGTCGATCGCGGTGCCGGCACAGGCTCAGGAGGTCCGCGGGACCTGGATCACGACGACCGCGAACACCCATATTGCGACGCCTGATCGGACCGCCGAGACGATGCGTCGCCTTCGGGAAATCGGGCTGAACACCGTTTATGTCGAGACCTGGAAAAACGGGTACACGCAGTTCCCTTCCGAGACGCTGGAGCGCGTGATCGGTGTGGACCGACGCCCGGCGCTGGTCAAGCAGGATCCGGGGGATCCCGACCGGGCCGTGCCCGCCCGCGACCTGCTCCACGAGACGCTCACCGAGGCCCACCGCAACGGGCTCACCTACATCGCCTGGTTCGAGTACGGGTTCATGGCCGCCCACAAGGACACCGACAACCACCTCCGGCGGATGAAACCCGAGTGGCTGAGCCGGGACATCGACGGAGGGGTGGTTGCGCCCAACGGGTTCGTGTGGATGAACCCGCTCCACCCCGAGGCTCGACGGTTCCTGCTCGACATCGTGCTCGAGGCGATCGACAAGTATGACCTGGACGGCGTGCAGCTCGATGACCGCATCGTCTGGCCCTACTACACGATGGGTTACGACGATTTCACCGTCGCGATGTACCGCAACGAGCACGGCGGAGCCGCGCCGCCCAGCGACCCGAAGGACGCGGGCTGGATGCGCTGGCGTGCCGACAAGGTCAACGAGTACAGCAAACAGTTCGTCGAGGAAGTCCGACGGGCGCGCCCCGGGATCCTCGTGAGCCTGAGCCCCGCGCCCTACCCCTGGTGTTTCGAGAACTACCTGCTGGAATGGCCGACCTGGGCGACCTGGAAGGAGGGCAACAACGAGATGCAATGGTGGGACGAGTTCATCCCCCAGTGCTATCGCTACGACTTCCCGGCGTTCAGAGCGACCTGGGACCAGCAGGTCGAGATGCTTGTCGCCGCGGGCGCGGGAAACCGCGTCGATGACATGCTCGCGGGCATTCTGACAACCGGCAGCAAGCCCGACCCGGTCCCGTGGAGCGATCTGCGACAGGCGGTCGAGCATGTCCGCGAGACCGGCGGAGGCGGGCATGTCTGGTGGTACAGCCGGGGCGTGCTCGACGAGTATCCCGGTGAAGTCGACGCGTTCTATGCCGAATCGGGCATCGCGACCGACCCGCGCTTCCCGGGGAACTGGCGGACCGGCTCGGTGCCATGCGAGCTCGACCGATATTCGTCGTCGGTCTATGAAGGCGGGCTCGTCTACCGCGCCACCGAGATGGTCGAACGGGGCGACTACCGCGCGATCGTGAAACGCGACGGGGTCTGGCGAACCGAAGAGATCGTCCCCGCGGATCGGTTCAGCCGAGACCGCGAGTTCGTCACCGCGATCGTTCCGCAGAGCGAGGATGGGGATATCGAGGCGGTGGAACTCATCCGCGACCGCCGCCCGGACATGGCATCGATCATCACGCGTGACTGAGCGCGCGGGCGAATCGAACGACTCGGATCGGGACGGACACCAACCTCCGCCGAGCCGATAGGAGAGACATGATGCGAATCACGCGAGCGTGCATCCTTCTGATTCTCGGACTCGCCTGCCTGCTGCCCGGCGCGGCGCGG
>MDTG01357335.1_pt1 | contig 10982 bp, 12 predicted proteins | sample 811421 | NCBI WGS metagenome assembly MDTG01 (sample SAMN05326645, study PRJNA326480) | marine metagenome | isolation source: seawater | place: Pacific Ocean: South East | collected 2011 | reverse complement strand
GACAGCCGGGGCGTGCCGTCCGGCTTGAAGGTAATATCCTGAATTAACGCATGATTTACCATACGTATTCTTTCCCGTGTGTGTGTGCCAGCACACCATAAACGCTGCACCGCAAAATAGTGTGAAGATGATGTGACAATTCGGATGCATCCCACACAATCAGCCCAGCAGCCTTTGCGCCCCGCCCTCCAGCTATTTATTTGCTATTTATACCTTTGCAGGCGCGCCTAATCGAAAGCCAACACCCAAACGCGTATAACAAACGATAAGGATAACAACGCGCTTTCGCGCAAAGGAGAGACAATGTTGAATTATATGGCAACTACCGCTTTGGCAGGTGCAGCCGTTCTTGTAATGGTCGCCTCCGCCAGCGCGAACGACAAAGCAATATATCAGGACAATTACTATAACCGTGTAAGCGACCGCCACGTGGTCAGCATCGAGAGCATGCCCGACAATGGCCTGATCGCACTGCAAGGCTATGTGGAAGACAAGCAGGACAACCGCAATTTCACACTGGTTGATAGTTCTGGCGACATTGACGTACGCCTGATGGAGCCTGCGCCTGAGCTGCAGGAAGGCCATCTGATACGGGTCGAAGGCTATGTCAGCGAAGGCGGCTATTTTGTAGATAATAGTATCAACAAAGCGTCGATTGAGCCGCCCGTCACCTCTGGCCAAACGAGTGTAGAAGACGCCGAGCTTAAACCGTATTTAGGTGATAGTTCTGTCGATCGGCAGTATATTGACGGCGATACATACGACAATGGCGGCGACGCCACCGATAATTCAGGATACGAATACTAGTATATCACAAGGAGGTTTTATTATGCGTATCACTACCCCCCTCGCAATCACTGCATTGCTAGCATCCACCGTAAGCATGCCCGCTTTGGCGGCTGATGCCAACACCATGAACGACCCGAATGCCGAACCACCACAGGTGACAGCCAAAACCCTGCCCGAAGGTGAGTTTGTGTCGGTTACTGGCCAGATTGGTGAGATTTACGATGCGGGCGAGTTCGAACTGATCGACGAGAACGGCGATTCAATGGAAATTGAATTAGTCCGTGAAGATACCAACCTGATTCAGGGTGCGCGCGTTACCGTCAGCGGTTATGCCGAGCAAGGCACCTGGTTTGACGAGCCAGAGCTGGAAGATGCAATGATTACCAGCTCGTCGAGCAGCGCCTATACACGCGATGGCGCGAACCCGTTCCAAAACCGTATGAACACCGTATCGGGTGAAGCCGACGACGAGGCTAGCCAGTACGAATCCGAAAGCGACTACAGCTACTAAAGCCAGCTGAAGTCAGCGCGCCCGCTTTATTGCGCAACCAGAATATCTGATCGTCTAGCGGGCCAGAGCCGCCTCTGTGTGGGGCGGCTCTTTTTATTGTTTTTTATAGTATTTTTACATTTTATGCACAGAGGCAAGCAGCCTTTTCATGCACCGTGCGCTATACTTAGCTCATAAACATAACGCAAGGAGCAACCCCATGAGCACGACCATTCCGCAGAATAAGAAATCGCACGATAAAGACCGCGCGAAAAAAGAGAAAAATATTCAGAAAAAAGAACAAAAACACTGGGACGAAAATGTAGATGATACGTTCCCGGCGTCGGACCCTATCAGTAAATATTAATACGAATACTACGTAGCGCCCGCTACGACACGATTTGCCTAACCAGCAACCCGACAACGGCCTGAGCCCCCAACACTCAGGCCGTTTTTTTAGCACCACCCTTACCCAAACAAATAATCTGTCATAAAAAAGGGCACAAAAAGGGCGCGACCCTGCTTGCAAGGCCGCGCCCCAGACGCTCAGTGCAACTCTATGCGCTTAAGCCGCGCGTTTTTGCGGCTCGGCTTTGTCCCACTCAGGGGCAAAGTCAGGATCAACCTGACGCTCATTCTTCGCCTGCAACGCAAAGATGCTGTCCATCTCGTCATCGCTCAGCTCAAAGTCGAACACGGCGAGGTTTTCCTCAATATGCGAGTCACTCGTCGATTTCGGAATCGCCACCACATCCGGCTGTTGCATATGCCAGCGCAGAATCACCTGACCAGGTTTCTTGCCGTGGTTGCGGGCAATCTCTTGCAACGTGTCATTTTCCATCAGGCCGCCGCGCGCCAATGGGCTATAGGCGGTCAGGAACATGTCATTATCGCGCAGGAAGTCCAGCACCGGCGCCTGCGACAAATACGGATGATACTCCACCTGATTGGTCACCACGGGGGCGTTCAGGTCCTTGCGCACTTTTTCCAGATGGCTGGTGGTATAATTCGACACACCCACAAAGCGGCTTTTGCCTTTTTTCTGCAGGCTTTCCAGTGCTTCCATCTGGGTGTCATAATCCACACTATCCACAGGCCAGTGCAGCAACACTAGATCCACATAATCGGTGCGCAGCTTGCTCAGCGACTCATCCAGCGAGGATTCGAATGCTTCTTTCTCTATTTCCTCAATCCAGATTTTGGTGGTCAGAAAAACCGCATCGCGCTCCACATGCGACTCGGCAATCGCGCGCCCCACATGCTCTTCATTACCATAGGCCTGCGCGGTGTCGATATGGCGGTAGCCTTCAGCCAGTGCCTTGCTCACGGCGTGATAGCAATCCTCGCCTTCCGATTCCCATGTGCCTAGCCCGAGTTTTGGGATAGTACATCCTTGTTTTTCAACAAAAAGCATAATGCCTCCTTGGTTTGGTTAATACCCGCCAAGCTTATGCTGCAGCGCATAAAAAAACGATAGGGAGGCCTGTGCACTAAACACCCCCCAAAACACAGCCCGAAAGAGGCAAAAAAACAGCCGTTTTTCATTCAATTGTAACATTTCTCAATGCCATCTGCGCTATACTATAAGCTAGGAAAAATATAGGTTTATGAGTAAAACACCGCAGAACATACCCACAACGCTGATCTCACAGCAGCAGCTGGACACGATGCCAGATGCCGAGCGTGAGCACGTGGAAGAGGTGCAGAAAGAAGCCCACCGCGACATCAAGCGTGCGCTAAAGACGGGTGATCTGCGGGTGTATGAAAATGCGGACGATGAAAAACTCGCCCACCAGAAGCATATTTTGCGCGACAAGATTCGCGATCCAAAGCTGGATGCCGAAGAATGGTTAACCAGTGTAGGAGGCAGCGGCCTCACCGCCTTTGCCAGCACCGCCGCTCCGGCATGGCTGGGAGCGGAGCAAATTCTCAAAGGCAATAAAGGCATTTCCGATTTCCTCGTGAAACACAATTATCTGCGCGACGCGTCTCAACATAGTTTCCCCTATATATCCGATGCGATCAGTTTTCAGCAGGATGTCACCAAGCTGGTGCGCCGCCTTGGGTTGAATCGCGACAGTAACGGGCTGGAAGCCGCACGCGAATGTATGGAAATTCTGGGCGAGAAATGGAATTTCCTGGGCGGCATGGAAGTATGCCAGCAATGGATTGAAGACAATCAGCACCGTCAGCCACCACCCAAAATCAGCGAATTTGTCGCCGACATGCACGAAATGTGGATGAACCCGGCATTTGAATCTTTCAAAGAACATTCGGTGTTTGGCCGCCTCATCAGCGCGGTGAACGACCTGCACCAATCTCTTAATAATCGCGATCTAGGAAAAATCTCCACCATCGACCTGCAGGACATTGTGCAACGTGCGATCAAATACGACGTTAACGACATTGCCGAGCGCATAATGCGCACGCGTGTCGCACCGGTGGCACTCGCAGCAGGCGCGCTTGTGGGGCTGGGCACTGCCATTGTAAAACACGGCAACGAGGTGGAGCGCAAACAGCTGCGCCAATCTACCGAGCTGAATCATATCGAGCGCATCGAGCGTGAACGCGCCGAAGGCCGCGAACAGCCAGACGGCCCTGCGCGTTAATCCTTTTCATACCTCTATGCTAATATTATCCGCCGCGCGTGCTAGCTGAGCTGCGCCTGTTGCGTGGCAGCCTGCATGGCGCCGTCATAGCCCACCTTGTCAATGCGGGTTTGTGGGTTCACCCGCGCATCGCGGCCACGCTCGGTCACTTCCGCCAGATCATAACGCTCTTCATGGCGCGAAGCCTTCCGCTCATGCTTGCGTTCGCCTTTACCCTCATGCTTGCGCTCGTCTTTTTCGCGCTGGCGTTCTTCTTCGGCGGCGCGCGCCGCATCCATATCGGCACCCAGCGCCTTACCCACCGGTGTCACCAGCGGGTTCACAATCTTCTCTTCCAGCCAGTCGTCAAACTTAGCGGTTTGATCGGGCAAAAAGGCACGGGTTGGCAGCACCAGCCCCATCGTCAGCGCCACGCCCCCTGCCTTACCTTCTGCAATCGTGCGCGCGGTGGCCTCGCTATTATGCAGCAACCGCCAACTTTTTGGCGCCCCCTTCTGTACCGTGATATTAAAGGCCGTACTCAGCACATTAAACAGCAGCACATTGCCCAGCGCATCCTGCTGGGTTTGTTTCCATTCTTTCAGCTGCAGCTTATAGTCGGGATCGTCTTTATGCTCCTTCAACGCATGCGGAGCAATCAAGTCGTAAATCGGACTGAATGGCATTCCAATCCAGTGATTAAGCTTATGCATCTGTGGTTCAAAAGTGTATTCTAATACACCTGTGGTGATACCGCCAAACACATCACCAATAAACTCACCGGCGTAATTCTTGAAATATAGCTCCCAGACACTCTTAACACCTGAACTGCCACCTGCCTGAATCAGCTGATGTCCGGTGCCAACAATCGGGTCGATCCAGTCGGTCGCCATACAGGCAAGAGAGGTTTGCAGACTAAACGCCAGATGCTCCTGCAACGTACGCCCGCGCGGATGGCCATGGCTGTGGCCATGCGCTTCCCGCTCGTCTTTCTTCTCAGCCTTATTATATGTCTTATCGTGTTCGGACACGTTGTTTTTCTTACCTTTTTATTCGCTTTGCCCAAATTCAGCGTGAGCGCGAGCGCGCACGCCATACTTGTCGGCATAATGACATCCTACGGAAGTTGAGAATGATTATCAATGTCAGTTTTGTGACAGTTTTATGACAACACGTCAAAGCGAAAAGCCGCGCATGCATTTATTGGGTTTGTATTTTGCCCCATCGCTGGTATTTTGCCGCCTACACTTAAAAACTGAGAGTTTGCATGCCAGAGATTAAAGCGCTCCTCAAAGGCTATAACAGCTTTTTCCAAAAATACTTTACGCACGACACCGAACTATACAGCAAATTATCCGAAGTGGGGCAGTCGCCACCCACGCTGGTGATTGCCTGCAGCGACTCGCGGGTGGACCCATCCATCATCACCAGCTCCGACCCGGGCGATATATTTGTGATACGTAACGTGGCCAATATGGTGCCGCCCTACGACGACAGCAGCAGCGGCCTGCACGGTGTAAGCGCGGCGGTGGAATTTGCCGTCAAGATGGTGCAGGTGAAACATATTGTGGTGCTGGGGCACAGCCAGTGTGCGGGCATCAACGCGCTGCTCAACAGCGAGCATATCCCCGCCACCGACTTCATCAGCGACTGGGTGAAAATGGGCGAACCGGCCAAGGCCAAAACCATCGCCCGCATTCCCGAAGACCAGCCCGAAGCACGCCAGCAATGCTGCGAAAAAGAAAGCATACTCCACTCGTTGGAAAACCTGCTCAGCTTCCCGTGGATCAAGAAACGCGTCGAAGGGGGCGAGCTGAAGCTGCATGGCTGGTATTTCGAGCTGCGCAATGGCTCACTTCAGCAATTCAATGCCGAACAGGGCGAATTTGTAGCCGTGGATACCGACGAAAACGTCGCCTAGCCACCGCATCAGCTAGTCGCTCAACCATGGCCATGCGCACACTGGCAGCGCATGCTAAGCAACGTAATTTTTACGTTCTTTAACCAATGCTTAACCTATTGTTAGCGGTTCGTTAAGGCTTGCTGCGCTATAGTGGTTGTAACAACAAATAACAACTAACTACTAACAACAACCAGCGCACAACCACCGACGACAAGGACACACCGCCATGCATCACCCCAAATTCGCCTTTGCAGCCATCTTTGCACTCACACTGGCCAGCACGTTCTCGCTCTAAAGAGACTATTAGGCCCCCCTGCCTTACGCCGCTGTACCATCTTTAGGCGGATGCTTCTTATAATCCACCATCACACGGTAATGGGGGTCATCCTCGCTATCCTGCTCAATCATAGTGCCAGCCTTATCCAGCAGATCGCGACAGTCAGGGCTTAAATGCAGCAAATGCAATTGCGTGCCGCTGCGCACATAACGCTCGGCCAGCGCATCAATCGCCTCCAGTGCCGAATGGTCCCACACCCGCGAATAGCGAAAATCAATCACCACATCTTTCGGGTCAGCCTTGGGGTCAAACAAGTCTTTGAAGCTGGCGATCGAGGCAAAGAAAAGCTGGCCATGCAGCACATAGACTTTCTTATGCTCCGTTTCCTCCGCCACTTCCACATAGATATTGCGCGCCGAATTCCACGCAAACACCAGGGCGGAGACAATCACGCCTACCACCACGGCCACCGCCAGATCGGTCACCACCGTCACCCCCGACACCAGAAACAGCACAAATGCGTCCGAGCGGGGAATCTTGTGCAAAATACGCAGGCTCGACCATTCAAACGTGGCAATCACCACCATAAACATCACGCCCACCAGCGCCGCCACAGGAATCATTTCGATCCAGCTGGAGGCAAACAGAATGAACGACAGCAAGAACAGCGCCGCCGCAATGCCCGCCAAACGGCCACGCCCGCCGGATTTAATGTTAATCATGCTCTGGCCGATCATCGCGCAGCCGCCCATACCGCCGAAAAAGCCGGTCACGATATTGGCCGCGCCCTGCGCCACACATTCGCGGCTGTTGCGGCCACGGGTTTCGGTCAGCTCGTCAATCAGCGTCAGGGTCAATAGCGACTCAATCAGACCAATCGCCGCCAGCACCAGCGCATACGGGAAGATAATGCGCAACGTCTCCCAGTTCAGCGGCACAGCGGGCACGGCAAAATCAGGCAGCGTGCCTGCAATGCTTGCCAGATCGCCCACGGTGCGGGTGTCGATGCCTGCGAAAATCACCACCGCCGAGGCAATACCAATGCCTGCCAACGGTGCCGGAAATTTGGAGGTAATCTTGGGCATCAGATAGATAATCGCCATGGTCAGCCCGGCGACTGCCAGCATGGTCAGCACCTGCATATCACCCAGCCAGACGGTCTCGCCGTCGGCATTCACAGTCTGAAACTGCCCCAGCTGCGACAGAAAAATCACAATCGCCAACCCGTTCACAAAGCCCAGCATCACCGGATACGGCACCATGCGTATGAATTTACCCAGCCGGAATATCCCCGCCAATGCCTGCAAAATGCCCATCAACACGACCGTTGCAAACAGATATTGCACGCCGTGTTCTGCCACCAGACTCACCATCACCACCGCCAATGCGCCTGTGGCACCCGAAATCATGCCCGGACGGCCACCAAAGGCCGAGGTAATCAGCCCCACCAAAAAGGCCGCATACAGCCCCACCAGCGGTTCCACGCCTGCAATAAAGGCAAAGGCCACCGCTTCGGGCACCAACGCCAACGCCACGGTCAGACCAGATAAGAGTTCTGTTTTTGCATTCTTAAACAGAGAGATATTCACGCTATACTTCTTTTTCGTTAGGGGTTAGAAAGGAGGGCAGGAAACTACAGGCTTTGGCATATATTGCAAGTGCGAAACGCCTGAATTGTGGAAAGCTACGCCATGCGCATCACTGCTATACTGTCCTTCTTATTTGTATTGGCTTCCAGCCCTGCGCTGGCAGCTATATCGCTGGATGAATGCGTAGATCAAATCGCCTCCTTCCAGACATTTGCCGATACACTGGCCGATGAGCAACGCGATGCATTGTTGCAGGAAGTGGCGCAGGCCGAACTTGCCTGTCAACTGGATGATCTGGAGGCAGGCGAACTATTTCTTACCCGCGCACAACAGGCACGCAACGGCGTTGCACCGCATTTGCGCACCCCTATAATACTAGAGTAATCAACACAGGAGGCTCGCATGAAATTTCTCGTACCATTTATTGCCACCCTTGCCGTAAGTGCTGGCGCATTTGCCGCAGATAATCAGGGCGATTGCTATCAATCCGTTGAGGCGATTGACATGGCGCTGGAATCCACCCCGTTTGATCAGGCGGTGACCGAACAAATTTTAGCCGAAACCAACAAAGCAGTAGAGGCATGCGAATCCCAAAATATGCAAAAAGCCGCCATTCACCTGAAAAAGGCCACCGAGCTGTTTAACGAAGCACGCATCGCGATGGGCCCGGGCATTAAGCAAGAGGAATTCTGGGCGCAAGTGCGCACATGGTGGGGCAGCATTGCATCGCCTGATTCGGTCACTACGTTACGTTCCCCCATTAATTGCGACGCACGTATCGACATGCTCGGCTATCGTGTGAGCCAGGAAAGCCCTGAAGGTGCAACCTTTGACGTGCTGGTAGCCGCCGAGGAAGAAATAGACGGATTCACCCAGACCGGCTTTGTATCGCTACCCTACGACAACGATTCGCAATTCTCGCTGTGTCACCACGGCGGCGATGCGTATGACACGCCTGAAGTAACCGTCGAAACCATTTCGATGGAAGGCACCTGCGACCGCGCCATCGTGATTGATGACGGTATGTGCGACAAGGTGCGTCTGTACTGGCCGAAGAGCAATCCCGGCGATGACGAAGTCACACTGATTATCGACCGCAACTAATACGCTGTTGAAACGCAAGAATCAGGCCTCGTGCTTTTTGCGGCGCGGGGCTTACTTGCACTTGCGCCTTTGCAGCGTTAAAATCTGAGCGTATAAGCAAGTCAGGAAACAATATGACCACCGCCATCGAACAGGTAAAACAAAGCTATGGCCGCTGCCTCGGTCAGGATGATTTTTGGGGCCGCTTCTACGAATATCTACTCAAAAGCTCTCCCAAAATAGCCGAGAAATTTGCCAACACTGATTTCGAAAAACAAAAGGTGCTGGTAAAAAACAGCCTTAACTTTGTGATTATGTATGCCGACGACCCCACCGGTCGTTTTGCCAAAGGCAAACTGGAGCATGTGGGCGATATACATTCGCATAACAATATCGACATTCCACCCAACATGTACCCGTTGTGGATCGATTCACTTATCAACACCGTTCGCGACTACGACCCCAAATTCACGCCAGAGCTGGAGAAAGAATGGCGTGCCGTGGTGAACCCTGCCATCGAACTGCTTAAGTCGCGCTACTAACACTCCCCCTGCTGAGCCGCACCATCCTTACCGATTTGTCATGAACATACGGTAACATAAGAGCAGGCTTGCCTTATATCTTTTTTACACCGCCTCACGCTATGACAAATGCATAACAACCAACGTGAGGACATTCCCATGAAAAAGACTTTTATCGCAACCGCTCTACTATGTAGTGCCGCTTTGACAACTCCCGCACTGGCCGAGCACCATATGGGCGACAAAAAAGCCGAGATGACCATGTATAAGAACGTGGTAGAAATCGCCAGCAGCAAAGATACTTTCTCAACACTTACGACGGCACTCACCAAAGCCGAATTGGTAGACGCATTAAAGACCAGTGAAAACATCACGGTATTTGCGCCAACCAACCGTGCGTTCGACAATTTGCCAGAGGGCACGCTGGAAGGATTGCTACAGCCCGGCAGCAAAGAAGCGCTGCAGGGTATTTTGAAATATCACGTAGCCACCGATGCGCTGATGGCAGCTGACATTCCTGAAGGCACCACGCAAGTGCCAACACTGGAAGGTGACACATTAACCGTCGTAAAAACTGATGGCAGCGTTACAGTAAACGGCGCAAACGTCATTACAGCCGACATCAAAGGCGAAAATGGTGTGATCCACATCATCGACAGCGTCGTCATCCCTGAATAAGCCTCCAAGCTGATGGTGTATGCCCCCTTGCCTCGCGGTCAGGGGGCATACGTGTTTTACCCGCAAAGGAAACAGTGTGCAGCCATTTAAGCCAATTGTCTGCTTATATGCCACAGTCTATATTCATGGTTCAGGAGGTAACGAAATTATGAGCACATTATTTGAACCTACAAAAGTCGGCGCAATCGAGGTGAAAAACCGCGTATTTATGGCGCCGCTGACCCGCAATCGCGCGCAAGCAAACGGCGTACCCGGCGATCTGGCCGCCACCTACTACGCCCAACGTGCCAGCGCAGGCCTTATCATCAGCGAAGCTACCCAAATCAGCCCGCTCGCCAAAGGCTACATCAACACCCCCGGCATCTACACCGACGAACAAGTTGAAGGTTGGGAAGTCATCACCAATGCGGTACACACCAAAGGCGGCAAAATTGTGCTGCAATTGTGGCATGTTGGCCGTATCAGCCACACCGACATTCTGCCCGAAGGCGAACAACCACTGGCTCCGTCAGCCATCCGCGCCGATGCCCAGACCGTGACAGAGAATGGCCGCACCGATGTGTCGGAACCCCGCGCTATGACCGAAGAAGACATCCGCAACACCATCGCCGACTATAAGCACGCGGCGCACATGGCACGCAAAGCAGGCTTCGACGGGGTGGAGATTCACGCGGCTAACGGCTATCTCATTAACCAGTTTATCGATGCGTCTACCAACAAACGCGAGGACGCCTATGGCGGCTCGGTAGAAAATCGCCTGCGCTTGCTGAAAGAAGTGACCGATGTGGTCACGGAAGTATGGGGCGCAGAACGTGTAGGCGTGCGCCTGTCGCCTACCGGCACGTTTAATGATATGAACGAGCCGAACCCGCTTTCCACCTATGGCGCCGCAATCGAAATGCTCAACGGATACGGGTTGGCCTATCTGCATTTTGTCGAGCGCTTCCCCGGACTGGAAGTCGACAATGCCGATTTGCTGGTGCTGCAACAATTACGCGCGCGCTGGAACGGGTTTTACCTTGCCAACGGCGATTACGATCTGCTCAGCTCGCAAGACACCGTCG
>MDTG01347679.1_pt1 | contig 10982 bp, 6 predicted proteins | sample 811421 | NCBI WGS metagenome assembly MDTG01 (sample SAMN05326645, study PRJNA326480) | marine metagenome | isolation source: seawater | place: Pacific Ocean: South East | collected 2011 | reverse complement strand
GCAACCAGTTTCTGCTCCTCCATATCCTAGTCTGGGAATAACTTGCAGGACTCTTATTTTAGGCAACATAATTATTGTTATATATTAACAAATTAAATTAATAACCTTATATGAAAAAATTTAAATATTTTAAAACCTCTAAGACTAAAAAACTTAGATATATCGACAATTATCACAAAAAAAAACTTTATATCGTTTTTCTTCCAGGTTTTATGTCTGATGTTGAGGGGAAAAAACCCCAATCATTTAGAAAATATGCAATTAAAAAAAAATTAGGTTTTTTAGCGTTAGAATATTTTGGACACGGAAAATCTTCAGGAGAATTTACAAAAGGCAATATTAGCGTTTGGTCTGGAAATGCAAAATTATTAATTAAAAAGATTGTTAAGAAAAATAATTTTATACTTATTGGCTCAAGCATGGGTGCATGGATTGGTTTGAATCAATTTAAATATTTTAAGACTCAAATAAAGGGATTTATTGGTATAGGATCAGCGCCAGAATTTTTAACAAGATTGATGTGGAATAAATTTCCAAAAAAAATTAAGCAAGAAATAATAAAGAAAGGTATAAGTATTATTGAAAGTGGTCAATATAAATACCCTATCACACATCAATTAATTAAAGATGGCAGAAAAAATAAAGTTTTATCAAAAAAAATAAAATCTAAAATTAAAATTACTATGATACATGGACAAAAAGATGAGGTTGTTCCAGTTTCATTTTCAAAAAAAATTATAAATATTTTTGTAGATGCTAAAAAAAAATTACTGATTATTAAAAATGGAGACCACAGTTTATCAAACAAAAAATCTCTTAAAAAAATTATTAAAGAATTAAATAATATTGTTGTTGATATAATTTAATCCTTCAATGTAAGTAGGATATTTCAATTTTAAATTAAAGAAATTTTTCATTTTTTTATTACTCACTTTTTTTGAATCTTTATAAAAATTTTTCAACATTTCATTTTGTATCTCATCTATTTCTATGGTTTGAGGTTTATTTACACCTAACAATTTAATACCATACATAATAACTTCTTCGTTAGAAGCAGGCTTATCATCAGAAATATTATATATTTCTCCAGTTTTAAAATTTTCTAATGATTTAAATAAAACATTAGCAATATCTTCTACATGTATTCGAGAGAAAAAATGATTTTTTTTATTTATTATTTTAACTTCTCCCAGCTTCAATCTTTTTAAAACGTTATATTGATTAGAATAAATTCCTGACAATCTAAAAATTTGTAATGGTAAGTTATTTTTTTGGGCTAATTTAATCCAAAATCTCTCTGCTTTTAATCTATCCACTCCATTATTTGAGGTTGGGCTTGTTTTACTTTTTTCATCAACCCATTCACCACCATGATCTCCATATACACTTGTAGCAGAGAGGTAGGTGATCCATTTAAATTTACTATTCTCAAATTTTTTTTCAAAGTTTTTTATGACAATGTCCTCTCCATTAATTGGAGCTATTGAAACTAAGATATGATCTGCTTCTTCAAAGTGCTGAGTCAAATTACTATCAAAATTTTTTCCATCAAAATAAAAACTTTTATAATTTACTCCTTCAAAAATTTTATTTTTGGTTTCTTCTCTTGAGGTTGTTGTTAATTGAAATGAAGTTTTTTCGTTATTTAGTTTTTTTATGAAATTTTTTGCAACTTGACCAAAACCAAAACAAAAAACTTTAAGTACTTTCATTTAGCTCGCTTTTTTTATTTTAGATTTTAAAGTAATCGGATTGTCTAATTTATCAAGCATTTCTATAGGACATATTTGTTTAAATTTTATTAGTTCATTATCAAAATTTTCCAGTATTTTTTTTGCAATAAGAGAGTTAGTTTCTTTAAAAAAATCTTTTAGATTCTCTTTTAAAAATGTTTTCCAATATTCGGTCTCTACTGATTGCCATATAATTGAAGATGGGTTTACATAGTTTTCAAAATCATTTTTTGGATCGTAAACAAATGCCATCCCACCAGTCATACCTGCCCCAAAATTATCTCCAACTTTACCAAGAATAATTGCTGTGCCTCCAGTCATATACTCACAGCCATGTGCCCCACATCCTTCTACTATTCCTAGACTACCTGAATTTCTTACAGCAAATCTCTCGCCAGCCTGACCAGAAGCATACAATTTTCCAGAAGTTGCTCCGTACAATACTGTGTTGCCAATTATTGTATTATCATTAGAGATTAGTTTACTTTTAGAAGAGGGATAAACAACTATAGATCCTCCTGAAAGCCCTTTGCCTACATAATCATTGGCATCACCTTCGACTATCAATTTAATTCCTTTCGTTAAAAAAGCTCCCAATGATTGTCCTGCTGTTCCGACAAGTTTAATCTTAATGGTATCTGGATTTAATTTTTCATTACCAAATTTTTTATAAATATAATGTGATATTCTTGTACCAACTGACCTAAAAGTATTGTTTACTTCGTACTCATAATTATTTTGTTTAGTTATTTGAATTTTGTTCTCAATATCTGACCAAATTTTTTCGTCTATTGTTTCTGGAACTTTATTAATAATCTTATTTTTACAATATCTTGGATTCTCTCCTGGATCGGCTTGGACTAATAAAGGGTTTAAGTCTAAATCATCCAAATTAGATGCTCCTTTGTTAACTTGTGATAATAAATCAGTTCTTCCAATAATTTCATTAACTGATTTATAACCAAGCGAAGCTAAAATCTCTCTAACTTCTGTTGCTACAAATTTAAAAAGGTTTACTACTTTTTCAGGAGTGCCAGTAAACTTTTCTCGTAATTTTTTATCCTGACTGCAAACACCAACGGGACAAGTGTTTGAGTGACATTGTCTAACCATAATACATCCCATAGCAACTAGAGATGACGTTCCCATCCCATACTCTTCGGCACCCATCATTGCAGCTATGACAACATCTCGACCGGTTTTTAATCCGCCATCTGTTCTTAATGTAACTTTATGTCTTAGATTATTTAAAGTTAAAATTTGATTAGCTTCTGTTAATCCCATTTCCCATGGTACGCCTGCATACTTAATACTTGTTTGAGGACTTGCGCCAGTTCCACCTGAGTGTCCAGAGATTAAAATTATGTCTGCTTTTGCCTTTGCTACACCTGCTGCAATTGTTCCAATTCCCGTTGAAGCAACTAATTTTACTCCAATTCTTGCTTTTGGATTGATTTGTTTCAAATCATAAATCAATTGTGCCAGATCTTCAATCGAATAGATATCATGATGAGGTGGTGGTGAAATTAATGTTACTCCTGGAGTTGAATATCTTAATCTTGCAATTTCGTCAGTAACCTTAAACCCTGGTAATTGACCTCCTTCACCTGGTTTTGCACCTTGTGCAATTTTAATTTCTATCTCATTTGCGTTATTCAAGTAATCGACTGTTACGCCAAATCTTGCTGAAGCAATTTGTTTTACTCTTGAGTTAGCCGAGTCACCATTAGGCAAAACTTTAAATCTTTTGCTATCCTCTCCACCCTCTCCACTACAAGAAGCACCTTTAATTCTATTCATCCCAGTGGCTAAAACTTCATGTGCTTCAGCTGACAAAGCTCCATGGGACATACTTCCACTGCCGAATCTTTTGAGAATATCTTCAATTGGTTCAACTTCATTAATACTAATTGGTTCTCTATTATTTTTAAATTGTAGAAGATCTCGTAAATTAATAGGCGGTAAGTTTTGAATCCCGCTCGAATATTTCTTGTATTGGTCATATGATCCATTGCCGACTGCACTTTGTAATAAATGAATAAGATTTCCATCGTACTGGTGATTTTCGCCACTTTTTCTATAACGATATAACCCACCGATTGGTAAAGTATAAATATTTCTCTTAGAAAATTTATGATGTAATTCTTTTATTTTTTTTTCTATGCCTATTACTCCTATTCCAGAGACTCTTGAGGACATGCCTGGAAAGTAATCAGACACAATAGCTCTACTAAGACCTACAGCTTCAAAATTGCAACCACCTCTATATGAGCTTATTACTGAAATTCCCATTTTTGACATTATTTTTAAAAGACCAGAATCAATTGATTTCTTAAATTTAATCACGCAGCTTTCAAAATCAGATTTGCCAAAAAGCTTCTTTTCAAATCTTTGATGAATACTATCTATGGCTAAATATGGATTTATAGTTGTAGCACCTACTCCAATTAATACGGCAAATGAATGTGTATCTAGCGCATCTGAACATTCCACATTTAAAGAACAATACCCTCTTAATCCATTTTTAACTAAGTGCGAATGAACTGCTCCCACTGCAAGAGCGCTTGGTATGCTAGCTTTTTTATTAGAAATATCTTTGTCTGATAATATTAAGGCCGAACTTCCTTGTCTGACGGATATCTCACACTCTTCTTTTATGCTCTCTATTCTCTCTTTTAAAGATGAATTAACATCAAAAGTACAATCTATTACTTTAATTTTTTCTGAAAAAATTTTATTGAATTTTTTAAATTGGGAATTAGTCAAAATTGGGCTGTCTAAAACAAATATGTCTTCTTTAGTCAAATTATCAAAGTCAAGAATATTTCCAAGATTTCCAAACCTTGTTTTTAAACTCATAACTTTATTTTCTCGTAAAGAGTCAATTGGTGGATTAGTCACTTGACTAAAATTCTGTCTAAAATAATGTGACACTGGTCTATAATGGCTAGACAAAACTGCTACTGGAGTGTCGTCACCCATCGAGCCAGAAGCCTCTTTGCCGTCTTCTGCCATAGGATGTAAGATTAGTTCCAAGTCTTCAATACTTAGGCCTGATAAATATTGCCTTTTTTTTAATTCTTCTCCAATAAATTTTGGTTGCTCATTTTCTGTTGAGATTTTCTTTTCAAGATCAATAATTTGTTTATTATATTTTTTATAGTCTTTAGCTAGATAATCTTTTATTTCTTTATCTCTAAAAAGTTTACCCTTTTTTAAATCAATCGCAATTATTTGACCTGGCCCTAGCTTTCCTTTTTCAATAATGTTTTCCTCAGGAATTTTTATCATTCCTGACTCTGAACCTGCAAAAAATAAATTATCAGATGTCATTGCATATCTTAATGGTCTTAATCCATTTCTATCCATTGAAGCTAAAACCCATTTAGCGTCAGTTGCACAAATTGCAGCTGGTCCATCCCATGGTTCAATAGTGCTATTTAGAAAATTAAATAAATCTTGGTGATTTTTGGGAACTGTCTTACTTCTCTTTGACCAAGCGTCAGGTATCATCATTAATTTAATTAATGGAGCTAATTTTCCAGAATGGGTCAGTAATTCAAACACGTTATCTAGTGCGCCTGAGTCTGATGAACTTCTAATAACTGGTTTTAAATCCTTCACATTTTTAAACAACGAACTTGACATATCTTGTTCATGAATTTTCATCCAATTAACATTTCCCTTTAGAGTATTAATTTCACCATTATGAGCTAAAGTTCTGAATGGTTGAGCTAAATCCCAGCTTGGAAATGTATTTGTCGAATATCTTTGATGAAAAATCGCAAATCTTGAAGTTAATTTTTTGTCACTTAAGTCTGGGTAAAATTCAGCTAGCATTTCTGCTAAAAACATTCCCTTATAAACTATTGATCTAGAACTGAACGAGCAGATATAGAAATTTTTTAATTGATTTTTTCTAGCTAGTTTTTCTATTTTTTTTCTAGATTCAAATAAATTTCTTTCTAAATCATTGGTTTCTAAATTTTCGTTTTTTTTGAACATAACTTGTGCAATTTCTGGTCTACTTTGTTCAGCTGTCTTTCCTAATACGTTTGAATTAAATGGAACTTGTCTCCAACCATAAATAGAGTAATTTTCCTCAAGCAACACTGATTCTATAATTTCTCTACATTTTTCTTGTTCTGAATAATCTGTTCGTGGAAGAAATACCATTCCTACACAAATTCTTTTAGATTCATCAGGTTCATGTCCTGTAGCTATAATTTTTTCTTTAAAAAATTCTGTTGCTATTTCTATTTGAATGCCGGCTCCATCTCCTGATTTTCCGTCTGCATCTACTGCTCCTCTGTGCCAAATAGATTTTAATGCCTCTATACCATACTCAACTATTTTTCTTGATTTTTTTCCATCAGTTGCCGCGATCATTCCAACACCACAAGCATCATGTTCCATGCTTTCACTGTAATTGTGATTTTTGGAAAGAAGTTTTTTATTTTTTTGGTATCTATTCATTTAAAATTATGCTGCTTTAATATTTTTTTTCTCTTTTCCCTGCAAATACTTTTCAATTTGAACAGCTGCATCTCTTCCATCTTTGATAGCCCAAACTACTAAAGATGCCCCTCTTACAATATCTCCTGCTGCAAACACTCCATCTAAGTTCGTTTTCATTGTATTTAAATTTATTTTAATTGTTCCCCATTTTGAAACTTCTAATTCCTCAGCATCAAATAATTTTGGTAAATCTTCTGGATCGAAACCTAAAGATTTTATAACAAAGTCAGTTTTTAGTTTAAATTCAGAATTAGGTTGAATAATTGGTATTTTCCTCCCAGATGAGTCTTTTTCTCCTAAGGTAATTTTATTAGCTTCAACTTCATTAACATTATTATCTCCTAAAAATCTTTTTGGACTGCTTAACCAAATAAATTCTACTCCTTCTTCCATTGCATTTTTTACCTCTCGGGCAGACCCAGGCATATTTTTTTTGTCTCTTCTATATAAACACTTTATAGATTTGGCTTTTTGCCTAACTGCTGTTCGTACACAATCCATTGCAGTATCTCCTCCTCCTATTACTACAACATTTTTCCCTTCAGCATTCAAAGTTCCATTATCAAAAAGTTCAACTTTATCTCCAAGTCCTTTTCTGTTTGAGGCAGTTAAAAATTCCATAGCAGGAAAAATGTTTTTTAAATCCTGACCAGGTACTTTCATTTCTTTAGTTTTATAAACACCTGTCGCAATTAATACTGCATCATGTTTGTCTTTTATCTGACCCAAAGTTTTATCTTTACCAACTTCAAAATTTTGTACAAATTTTATTCCACTATCTTTCAAAAGTTTAGTTCTTCGCTCAACAACGAATTTTTCTAGTTTAAAATTTGGAATGCCGTAAATAAGTAATCCGCCAGGCCTGTCATATCTATCATATATAGTAACTTGATAACCTGATTTTCTTAATTCCTCAGCACAAGCTAAACCAGCTGGTCCAGCACCAATAATTCCAATTGATTGTTTTAACTCTTTTTTAACTTTTATTGGCTTAACCCAACCTTTTTCCCAAGCTGTGTCGGTGATATATTTTTCTACAGATCCAATAGTAACTGTTCCATGGCCTGATTGTTCAATTACACAATTACCTTCACACAATCTATCTTGAGGACAAATTCTACCGCAGACCTCTGGCATATTATTTGTGCTTTGTGAAATCTCATAAGCTTCTTGTAGTCTACCTTCTGCTGTTAATTTGAGCCAATCGGGAATATTATTGCTTAAAGGACAGTGAATTTGACAAAACGGAACACCGCATTGAGAACACCTACTAGACTGCTCTTTAGCTTTAGCATTAATAAATTCATCGTATATTTCATTAAAATCTTGTTGCCTCTTTTTAGTATCTCTTTTAAGAGGAGACTCTTGTTTTAAATCAACGAATTTTAACATTTTGTTTTTCATAATTTCCAAAAATAATCTAAAATTCTTAAATATAATACCTAATTTAAGTAAATGATCATTACCTATTATATAAAAAACCCTTATATTAAGTGATTAATTTAAGCATACCTGCTATGCATTCTCATGTCATTAAATGAACAAGCATAAAATTTAAAAAATATGATTATGATTGAAATATTTACTTTATCTTTAATACAAGGAATTACAGAGTTTTTACCAATAAGTTCCTCCTCTCATTTAATAATTTTTTCAGAATATATAGAATTCAACAATAAAAATTTAGAAATTGATGTCAGTCTACATATTGGCTCCTTTTTAGCTGTAGTGGTTTTCTTTAGAAAAGATATTTTTAATTTTTATCAGAATAAAGATTTATTCTTTAAAATTTTGATAAGCTCTTTGCCTGTGATGATTGTAGGATATCTGTTGGTAAAATTTAACATCATTCATCAAATAAGAAATATTAAAGTTATTGGCTGGACAACTTTAATTTTTGGGATATTGCTTTATTTAAGTGACAAATCAAGCTTAAGAAAAAAAATCAGTGCAAATTTTACTTTTAAATCAGCTCTGATAATTGGTTTTTTACAAATTTTATCATTAATACCTGGTGTAAGTAGATCAGGAATAGTTATAACTGGCGCGAGAGCATTAAAATTTAATAGATACGACTCTGCTAAAATTTCATTTCTTTTGTCTATTCCTACCTTGGGTGCTGTGTCTATATTTGGTTTAAATAACTTAGTTAAGTCCGAAAATTTAAATTTTTCATTTTTAATGATAATTTCTATAATCTTTTCATATTTTTTTTCATTCATCACTATAAAATATTTTTTAAGATATATTAAAACCTTTACTTTAAATATATTTGTTTATTACAGAGTCTTTTTAGGCATCAGTCTTTTAATATTAGCCTACTTATAAAATAAAAGTTAAAACTGTAAGCATTATAATTACAAAAACAAAAAATATAATAACACTTTTTTTAAGTGATAAATTAAATAGGAGTTTCATCGTTCGTTAAGTATATCTAAATTTTACCAATTGCAATATCATAACATTGGTGCGCCTGCTAGGATTTGAACCCAGAACCTCCTGGTCCGTAGCCAAGCGCTCTATCCAGTTGAGCTACAGGCGCTTAAATCATATTTTTGTTGAACTAATATTAATTATATTTAATATCATTAACAATGCTACAATCTTTAACTAATATTAATTACAAAACATTTTCAATTAATCTTTTGTTTTCTTTTATACCAATAAGTTTTCTTGCAGGCAATCTGATATTAAATATAAATATTTTATTATTTATTGTTCTTGGAATTTTTTTTTTATGGAAAAGACATATTTAAGCTTAATTTTAATAATTTAGATAAATTAATCATAGTTTTTTTTACTTACACGATTTTCACTGGAATTCTCAATAACTTTTATTTTCAATCTGAAAGTTTAAATGAGGATTTTACAATTATAACTAAATCCTTGTTATATATAAGATTTTTGTTTTTATATTTCGTAATAAGAATTTTAATCAATAATGAATTAATTAATTTTAAATTTTTTTTTATTTTTTGTTTTATCTGTGCTTATTTTGTTGCTCTCGATTTGATTTACCAATTAAATTTTGGAAAAGATATTTTCGGTTATGTGTCACCAGAGACCAGAAGGTTATCTGGTCCATTCGGAGATGAATTAATAGCGGGTTCGTATTTACAAAGATTTTCATTATTTGCTTTATTTTTGCTTCCTATTTTTTTTAAAAATAAAAGTAAAACTTATTTATATTTATTATCATTACTTACATTCGTATTAATTATGGTTGGTCTTATAATTGCTGGAAACAGAATGCCTCTAATTTTATTTATAATTATGATTACTTGTGTCTTGTCCTTTAGTAAACCAATGAGGAAGTTTTTATTTTTATTTTTATTATTAAGTACAGTTGCATTAACTACTTTGTGGCATTTCAATTCTAATATTAAATCCCACTTCAATGCCTTCGTTGGAGAAACTGCAAGAATTATTAAATTTGCTGCTATAGTAGTAGATAAAGATAAAGAGATTAAATATGTAGGAAATAAAAAGTATAGATATACAATAAATGTGAATGGTGAGGTTATACCTTTAGAAAACGTCTATATCAAAGAATTTTTATCTGGTTATTTAACTTGGTTAGAAAATAAATATCTTGGTGGAGGCATCAAATCTTTTAGATATAATTGTGTTGTTTCAAATTGTAATTCTCATCCTCATAATTATTATTTAGAAATCTTATCTGATTTAGGGTTGATAGGTTTCTTTTTAATATTAACTTTATTTTCAATAGTTCTGTTTAAATCTTTCTTTGGGCAACAATTAACGAGGTCAAGTTCATCTTATGATAAAATAATTGTTCCATTCATGTTTTTATTTCTTGTTGAAATTTTTCCAATAAAATCTACTGGAAGCTTTTTTACTACTGGAAATGCGACCTACTTATTTTTAATTATGTCAATTACAGTTGCCTTATCTCAGGTAACAAAGAAAAAAATATAAATTGAAAGTAATTTTAATAAATGTAAATTAAAATTTATGACAAAAAAAGATATAGTTATTACCTCAGCTAGCAGAACAGCAGTTGGATCTTTGGGAAAATCTTTAAAAAATGTTTCAGGAGATGATCTTGGATCTGCGGTTATTTTAAACTCAATAAAAAAATCAAATTTAAAGCCTGAAGAAATTGATGAAGTTATAATGGGCCAAGTTTTAACTGCGTCTACAGGACAAAACCCTGCTCGACAAGCAGCAATGAAATCTGGAATACCTAAAGAAAAAACTGCCTATGTTGTAAACCAAGTTTGCGGATCTGGTTTAAGATCAATTGCGTCGGGTTTTCAAAGTATAAAAAGTGGGGACTCAAAAATTGTTTTGGCTGGAGGTCAAGAAAACATGTCTTTGGCACCTCACGCTATTAACTTAAGAGATGGAAAAAAATTAGGAAATTCTGAAATGATAGATACCATGATTAAGGATGGATTGTGGGATGCTTTCCACGGATACCACATGGGTGTAACAGCAGAAAATGTGTCGACAAAATTTCAAGTTACAAGAGAAGACCAAGATAAATTTGCTTTGAATTCTCATGAAAAGGCTCTAAACGCGCAAAAAGAAAATAAGTTTAAAGAAGAAATAGTTAATTTTAAAATTAAGTTAAAAAAAAATGAAATAGATTTTAACAAAGACGAACACCCAAGAGAAGAAATTAACTTAGAAGCATTAACTAGACTTAAACCTGTTTTTAAAAAAGATGGCACTGTTACAGCTGGTAATGCTTCGGGAATTAATGAT
>MDTG01296547.1_pt1 | contig 10982 bp, 6 predicted proteins | sample 811421 | NCBI WGS metagenome assembly MDTG01 (sample SAMN05326645, study PRJNA326480) | marine metagenome | isolation source: seawater | place: Pacific Ocean: South East | collected 2011 | reverse complement strand
GGTTTAACTCAGTTTGATGAAATTTTGAAAAACTTAGATACTCAAGGTGCTATTGAAGAAAACATGCTTTTCTTACAAAGACAAACAGCTCTTGATTTCGACGATATGTTATCTCAAATTTCAACAGGCGATCAAGGTGGTACTGCATTTGGATTATTTGAAAACTCTGCAGAAATGGCATTAAACTTAGGTTTTAGCGGTTTCAGAAGAGGATCTTATGATTTCTACAAAACAGACTGGAAATACTTAAATGACGCTTCTACACGTGGCGCTATTGACGGTGTTAATTCTATCGAAGGTGTATTAGTACCTGCTGGAACTTCTACTGTTTACGACCAAATTTTAGGTACAAACATTAGACGACCATTCTTACACGTACGTTATAGAGCTTCTCAAGGAGATGACAGACGTATGAAGTCTTGGTTAACTGGTTCTGCTGGTGGTGCATTTACATCTACTTTAGATGCTATGGAAGTAAACTTCCTATCTGAAAGATGTTTAGTAACACAAGCTGCTAACAACTTTGTATTATTCAAAGGAATCTAATAATGATTCAACATTAATAATATCCCCGTCTTCGGGCGGGGTATTATTTTATTAACTATTTAATTTTATTATATTATGGCTAAAAAAGCTAAAGCAGTAGAAACTGTTGAGGTTGCACCTCAAGAAACTATTGTACAAGAAGTACAAGTAAAAAAACAAGTTAAACCAACAAAACCTAGTTGGGAAATTAAGGATAGAATATATTATTTAAAGGGTAATAAAACGCCTTTAACAATGACTCTACCAAGTAGGCATACTAGAAAACACTCTCTTTTGTATTTTGATAAAGAATCAGGAGTTCAAAAAGAAATAAGATATGCCACAAACCAAGATTCACCATTTGTAGATGAGCAGAAAGGTGAAGCAACTCTTGGTCATATTATGTTTAAAAACGGATCACTAAGAGTTCCAAAAAATAAACAAAATTTACAAAAGCTTTTGTCTTTATATCACCCTTTAAGAGGTAAAATGTATGAAGAGTTTAGCGCGGTTGCTGAAGCAGAAGATGAATTAGATGTTTTAGATCTTCAAATAGATGCTTTAAACGCAGCTAGAAATATGGATATAGATCAAGCAGAAGCTATATTAAGAGTTGAATTAGGATCAAAAGTTAACTCTATGAGTTCTAAAGAACTTAGAAGAGATTTACTATTGTTTGCTAGAAAAAATCCAGCTTTATTTATAAACTTAGCAAATGATGACAATGTTCAACTTAGAAACATTGCTATTAGAGCTGCTGAAGCTGGAATAATTAAGCTTTCTCAAGATCAAAGAACATTTAAATGGGGTTCTAATGATAGAAAACTAATGAACGTTCCTTTTGACGAAAACCCTTACTCAGCATTTGCTGCTTTCTTGAAAACAGATGAAGGTGTTGAGATATATAGATCTATAGATAAAAAACTATAAAAACAAGTGATACTAATATAGGCGGTTTCGGCCGCCTTTTTAGTATATAAAAAATATAAAATGGCAGTAAACGTAAATACAGTATATACAACCGTCTTGTTTATATTAAACAAAGAACAAAGAGGTTACGTAACACCTTCTGAGTTTAATAGCATTGCCGATCTTGTACAAAAAGAAATATTTAATTCTTATTTTCCTGATGGAAACCAAGTTAATAGGCAAAATCAAAACAACACTCAAAATGATACTGAGTTTTTTAATATGTATAAAGATATAGCGTACAAGCTATATCCTTTTGAAGAAGAAATAACATTTTCTTACGATAATAATAATGATACTTTTTACAACGCTACATCTTCTGAAATATACAAAATAGGTGAAGTTATAACTACATACGACGGCCAACCTCAATATTCTTCAATTACACAGTTAACTAGTAAAAAAGATTTTGATAAAATCACAAGATCTAAGTTAACAGCTCCTACTAAACAATATCCTTTATTTATAACAACTAATGCCGTGCCTACGGGACTTACGGATTCAGAGTTAGTTTTAAAAATAACACCATCTCCTGCTACGGATGGAAATGTTAAAGTTAATTGTTTATTAAACCCAACATCTCCAAAGTGGAACTATTCTGTTGGAAGTGTGGGTCAATATGTTTATGATCCTACAAGTTCTATAGATTTTCAATTAGATATTTCAGAGCAAACAAATTTAATTATAAACACATTAAAGTATTTTGGAGTTGTAATTAATGATCCTACAATAATAGAAGTTGCGGCTCAAGAAGCTCAAGCTGTTGAAGTAAATCAAAAATCTTAATAAATTATGGCATTGATAACAGAAACAAATCAACAATACTACCAAGGTGCGCAACCTTTTTTAGCAGTAGCTCTTCAAAAAGATTTTATAACTACTTTTGATACTGATTTAGTTTTTGGGTCAGATGATCCTACAGAAACTAATTACGCATTAAATAATTTTAAACTATATAAAAGCGAAACAGGTTTACCTGGTAGCTTTCAAGAAGTTACTTCTGGATATAGCGTTGAAAATAACACTATAATTTTTACAAATGCTCCTTTTGATGATACTCCTTCTACCCCTTATATTGTAGTTCAGTTAAAATCTTTAAGTGGTGGTAATTATGGCAATGAAGACGCTTTTGGCCAAACTGTAGAAGAAAATTATGGAGGTTATGAATATATAAGTTTAAATGATGCTATAGACAACTTTATGGTTGGTTATGTTGGAGATGGAAAAATACTTCAAAGAGTAGACAAATCTGATGTGTTATTTTTTGCTAAAAGATCTTTACAGGAATTTAGCTATGATACATTAAAAAGCATACACTCTCAAGAGCTGACAGTACCTCCATCTTTAAGCTTGCCACTTCCTCAAGACTACGTAAACTACGTAAGAGTTTCTCGCATTGATGAATTAGGAATTAAAAGAATAATATATCCTGTTAACAACTTAACAATAAACCCTTACAATAACCCTGTTCAAGATACAGCTGGAGTTCCTACTCAAGATAACTTTGGTAACAATATTGAAGGCACTTCTATTACAGAAGAAAGATGGGCTAAAGCAAACTTAGATTTACTTAATTTTAACTTGTTAAATAATTTTAATGATTTTGCTTACTGGTGGAACTTGTATGGTTTTGATGGTAACTTTAATACAGGTAGGTTGTATGGATTAGATCCTCAAACTTCTCAAATAAACGGATGGTTTAGTATGAACTACAGAGAAGGTAAAATATCTTTTTCAAATGAACTAGTAAACAAATTAATTGTATTAGAGTATATATCTGACGGATTAGGTACTGACTTAGATACGAAAGTTCCTAAGCTTGCAGAAGATGCTTTATATGCTTCTATACTTTACAATATAGTTTCTGTTAGAGCAAATCAAGATCCTAACAATGTAATGAGACTTAAAAGAGATAGAAGCGCTAAATTAAGAAATGCCAAAATAAGGTTATCTAACATAAAACTTGATGAAATAGTTCAGGTTATGAGAGGTAAATCTAAATGGATAAAACACTAAAATTTAATGGCAGAAGTTAAAAATAGTTTCATTAGGTCTAAAATGAATCAAGACCTTGATGATAGATTACTACCTAATGGTGAATACAGAGAGGCTTTTAATGTTTCTATTAATAAATCTATTGGAGAAAACGTTGGCACATTACAAACAGTTTTAGGAAACGAATTAGTTAAAGATTTTTTTAACACTATAAACAAACCTGATTTACAGGTTATTGGTTTTTACTCAGATAATGTTACAGATTTTATATATTTATTTTTAACTAATAATATTATAGAGCCCTATGTACCAGCTGGTGCTGTAGGCGTAAACACAACGTATCCCGATTCTCAAGACACATTGTCTACTGGTGGACCTATAACTTTAGATAATGGCGGTACAGGTTACAACGCGGCTATAGCTACAGGCCAAACAACAGCTATAACAGGTAGCGGAAGCGGTATGTTAGTTAATTTTGATGAAACAGGCGGAGTTATAACAAACGTTAGAATTATAAGATTTGGTAATGGCTACGCATTAAATGACACTATAACAATATTAGGAGGTAATGCTGATGCTGTAATAAGTGTTGATTCTATTTTACCAAGTTGGAGTGCTATAGTTTCTTTTAACACTAAAAGCTTAACAACAAAAGTAATAGCGCAAGGCGAATGGCTTAATTTTTCTACTTTATATCCTGTAATTGGTGTTAGTTTATTAGAGGAGTTATTGTTTTTTACAGACAATAGAAATCAACCAAGAAAAGTAAATATAAATAATTCAGAGGGTTATTACACAAAAGAAGATCAAATTTCTGTAGCTAAGTATTATCCTTATGATGCTATACAACTTTATCAACCTAGTCAATTATCAACTGCAATTATAGCTACTGATACAACATCAGCACCTGTTAATGATTCTACTACAATACCTTTAACTACTGGCGCCGCAACTATTGATATAAGTCAAGGTTTAATTGGAACAGGGGTTGGTCAAAACGTTTTTGTTACAGATAATTCTAATTTACCAACAAGTGTAGAAGTTAATATACCACAAACACTTTTAGCGGGAGTTACTATAAATTTTGTAGCTCCTGAAACAACGATGCAAGATGCTATAAATGAAGACATGGGTCCTTCAGCCACAGCCACTGTTGCTGGAGCTGTTACTGGTTTAACAACTTTTGATGTCACACAAGCTAGTTTTTTAGGTAATACACTTGTTGTAGGTCAAGACATATTTTTACAAAATTCTTTAAATGGTACTTATACAAGCCTAGGAGTAAAAGTATCAAACTTTACTTTAAATGGTCCTAATTACGAAATAGTAGCTGATGGAAATGTTACGTTATCATTGGGAGATGTTGTTAAATTTGCTATACCAAATCCTTACTACAATGTTGATTTTGCAGGTAAAGCTAATGTAGATTTTTTAAGAGATAAATTTGTTAGATTTTCATATAGATATAAATTTGACGATGGTGAATATTCATTAATTGCGCCGTTTACTCAACCTTGTTTTATACCTCAACAAGACGGTTATTTTTTAACTCAACAAATAGGTGAAGACACTGTAACAGATGAAGATAGAGCTTTTCAAAGTACAGAGGTTGATTTCATGGAAAATAAAGTAAATAAAATACTTTTAAACATACCTCTTCCATACAAAGCACAAAATATAATAACAGATTTAAAAGTTACGGAATTAGATATACTTTATAAACAATCTGATCAAACTAGTATTAAAGTTGTTGAAACAATACCTATTATTGATAATGTCGACCTTGCGGGTAGCGATAAATATTACCAGTATGAATATGGATCTAAACCACCTTTTAAAACATTGCCTCAAAATGAAGTAACAAGAGTTTTTGATAAAGTTCCCGTAAAAGCTTTAGCTCAAGAAATTATAAGCAATAGAGTAGTTTATGGTAACTTTCAAAATAAACACACGCCTCCTGAATTTTTAAATTACTCGTTAGCAGCTAGCGCTAAAAATCCTTTTTTTACTAGCGAATATGAAAGCGTAACAAAATCAAGTTCTGTAGAATATCCTAATGCTACTTTAAAGCAAAATAGAACATATGAAGTTGGTATTGTTCTAGCTGATAGATTTGGTAGACAATCAACACCAGTTTTTTCAAGAACAAACTTAGCAGGTAGTCCTAGCTTTTTAGATTCAACAGTGTATTCGCCTTATAGAAATCAGTTTGATATACCAATTACGTCTTCTTTCGATGGTAATTCAATTAAAATTCAATTTAATGCTACTATAAGTGGTAGTTACCAAGGTAGTCCTGGTTTATATAATGGAGACCCTACATCTCAAGACTATAATCCATTAGGCTGGTATTCTTATAAAGCTGTGGTTAAGCAAACTGAACAAGATTATTATAATGCTTACATACCAACAGCTATGGCTGCGTATCCTTTAGATAATACTAAAGAACTTGGCGTTACATCTCATGTGATTTTATATAACGATAATATAAATAAAATACCTAGAGATTTAAAAGAAGTAGGACCAACAGATAAAGAATACAGAAGTAGTGTAAGGCTTTTTGGAAGAGTAACAAATTTTTTAAGTGTTTCCACGCCGGCAAATTTAGATACCAATCAACAGTTTTATTCTGAGTCTATAGCTGATATAAGTAGTACAATAGCCACTATTAAAGATTTGTTTGATTATGAAAATTTTATAGATATAACTTCTCCTGAATATGTGTTTTATAACTTTGAATACGATAACAACGATAGTAAATTCCCAGATTCAAGTTCTTTTGTAGCTAGAATAAGTACACAAAAGCAGTTCGGAGCCAAAGTTCCAACAGCTGGTAAATACGTTAATGGTCCATTTTTAAATGTTTACGAAGTAGAACCTACAGTTTCTTTATTAGATATTTATTATGAAACAACTACAAGTGGTATTATAAATGACCTAAATGAAGCTATTAACGCGGGCGGAGGCGCTAATTCTTTTGATAGAATAGAAGATTGGAATTGGTTTTTAACAGAAGGAAACAATGGAACAACTGATCAAGACCCTGTTCCTTCATTTAGACCAGTTAAATTTGATGGTACATCGTTTGGGCCAGACCCAGCAGATACAACTGGAGAAATATTAAGTATATTAGATGGTTCTGGAAGCGCTTTTAATCCAGAAAATCCTGGTGTTTTATATTATGATGCTGTTAATCCTGCAAATGGAATATTTGATATACAAAACAACAATAATGGTACTTTTAATATTGTTTTAAATTCACCAAATGGCAATGTAGGTTTAGTTTACAATGAAATCAATGAATTAGTAAACCCTGCTGTAGATCCAAATCAATATACATTTGAAATGAAATTTGATCACCCTGCTGCTGAAGAAACTGTTTTACTTAAATCAGGCCCGTTGACAAACGTTCTACCCGAACATAAAAACTGTCCTTTATCTGGTGTTATTAACGTTCCACCTAATTTATCAATAGGACAAGTAATGAATCCTTTTGATTTATACGTGGGAGTAAACGGTTCTAGTACAACAACTTTAAACCAGTTAGGTTTAAGCTTTGAAATATCTCAAGTTTTAGACATAAATACAGGTGATGATGTAACTGATCAAAATTTATTTGTGTTAGACAATACATTGGCAAACACCGGTCAAGTGCAAGGTAAACTTATATATGCTCAACAGGTAAATATACCTTCTGCATATCAAGTAACTGTTAAAGCTTATGATTTTGAAGGTGTAGAACCAGCCGCCGCTGGAACCTGTGTTACTAATTATATTTTTCAACAAGGAGTTTCTGGTATAACTTTTGGGCCTAATGGTGGTGATGTTACATCTAACAGTGGAGATATAAATGCTACAACATTAAATGGGCAAGTAACGGTTATAGGTGCAGCTCAAAATATAAGCGTTCAAGTTGAACTAAATACAATTAGCGCAACTACAATTAACGCAGGAAGCACTACTAATTTAAGAATATATAATGATCCATTTGGACAAACTACTTTTGATGATTTACCTACCTTTACTCCTCCTACCGTAAATTTACCACCTTCTCCAGTAACCCAAACACCAACATATCCACCTGGATCACCGATTAATAGGAGTGCTGGAACATATTATTTTGAACTGACGATTGACGCAAACAGTGTACCACCTCCACAAGAGTTTACAGCAAAAGCAACAATAGTAAGTGTTCCGTAATTTAACAACAAAATAAGTAATAATAAAAAATGGCAGCCATAGTAGAAATTAAATACTTTAACAGCTTTGTTTTAAAAAAACAGCCAGAAAACACAGCAAGCGCTGATTTAGTTTGGAACGGATCGTTTGGTATACCAGAAACTTCCGGTGGTTTTAAAAGAAATCCTAATATAAATGAAGATAAAGCTTGGATTATAGAAGAAGCTAGAATAAGAGGTGGATATAATAATACATCTACTGATTATGGAGTTAGAGCTTATTTAGTTGAAGAAGAACCAAACGCTAGTATAAGATTTAACTCGTTAATATATTCAGGTATATATAATTCTAGAACCAATATAAACCAGACTAATGTATTTAGTGTTGCTGAAGAAATAACTAAAAGTTTAGAACCTGCAAATGGCTCTATACAAAAGCTATACGCTGAAGATACTAACTTAATTATATTTCAAGAAATAAAAGTAAGCAAAGCACTAATCGATAAAGACGCTATATATAGCGCTGAAGGCGGTGGATTACCTGTTAGCTCATTTAAAGTAGTGATAGGTCAAACAGTTCCTTTCGCGGGTAACTATGGAATAGGTACTCACCCTGAGAGCTTTGCGGTTTACGGTTATAATAAGTATTTTGTTGACCCTAACCAGTCTGTTGTTTTAAGACTAAGTGGAAATGGTATAGAAGAAATATCATCTACCGGTATGACTTCGTTCTTTAGAAGACAAATATCAACAGTAGATTCACCTTCTTTTGGTAAAGGTAAACTTATAGGTAGCTGGGACATGTATAATAAAGAATATAATTTATCTATACAGCCTTCTAGTGATAATGCAAGTTTTAAAACTCTTTCATATGACGAAAGAGCACAAGGTTGGATTAGTTTTTATGATTTTAAACCAAGTCAATCTTTTAGTGTAAAAAATAGACATTACACAACTAGTGGTAGCAGTTTATATATACATGATGCTGTTACTGTGGGTTATGGCTCTTTTTATGGAGTAGAATATCCATCATCAGTTAAATTTGTTTTTAATCCTAACCCTAGTAATGAAAAGGTTTTTAGCACTATTAACTATGAAGGATCTAATGGCTGGGAAGTTACAAAGTTTGAATCTGATAGAACTGGAGCAGGAACTTCGCTTAACAGTTCTTCTTTTGCTTTTGATCAAGCTAATTCGGTTTTAAGCTTTGTAGAAGGAGCATATGACTCTGCAAATCCACCAAACACTGGAACATCGGCTACAATTCAGCCTATATTTAGAGCTGGATTTGATAGAAAAGAAAATAAATATTGTGCAAATATAATAAACAATACTCAAGCTAATTTTGCATCTCAAGGTGCAATAGAAGGCGAAGTTGTATTTGGAGATCAAATATCTGGAATAAAAGGATTTTTCGGAATAGTTACAATGCGAACTGACAGCGTTACAGATATTGGAGGTTTTAAAGAGTTATTTGCAGTATCATCTAACTACACTTTTTCAAGTGGTTATTAATAAAAATTAAAAATTATGGGAGGAGCATTATTTGCCTTAGGTGCAGGCTTAAAAGTAGCCAGTGGAATATTCGCGTCAAGCGCTGCTAAAAAAAGAGCAAGAGCTTTACGTAGAGCCTTAAAAAAAGAAACAGCTAAGCTTGAGAGTTTAGAATCTAGCAGACAGCAAATAACAAACCCTTATAGCGGTGTTACAGATGTGTCTGCATTAGCTACTGATCTTTCTAGTAAAGTTACTAATCCTTTTGCAAATTTAGGTGTAGCTACAAAAGCAGCTGAAATACAAATGGAACAATCTGATATTGCACTAGCTAATACTTTAGACACATTAAGAGCTACAGGAGCGGGAGCTGGCGGCGCAACTGCATTAGCTCAAGCTGCTTTACAAAGTAAACAAAGTGTTGCTGCTAGTATTGAAAGCCAAGAAGCTCAAAATGAAAAATTAAGAGCGCAAGGTCAACAACAAATGGAGCAACAGCAACTAGCTGACGCGCAAAGAATACAGCAAATTCAAGTTTCTGAAGCTGGTAGAACTCAACAGCTTATAGGTATGGGTGAAAACATACGTATGCAAGCTCAAGAAAATAGAGAACAAGATAATATAAATTATCAAAGAAATAAAATAGCTGCTTTAACAGGTGCGAAACAAGCCGCGCAAGCCGCATCCTCTAATGCTCTTACAGGAGCTATTGGTGGTGCTGCTGATTCAATGATGTCAATGGCCTCGGGTGCAGTTTCAGGTGCACTTGGAGGAAGTTAAGATATAACATATGGAAAATAAAAATATACAAACGAATTTATATCTAAAACAGCTTAATGAGAGCAATGCTTTAGGTTTTGATAAAAGATTTATAGCATCTAATTTTGATTTAGATTTTGATATATTAGGTAAAGCTTTTAGACCTACTGGTAAAATATACGCTAAACTAATGTCTAATATTGAAAATAATAAATGTAGTTCTCCAAACTGTGAATATGAATATAAGCAGTTAGAGTTTTTAAAAAACGCTCCACAGAGCGCAATTGAGTTTTTAACTGAAGTTATATCTCAATTAGAAACAACAGAAGACTCTAATTTTGATCCTAATAATAATTACAAGTATACAGTAGCTAATTCTATAATAACTGAAAAACCAGGGTTTTCTAAATCACAAGGTTATAATGTTTTTATGAATATACTTGAAACTGGATCTTTAGAACTAATATTTACTGGACCTATGTTTGAAGAACCTTTAGTTATAAATAGCGTTGCTCTTAATACTTTGTCAGAAGCTGGAACTAGTATTGTTACAGAAACACCAGATGTAAATAAATTAATGATGGCTATACTTCCTCAAACAGGTTTATTTGAAGATAATTCTATACAAGAAAACGGTGAATTATCTTCAGTTGCTAGAATAACTGACGAGTTTGTGATGAAAAACCCAGATGGGTCTTTTGATTATGAAATAATAGACATAGGCGGTGGTAAAGGTAGAAATATACTTAAGTTTGATATGGATAAAATAACTAGAAAAGCAATGCCTTTTATTAATGCTGAAGTTGCTGGTATTTTATCTCAAGAACAAGAAGCAATTGCGCTTTGGAATGTTTATTTAGCAATGCAAACTAGTGTTGAAGAAGATGATCAAATGGTACAAAATGCAAATGCAGCTAGTAAAAGCTGGAGCTACGAAGAAGATTTACCATTATCTCAAGATAAAAAAGTTTTATTTGAAAATAAATTTGTAGAATATTTTATGAATAATTATTTAAAACAATTCATTACAGATAGATTACCTACCGTTGAAGAAGATGCAGC
>MDTG01275739.1_pt1 | contig 10982 bp, 5 predicted proteins | sample 811421 | NCBI WGS metagenome assembly MDTG01 (sample SAMN05326645, study PRJNA326480) | marine metagenome | isolation source: seawater | place: Pacific Ocean: South East | collected 2011 | reverse complement strand
GTGTTCGCCATGGAACAGCAGGACGCTGGTTCGGGGTGGGTGGTCCACTGGATTGAGTTGCCTCCAAAGTTGCTCGTTGGACTCTGGAGCACATCCAACCCATCGGCGAACAGCATCGCCTTCGTCTGAAAGTTTGGCGTGGTCGGCTCCGATGAGGTCTGTAAGCGGTGCTTGAGCGATGGTAAGCCATGGCCTTCGTTCGGCTTTTGCACTCATCAGCAAGGCCAAATGGCCCCCAGCGGAATGCCCCATGACCATGGAACGAGCGATGTCAATTCTTGGAAGGAGGGCGAGTTGGCCCCATGCTCGGAGCACGTCCGAAAGGGTATCCATCCAAACGCCTTCGTCTCCAGGTGACCATCGTTTGAACTCGATGTTCCATGCGGCAACACCGGCTTCTGCGAGGTCTTCGGCGATGGGCTGCATGAGGTCCAAACTGTATTCTTCCTTCCAAAAACCACCGTGGATGAGCATAATGCAAGGGACCCCCTCGTCTTTTTGGAATGGAGAAGGGTCATCGGGCATGTAGAGGTCGGCATACTGCCAGGCTTCTGCGCCCCACTGCATGCGGTCCACGGCCATGGTGGTTTCTCGCGTGCTTGGGCTATGATGCTTGTGATTTTACAGACGGGGGAAGTGCTTTCAATCAGCAAACCGTAGGGCCATCGTGAAGCATTGTTTCTGCGTGCTTTCTTTGCTCCTTCTCGGGCTTGCATCACCGATGGTAGAGGCTGCTGAAGGGCGTTCAACCGTGATCACCCTTGAAGTCGATCGGCATGACTGGTTGTCAAATGAAACGGTGGAGGTTGACCTCCGCCTACGCAATGCTCCGTTCAATCAAGTTTTACAAGCGGATTGGTCCATGAGCGATGAACAAGGTCTGATCGACAGCGGTTCGCTGTACTTCAACGCCACCGGGACCTTCACAATCGTCGATCTTGACCTTAGCAGGTTTTACCGTGGAACACATTTCCACAGGGTTGAGGTTCTCGTGTACGACGAGTCTGGTCAAATACTCGGATCTGCGGACATTGGGTTTGTCGTCTTTCGACAGGTCAAACTCCCCAGTCCGGGGTCACTCTTATCCTTCGGCGATTCACTCTCGGACATGGGCAACGCCAAAGCATCCATCCTCAACACGCCCGATGTCCCTCCGTACTGGCAGGGCCGTTTCTCAAATGGGGAAGTGTGGCTTGGCGGGCTTTATGATGCGTATGGACTGACCAGCAGCATTGGTTCTGGACTTTCAGCAACGGGCGATAACCGTGCGTTTGGTGGAGCGCAGACCGGCTCGGGGTATGCCTACCTTTTGATACCAAATGTCGGGACACAGATCACCAACTACCTCGGTAGTGTTCAATCCACGATTCCCAATGATGCGGTGGTGAGTTTGTGGGCGGGCGGAAACGATTTCTTGTACGGTTCTGCCAATGCTGATACCATCGCCACCAACATGGAATCCCACATGCGGCAGTTGGTGTCCGCCGGTGCACGCACGCTGGTCGTGCCAAATCTTCCTCCTCTCGAGGATACGCCTGAAATTCAAGGTCGGAGTGCATCTCAACAGACCACCATTCGAAACGAGGTTATTGATTACAACAACCAATTGGCCACCATCATCGTGAACTTACGTGCCGAACTTGGCGTCACAATTCACACCGTTGATGCATGGTCGATTTTCGGTGATATCACGACGAATAAACAGGCACTCGGATTGAACAACGTTCAGGATGCGGCATGCACAGGTGGCGGTACGCTTCTTCCGTTACCTATTTGCAACAGCGGCAGTAGCGTTGTTCCAAACGTTGACGAATATGTCTTTTTTGACAAAGCGCATCCCACACGCGTGATGCACAATGTCATTGCTCGCTTTGCCATTGAGGCGGTTGGCGTTGCGGATACAGACGGCGATGGTGTCTCTGACGAACTCGATCAGTGTCCATGGACGCCTTCGGTTGAGCAAGCGGACGGACAGGGATGTGCTTGGTCTCAGCGGGATGATGATATGGATGGCGTGCTCAATTCTAATGATGCATGTCCCTCGACAACGGTAGGGGACGATGTCGATGAGCACGGTTGCGCTGACTCCCAAAGGGATTCGGACGGTGATGGCCTTTACGACGACATCGACCCTTGTCCCCTGAGCCCGGACCTTTTCGATCATGACAGCGACGGTTGTTCCAACGTCGAGGACGCCGATGACGATAACGACGGGGTCATCGATGGAAATGACGGGTGCCCACAGGGCCTCCTCGGACCACACGTTCTGGATTTCGACGGTGATGGCTGTGCGGACCAAGAAGACGAGGACCTCGACGATGACGGGCTGACCAACGAAGCCGAGGCCGAGGTTGGTACTGACGAGCGAAATGAAGACACGGATGGGGACTCATGGTTGGATGGGGAGGATGATTTCCCCTTGGATTCCAGCGAATGGAAGGATACCGATCGTGATGGGTGCGGAGACAACCGAGATGAATTTCCATTCGATTCGGAGGAGTGTTCGGATACCGACGAGGATGGCGTCGGTGACAACGGTGATGCCTTTCCTCAAGATGAAGACGAGTGGGGCGATCTTGATGGAGATGGCGTCGGCGACAACAGCGATGCTTGCCTCCTGGAATACGGCTTGTCCAGCTCTCCACCCGGCTGTCCAGATCGAGACGGCGACGGGTTTGCAAACACGAACGATGCGTACCCGAACGACGCTTCCGAGTGGGTGGATTCGGACGGAGATGGGTACGGCGATAACGGTGATGCCTTCCCCGATGACCCAAGCGATTGGTCCGACAGGGACAACGACACCTATGGCGACAATCGGGATGCTTTCCCTTACGACCCAACGGAATGGAACGACACCGATGGAGAAGGAGTTGGCGATAACCTGGACCGTTTCCCCAACGATCCGAGAGAATGGGAGGACAGCGATGATGATGGATGTGGAGACAACGGGGATGTCTTCCCGCTCGACCCCAATGAGTGCCTTGATTCAGACTTTGACGGCGTTGGTGATGTTGCCGATGCCTTCCCGTTGGACGCCACCGAAACCATGGATACGGATGGGGACGGTGTTGGCGATGTGGCAGATGTCTTTCCAAACGACCCCGACGCCAAATACGATTCCGATGGAGATGGCGTAGCCAACGCCTACGATGCTTTTCCAAACAGCGCCAGCTTCTCTTCATGGTTGGGGGTAAGTGGTTGGATTTTCGGCCTCCTGATTTTGTTCGCGGGGGCGGCTGTGTTGTACAACCGAAAACACACTGTGCCGTTTGAATCCATTGATTTCATGGAACAACAGCACCTTGCCATGACTCCAATGAACAGGCCGACAACTGCGCCGGTGAGGGCTCCAGTGTTCGCTTCACAACCTCAAAATCGAGAAGCACCGGAACCAACTTTCAATCCTGGTGGCTCAGCGGGCGTTGAGGAACTGATTTCTTCGCAGAACACCGATTTAGGGGGCGTTGATGTTCCACCCGAACCAACGACAGAAGCGGAAGATGCGCCATCGCTCGCCGACGATTGGGGCGATCTTGTTTCGGATTGGGGATCGTGAGCGTGTCGGATCGTCGGCTGGCTTTAGTTGCGCTTTTGCTCGTCGGTCTTGCCCCCACTGCCTCGATCTTTGCTTCGTTTGGGACGGGCGATGGGCTGCTGGGTCAAGTCGTCTGGTTGGCATCCAAAGCTTGGATGCTCGGCCTTCCATTGTGGTGGCATCTTCGCGTCGATGGACAATCCATCTCCTGGTCCCCCGTCCAAAAAGGGGGCATCGGCGCAAGTGTTCTTGTTGGGGGTCTTTTTTCTGCGGTGATGCTCCTCGCTTGGTTCTTCGTCGGAGAATCACGCGTTGACCGTGATACATTTCGAGCCAGCCTTGAACCGTTTGGATTGACCAACGTCAACACCTACATCGCCGCTGCTGTTTTTTGGACGGTTGGAAATTCTGTTCTTGAGGAATACGTGTTTCGATGGTTCTTGGTCGAAAAAGGAGAAGTGGTGTTTGGGCCGGGTTGGCCGACGATTTTCGCCTCAGCTGGAATTTTTGTAATGCATCATTTCTTTGCGCTTTGGTTCCTTGGATTTTCTCTTTCTGCCAACCTCTTGGCCTCCCTTGGATTGTTTATCGGTGGAGCAGCGTTCAGTTGGCTCTACGTAAGGTACCGTAGCATTTGGATTCCTTACATCACGCATGCGATGTGCGACGTGGTCGTGTTCGGTGTAGGCTATGCTCTTCTGTTCCTCTGAGCCGGTCGGCCATCAAGGACAGTAGCGATTGAGGTCGCGTGGGAAGAGCACCGTTTCGCGAACGTTGTTGGCACCGGTTAAGACCATGAGAATTCGCTCAACACCGAGCCCCCATCCAGCGTGCGGTGGGACGCCGTGTCGGAACCCTGCGACGTAGAATTCAAATTCTTCAGGATTCAAATCCATGGATTTGAGGTTGTCAACCAAGACGTCTATGCGGTGTTCACGTTGTCCGCCCGAGGTCATTTCATCCCTGCCAAAATTGAGGTCAAAGCCTCGGGAGAGTTGCTGGCCAGTGCTTCCAATCTCGCCTTCAATTTGGTGGATGTAAAACGGTTTTAGGGACATCGGCCAGCGAGGGAGGAAATAGAACTGCGGAAGGTCTTGCGCCAACAAGTCCGAGTTCTCGGCGTCAATGTCGTCACCCCATTCAATGGTGCCACCTTTTTCCTTGATGATTCGAATGGCGTCGTCGTATTCGACCCTTGGGAAGGGCAATTCAGGAACGATCACCTCAACGGGGTCTTCACCTTGTTCTGCTCTGTAGGTATTGATGGTGGCAATCAGGGTTTGCGCTTCCTCTTCCTCGGCCACGGATTTCCAGATGTGGTGAATCATTCGCTCAAGTACGCCCATCACGTCGTCGTCGTTGGCCCATGAGCACTCAATATCAAACGAGATAAATTCAGCAAGATGGCGATACGTGTCGCTTTGTTCGGCACGGAAGGCCGGACCAATTTCGAACACGCGCTCCAGGCCCCCGCTCATGCAGAGTTGCTTGAACAGCTGGGGAGATTGGTTCAGGAACGCAGGACGGTCGTAAAATTGCATGGGGAAAAGGTCTGCGCCTCCTTCGGTGGCGGTTGCCACAATTTTTGGAGTGTGGGTTTCGAAGAATCCTTCAGAAATCAGGTGTTCTCGACCGAACTGAAGGACTTTGCCTCGAAGTCGAAACATGGCGTTAACATGGGCTCGTCGCAGGTCCATGAAACGGTTGTCAAGACGGGTGCTCAGCTCAACGTTGACGCTGTCGGTCACGCCCATAGGTAGCGGTGCTTCAGCCCGTGAGATGACGTTGACCGAAGTGGCCAACACTTCGTAGGCTGGCGGGGGTGTTGGTTCCCCTTCCTTCACCTTTGGTGGGCGCTTGAGCGCGACGGTGCCGGTGAATTGAATCGTTGATTCTCGGGTCATTCGTTGAACCGTGTCAAGCGCCTCTTCGCCAATGTTATCGGCCTTGAGAAACACCTGTGTTTTCCCCGTTCCGTCCCGAAGGTCAACAAAACAAATGGCGCCTTTTCCTCGATTGGCCTCCATGAAGCCGATGACGGTTACTTCGTTGCCAATCAGGTCAGCGCCCTTGGCTTGCAATTCACCCAGGGTGTGCGTTCGGAAGGCGGTTGGAACCCATGTGGTCATGGCTCGTGGGCTGAGGCGTAGAACATGAAATATTCGCTTCGTCTTTCAGCCACCTCGCACCGCCTTGTCGAAAGGGCAAAGCGTGATGCGTGCGGGACTCTTACTCCCGAAGTCTCTTGAACAGCGTCGTTTTGGTCGGTTCATGTCCACCCGAGCAGGCCGTGCGGTGTTTTGTGTCTTGGCGCTCATGGCCATGGGCCTCTCCCCGTTCGTAGCGCCCGTTTCGGCCCATTCCTCCATTTTGCTCAGCGTTGACGTCCAACATGCTGTTTTGGAACCGGGGCAAAGCATGAATCTCACGCTGACCATTGAGAACAACGCCTCCTCCATCGAATCATACAACGTGACCATCGATGACGCCAACTTAGCGTCTCCTTGGACGGTCGTTCCAGTGGACAACACGGTGAGTAACGTCTTTCCAACGTGGAACAAAAACACGACCCTGGTTGTTCGCCTCGCTGAGGGGGCCACCGTTGCTGACAGCGGATCGTTTGTCGTGCACGTCAACGAGCCTGACAACGACCTCACTTCCATGCTCACCGTTCTCGTTTCAGTGGCGCCCGCCTACCACCCCTCGCTATCCGTTGACGGTTCGCCGCTGATCACCGTCGCTGCAGGTGCAAGCACCAACGTTTCGTTCACAGGTCACAACCTCGGAACGGTGACCGATACTTTCCTGTTGGACGTCGAGGTACAGCCAGACCTTGCTTCGTGGTGGGCCAACCACACCAACGGTACATCCGGCAACAACTCCAACGGGTCGGGCAATTCATCCGACAATGGTACCGGTAGCAACGGAACCAACACCACCTCCGCTTCCGTTTTGATGATGGGCAACAGCTACACCAGTGCGAACAACCTTGCTTCGGTTGTTGAGGGTGTGCTCGACGCCGATAACATCAACGCCACTGTCAGTTCAGTCAACGGTGGAGGCATGAAACTCCCTCAGCACTGGTCCAATGTGAACACTTCAGGGAACCAGTGGAACACCACTCTTCGAAGCACAGCGTGGGATTATGTTGTTCTTCAGGACCAGAGCCAGGTGCCAACCTTCCCTTCGTCCAATTCCATGTGGCAAGACAGTAAAAATGCCTCCATCTTGCTCAGCGATGCGATATCCGACGAAGGCGCAGAGACGGTGATGTTCATGACATGGGGGTACCGGGATGGCGACAGCCTCAATGCCTTCAACAACAACTTTACTTCCATGCAAGCGCGCCTTGTCGAAGGCTATACGCGCTACGCCGAGAACATCTCCTCTGCAGGAAATGCTGTGTGGATCGCTCCGGTGGGATTGGCCTACAAATCGATTCACGACAGCGTCGTGGCAAACGGCGATGACCCCACGGTTTCTGGGAACCTTTTCTACGACCTCTACACCTCAGACGGAAGCCATCCGTCCCTCTCAGGATCTTACCTTGCTGCTTGTGTCTTCCATTCGACGATCACCGGCCAAACCTGCGTTGGCAGCAACGACAGCACCAACCTCAACGCCAGTGTGAAATTGGCTCTGCAACAAGCCGCCGACGACACGGTGTTCAACCAAACCACCGGCATGTCCTACTACCCCTGGGAAACCTCAGGCACTGCCGCATTTGGCCTTGGTTCATCTGTTCCAGCGGGTTGGAACATCCAATGGCAAACGGACGAACTGGCCAACGTCCCCGCCGGAGGTTCTGCGCCCACTACCCTTTCCATTTCGGTGCCTGCCGATGCGGCTCCTGATTTCTACGGGTATCGGTTGACCATTGGCTCCACCAACGGCAACATCACGTCGTCCACCATCATCGTGGTCGAAATTGAAGCCGAACCCTCCCTTGTCACGGCTTTCCTTCGCCAGGACGATGTGTTCTTGCCAGGTGGTAGCACGGTGACCGGCGTTCAAGTGACAAACACTGGCAACACGGCTCTCGACATCGATTGGGCGCTTTCCCAGCAACCCATGTCCGGGCTCAGCGCATGCACCGGTTCCCTTGTTTCCGCTCAGACCAATGGGCTTCAGCCGGACGCGATCAGCGAAGTCAGCATCATGGTTGAGGTCGATGAAAACGCTGACAGTTCCGCTCAATGCGGGTTTAGATTGACGGCATCCCATCAGCATGGAAACGCTGTGGTGGTCTTGGACGAGCTTGATTTTGCGGTAACCATTGACGAGGCCGTCAATTTCTCGCTGATTGGTCCACTTTCCATCGTGGACATCGTGCCCGAGACCGGTGCAAATTACGAAGTCCGGCTGACCAACCATGGAAGCGATGAAGCCACTTTCTTCCTCGATGTTTCTGAGTCGAGCGGACTTGACACGGTGCTTGTCAGTGCGTCCGGTGTCGTCGTTGCCGCTGGAGAAGTCGGTACCTGGACGGTCAACACCAAAGGTGATCCTGCGCTTTCTGGCATGCTTCAGCAAAGCTTTTCTTCGACGTACAAGGGTGAGACAACTACGCTCTCAGTGGTCATCAATTTGCTTGAAGTTGACGGGGTTGAGCTCCTTCCGCCGAGCGAAGACCGTGTGTTGATCACACCGGGTTCGTCCACGTCGATGTCCATCACTCTCCGCAACACTGGAACGTCCAACTTGTCCCTCATGCCGATGCTCTCGGGTCTACCGGCCAACATTGATGTCGCCTACGACATGGTTGAGGTTCATTTGAACAGAACGGCGCAACAAACCGTTGTTCTGACGTTTAGCGCCGCAACCGGCTCAACACCCGGTACGTCTCCGGTCTCGCTCACGTACCAAGCAGGCCAACTCAGCACCATCTACGACTTTGACGTTGTTGTCATTGACCGCGAAGAGGTCTCCGTGAACACGGTGCAAAGCCGTCTTTTGGCCAGCCCAAGTTCCGTCACGAGCCTCACCATCGACGTAACCAACCTCGGAACTGCTTCGGATGTTTACGTGCTTGAATGGACCACTGAAAGTCAGGGTGACTGGTTTGAATTCACGCTCTCTCCAACCACCTTCCAACTGACGTCAGGCTCAACACAACAGGTCTCAATCGCTGTTCAGGAGCGTTCGGCGGGGGCGCCGGAGAATGGCGTGGTCTACTCGCTCAAGGTCATTTCAACCACCAATACCGCAGTGAGCGATACCGTAAACCTCACCATTCAACCCGTCGTTGCAGGAGCGAACTTCACCATCTTGACCGAGGTTGACGAGGCCAAACCTGGCGAATCGGTGTACGGGACTGTGAAGTTGACCAACACCGGCAACACCGAAGATACGTTCTCCATCACGACGGTGGGCACGGATTGTGGCCTCGATATCACCGTCACCGTTGGCCCCGGTCTTTCCTCCGAACCCTATGGCTGGTCATGCGTGGTGCCCAATGACGCCGCTGCCGGTCAGCGGGCCTTGACGTTCCGTGCCGTCAGTTCAGTTCGAAGCAATGTCGTTGTTGAACTTGGCAAACTCTACACCGTGGAAGCGGACTGGCCGTCGAACTCACTCGTGGCTTTGGCCTTCGCCGATGGCCGAATTTCCCTCGGAGTTGACAGTTCGACAACCACGGTGATGACCGTCTCCAACCTTGGCAATGCTGAGGTGTCTGGCACGTTGGATGCGTTTGGCAAAGACACGGGTTTGGTGATTCTGGAATGGAAACGCATGAACGATGACACGGCCACCAGTGATTACACCTTGACCTCCGGGTCCAGCGTGGATTTCCTGCTTACCATTACCTCAAACACGGCGCGAACAGCCACGTCTGAGATTGTGGTTCGGGCCATATCAACCGGCGGAGGGGTACTCTATACCGACGAGTCTTTACCGCTTTCAATTTCACTCGAGGGCCCTGCGCTTCCACCAAATGGACTCAATTTGCCGCTTGGCGTAAGCGTTAGTCAACCCACCACCTTGGGCGTGATGGGAGCTGGATGGCTTCTGGCCATCGTAGCGGTTCAACTGCTCAGACGATCTTCACGGCATCAAGACGGCAGCAGCGACGATGAATCCCCTGGCGATGACGATGAGGATGAGGAAAAGGAACTTCCTGAATTGGGCTACAACGAATGCCGTATGGATGATGAATCCAAGATTGAGTGTCCAAGTTGCGACGCGCGGTTGGGTGTTCCCCGTGGAAGCGCACCACCGTTCCGATTCAACTGCCCCCAATGCGGCGATAAGATCCGTGTCGTAGAGTGACTATTGACGTTGCGCGACGAGCAAAAACGCCGTGTGACCAAACGGTCCGTTGACAGGGCGCATGCCACCTTTGGAAGCTCTTCCCCACTCGCGTTCCATCAATTCTCCGGCCCACTCAACGGTCAGTCCCGCCGTCTCGCATGCCTCCCAAGAACGTTCCATCTGGGAACTTACAGGGCAATAACAGGCGAGGCGACCTCCTGGGAGAAGGAGTTCGGAGCATGCTCCGATGGCCGAGGGATGGTCGGGAAGGTCGAGAACGATGGCGTGGAATCCAGTGGCGTGTTCTTTAATCGCCTCAATGCTCTCTTCAATTGTCCCCTCGATGTGATGGTGAACTGGGCTTCCTCCCCATGAAGCGGTTGTGCGCCGAAGATTCTCCAGGGCGACTTCAGCGTGTTCCGAACGCGGTTCAACAGTGATGTGCGTTCCAGTCCGCCCGAGGGCTCTGTGGATGTACATGGAGAGTCCGGCGCTTCCGATGCCCGCTTCCAAAACACAATCGTTTGGCCCAAGGCCAAGCCGTGCGAGAAAAAATCCAGCGTCCTTGCTCCCAATCGTTTGGGCCCTGCGCGCCATGCCTTTTGCCAATTCAGGAAGGCGTGGGGGGAGCCTCAAGAGTTCTTTCTGCCCGATGATGACCCGTCCACCCAAGGGGATGTCCTTCAAAGATTCAACAGGATTAAACACCCCCAAACCCTTCATTTTTTGCTGTTGATCGTTCAGTTCAACAACGTAGGTTTTTCCGTTATTTTCGACCAGAACGGCCCACTCATCGGAGGTCACGGCAAGGCCACAACGCCGTTGCTGTTAAGGTTCACCGTTCTGAATATAACAGGCCACTGCTCTGCATATCGGCATCTTGGCACCTATCAAGAATGCGAGTAGTCTAAATACCCACTCAACCTGCAAAGGACATGAATGGCTTCGCGAAGACGCTTGCATTTACCATCGTGGCGGTGTTTCTTGGGAGCCTCGCTTCTGGAATGATGGCGGAACTCTACCAAACTCCTCTGCCAGAATTGGAAGAAGAAACGGTTGTTCTCAATCCTTCTCAAGCGACCAGCCCAGGCCATGTTGTCTTTGGACAGTACATCTCGTCCGATAATTGTGGGCATTGTTCGAAGACCGGTGGTGGCTCAGACGCCCACCATTCCATCAAGCAGAATCATCC
>MDTG01214787.1_pt1 | contig 10982 bp, 10 predicted proteins | sample 811421 | NCBI WGS metagenome assembly MDTG01 (sample SAMN05326645, study PRJNA326480) | marine metagenome | isolation source: seawater | place: Pacific Ocean: South East | collected 2011 | reverse complement strand
TTGTTCATTGTGCACCAAGTCATGGACCAGATGATTTTAATCTTTGTTTAAATAATGGAATTAAAGCAATCGAAACAGTTGATGGCGATGGTAAATACACTAAAAATGTAGACTTATTTGAGGGAATACATATTTTTAAGGCAAATCCAATTATAATAGAAAAATTAAAAGAACAAAAAAAACTATTAAAAAATGGTGAATTGGTTCACTCATACCCACATTCCTGGAGATCAAAAGCACCTTTAGTTCATAGAGCAACTCCTCAATGGTTTATTTCTATGGAAAGTCATAAACTTAGAGATAAAGCTTTGAAAGCAATCAATGAAACAACTTTTTATCCAAGTAAAGGTAAAGAGCGATTAAAATCAATGATTGAAACGAGACCAGATTGGTGTGTATCTCGCCAGAGAGTTTGGGGAGTCCCTTTACCAATTTTTGTAAATAAAAAGACAAAAAAAATTTTGGTTGATGATGAATTATTCGAAAATATAGCAAAAATTTACGAAAAGGAGGGCTCTGATTGCTGGTTTTCTGATGATCCTCAAAAATTTCTAGGTGAAAAGTATAAAGCAGAGGATTTTGATAAGCTCAGTGATATTGTTGAAGTATGGTTTGATAGTGGATCTACACATTCTTTTGTATTGGAAAAAAGAGAGGATCTTAAGTGGCCAGCTTCAATGTATTTAGAAGGCTCAGATCAACATAGAGGATGGTTTCATTCATCTTTGTTAGAGTCATGTGGGACAAGAGGCAAAGCCCCATTTGAGTCGATATTATCTCATGGTTTTGTTGTTGATGGCAAAGGCTTAAAAATGTCAAAATCTTTAGGAAATGTAATAGCCCCCGAAGATATCTTAAAAAAATATGGTGCAGATATTTTAAGAATTTGGGTAGCTTCTTCTAACTATGCAGAAGATTTGAGAATAGATTATTCTATACTAGATCAACATTCAGAGTCTTATCGTAAAATAAGAAACACTTTTAGATACTTATTAGGAAACCTTAATGACAAATTCCAAGATATAAATTTAGGAAAAGTAAATATAGAAAAGTTACCTGAACTTGAGCAATTCATGCTTCATAAAATAATTACATTAAATAAAAAATTTAATAATTATTTTAAGAATTACGATTTTCACAACTTATACAAAGAATTATTAAATTTTTGTACTGTAGACTTGTCAGCATTTTATTTTGATATAAGAAAAGATACATTATATTGTGATCCTATCAATTCTGTAAAAAGGCAGTCATGTATTATTATTTTGAATATATTGTTAAATTCTTTACTAAAATGGTTTGCTCCAATACTTTCTTTTACGACTGAAGAAATTTACCAATTAGTATCAAAAAAAAATAAAAGCATTCATTTAGAAAATTTTATAGATTTTCCAGAAAACTTTGAAAATAAAAAAATTTCTGAAAAATGGTTTGAGCTAATTAAGATTAGAGATATTTGCAATATTAGTATAGAGGAAAAAAGAGCAAGTAAAGAAATAGGCTCGAGTCTTGAAGCAGAGCTTCATATAAAACTAAATAATAGATTTAAACAAATTGTAAAAAATACAGATTTATCTGAGTTATGTATAACCTCTAAAGCAAAAATTAGTTTTGATGATCATAATGAAATAATAGTCGTAGCACAAAAAGCATTAGGTAAGAAATGTCCAGTCTGTTGGAAAATTAGTATTGATCCATGTGAGAGACACCCCTAAATGTTCAATAATGTAAAAAAAAATTTCTTTATTAATTTTTTTATTATAACAATTATATTTTGTTTAGATCGAATTTCAAAAATTTATGTCATTTTTTTAAATGAAAAAAACCTATCCTCAAATTTATTTACATCTCAATTTTTAAATATAAATTTAATTTGGAATGATGGTATAGCTTTTGGTTTGTTTTCATTTGATAAAAGTTTATATTACAATCTATTAACTTTATTAATTATTCTAATTACACTGATAATCTCGTGGCTTATGCTTAGAGCCGAGGGTCTTGAAAAGATTGGCTTTTTAATGATAATTGGCGGTTCATTAGGAAATTTGTACGATAGAATCAACTATTCATCTGTTCCTGATTTTATAGATTTCCATATTGGTAATTTTCATTGGTTTATATTTAATGTTGCTGATATATTTATTTGTCTAGGAGTTTTATTGCTTATAATCTTAGAAATATTTAAAAAAAAAACATATGAATAAATATTTTTTAATTATTTTTTTACCACTATTTTTAATTTCTTGTGGTGCTGCTGATGGTTTTAAATTAAAAAAAAAATCTAGTGCAGATGAATTTTTAGTGGAAAAAAAAAGCCCTCTAGTCCTTCCCCCTGACTATGGAAAGCTTCCAACACCAGGAGATAATCAATCATATAATGATGAAAGTAACGAAGAGTCGTTTGAAAACATAATTTCAAAGAAGAAAAACCCAAACAAGAGTGAAGTAACAAATTCAACATCTATTGAGAAATCTGTTTTAGATAAAATCAAATAATTTTGATGTCAAAAAATAATATTATTTTTAAAAATTTCAATTTAAAAAATAAAAGCATAAATCAAATCAAAGATTTAAAAAGAATTTTTAAAGCATTATTAAAGGAAGAAAATCAGGTTTTAAATTCATTAAAAAAAAATTATAAAAATTCATATCCTAAAAAATTAGTCTCAAGATTAAGAAAAAACGATAAGTTTAATTTAATTGGAATGGGAGGGTCAATTTTAGGGGCAAGAGCAATTTATGACTTTATGAAACCTAAATCAAAAAAATTTTTTTTTATAGATAGTTTTTCAAATAATATTAAAAAAGAAAAACCCCTCAAAAAAATTATCAATATAATTATATCTAAATCTGGTAATACTCTAGAAACATTATCAAATGTCAATACTTTGATTGATAAAAGAAATACCAATATTTTTCTTACAGAGAACAAAAAAAGTTATTTAATGAATATCGCAAATAAACTTAAATCTGAAATTGTCCATCATAATAACTATATTGGTGGAAGATATTCTGTTTTGTCTGAAGTGGGAATGTTACCTGCAGAATTGATGGGATTGAGTGCTGAAAAATTTCGAAAATTTAATCAGCTAATATCAAACAAATATTTTGTAAACTCATTAATTCAAAATGTTTCATATACATTAAGTTTAGTAAAAAAAAAAAAATTTAATTCCATAATTTTGAATTATGATGATGGTTCTGATAGTTTATTTAGGTGGTATCAGCAATTGATTGGTGAGAGTCTAGGAAAAGAAGGCAAGGGTATTATGCCAATAATCTCCAGTATGCCAAGAGACAATCATAGTTTGATGCAGTATTATCTTGATGGAACTAAAAATCATTTTTTTACTTTTTTTTATGTAAACGAAAAATCTTCAAAAAAGATTAAGAACATAAAACTTTTAGATTCACACTATTATTTAAAAGGCAAAAGTTTAAAAGATATATCTTATTCAATGCTTACTTCCTCACAAAGAATATTTAATAAAAAAAAAATTCCTTTTAGAAGTTTTATTTTAAATTATAGAAATGAAGAGACTCTTGGCGAATTATTTTCTTTTTTTATTTTAGAAAGTATTTTACTTGGTAAAGCAATGAAAGTAGATCCGTACAGTCAGCCAGCAGTAGAGATGATTAAAAAAGAAACAACAAATATTTTAATTAGATCTTAGCACCCAATATAAATTCTTGAAATTCCATAAATCCGGTTTTCAAAAATTTTTAATTTAGTAGTTATTTCTATTTTATCTTTCTTATGTCTATGGATAATCACAATGCCATTTAATTTTAGAATTTTTTTTTGAATAATATTTATTATTAATTCATTTATTTTTATTTCTTTATACGGGGGATCTATAAAAATAATATCAAATTTGTCATTTAATTTCTTTTCAGATTTAAAAAAATCAAAGCAATTTTTTTTAATAATTTCACTTTTATCATTTTTCTTTATAGATTTGATGTTTTTGTCTAATGTCTCGATTGCTTTTGAATAATTTTCAAAAAAAATTACTTTTTGTGCACCTCTAGATAAACATTCCAATCCAAAGGAGCCCGACCCTGAAAATAAGTCGAGAATATATGACCCTTCTAAATTAATGTCGATATTATTTGAGTGTTTTATTAAATTAAAAATAGACTCCTTAACAATATCCCTTAAAGGTCTAGTGTTTTTATCATAAGGTAAGTTGAGTTTTTTACCTTTAAATTTACCTCCAATAATTCTCATTAATCTATTACTTTAAAGCCTATATCTTTTCTAAAAAAACCATTATTCCAGTTAACCTTATTAATTAATTCTATTGCTATAGTCCTACATTCTCTAAAATTATTTGATTTCACAATAAAGTTTAAAACTCGACCCCCATTTGAAATTATTTTTAAATTTTGGTTTTTTGTACCAGCATGAAAAATTAACTCATTTTCATTAAGATTTATTTTTTCTAAATTTTGAATTTCTATATTATTATCAAATTTATCAGGGTATCCTTTTGAGCATAAAACTATACACAAACTTTTTTTATCATGCCATTCTAAATCAATTGATTTTAAATCTTTATTGATAGTCGCAGTAATCAAGTCTAAAAAATCAGTTTTAAGTCTTGGTAAAATTGTTTGGCATTCTGGATCACCCATTCTTACGTTATATTCAATTAAATAAGGTTCGTTTTCAACAATCATTAATCCAGCATATAAGAAACCTTTAAAATTTGTATCAATGTCTTTTAGACCTCTTAAAGTAGGTTTAATTATTTTGTCTAAAATTTTTTTATCTAAATCTTCATTTTCAAGTCCTGAAGGAGAATAAGCTCCCATCCCCCCAGTATTTGGACCTTTGTCTCCTTCAAAAACTCTTTTATGATCTTGAGCAGTTCCAAATTTTTTAAAATTTTTTCCATCTGAAATAATAAAAAAACTCATTTCTTCTCCTTTAAGAAATTCTTCAATTAATATTTGATTTGTTTTTCCAAACTTTCCATCAAAAACTTCCTTAACAGCTTGGAGAGCTTTTTCTTTTGTTTCGCAAATGTAAACACCTTTACCTGCTGCTAAACCATCTGCTTTTACGACTATTGGTAATTTACATTCATTTAAAAATTCTAAACATTTTTTTTGGTTATCAAAAATACCGTAACCAGCTGTTGGTATATTATATTTTTTGCACAATTCTTTTGTAAATATTTTTGAACCCTCTAGTTGTGATGCTAACTTATTAGGTCCAAAAACTTTAATTTTATTTTTTTCTAAAAAATCTACAATTCCATCTACTAAAGGTTTTTCTGGTCCGATAATGACTAAATCAATATTATTATTCTTTATAAAATCTTTTAATTTTTCAAAATCACTAAGATTTAAGTCAATATTTTTTGCTATTAAATTGGTCCCTGCATTTCCAGGAATACAGTATATTTCTTTTATTTTTTTAGATTTTTTGATTGCCCAACATAAAGCATGTTCTCTTCCACCACTTCCTATTATTCCAACTTTCATATAAAGATATATAAACTAAAAATGTTTAAAAAATTAGCTAAAATAAAATTTTTACCAAATAACTTTCAGGTTATTGAGGACGGAGACCATGTGATATGTGCTGTATCAGGAAAAAAAATACCTCTAAAACAATTAAATTATTGGAATGTTGATTTGCAGGAAGCTTACTTTTCCTACAAAGAAGCTTCTGTTAAAAGAGAGGAGAATAGTTAATTTATTTCCATCTGTTGTGAGACCATATCCATTGTTCTGGATTTCTTTTTATCATCTTTTCAAGAACTTGATTTAAATCAGACGTAATTATCTCGACATTTTCATTTTTAGAAAATTCAATTGGTTTAAATATCTCTAATTTGAATTGATAACCATTTTTTCTTTCAATATATATTGGAACAATTTTACAATTAAATTTTTTTATAAATTGAGCAGGTATAGTTGTTGTTAAAGCTTCTCTATTAAAAAAATTACATCTTATTCCCTCAGAAACTCTTTGATCAATCATCAATGCTATAGAGGTTCCTTTTTTAAAATACTTTAAAACTTCCTTTGTGCCAGATATCCCTTTTTTAATTTGTTTTTTACAAATATATTTTTTTCTAATATTTTCCATGATTGGATTTACAAATATATTATTTAAAGGTCTGTAAATTGCAGCCAAATCAATACCAGACTTTTCAATATACATGGCCATCAATTCAAAATTATTAAAATGTCCAGATATAAATATTACTGGATTATTACTATGTTTAATTTCATCTAAAATATTTTGACCAATTATTTCAATATTATTTGAGAGAATATTTTGTCTGTATTTTTTTAAATAAATATATTCTGCAAAAATCCTCCCATAATTTCCCCACATATTATTGATAATAATTTCTCTATCTTTGTCTGAATTGCCTATATTAGAATTTTCTAAATTTTGTTTAATTTTTTGATTAGATCTAAAAAAAGGACCAAATCTCTTACCAATAATTTCTCCTAAATTTGATGCTTTTTTATAACCAATAATTTTAAAAATAACAAAAAAGATAAATATGAACAAAAATTCAAAAAAATATTTTATTATTTTCATAAATATGATTTGATAATTTTTTTAAATTCCTCTTTATTTTCAATCTCTAAATCAACTTCTATATAGTCACAATATTGTTTTTGAATTTTATTCATTCTGTAATAGTCTTTTTCAGTTGTGACAAGTTTTTCAGATTTATTTTTTAACATTTTTTCAAAATCTTTTTGAGAATAATTGTAATGATCAGGAAAAGAATATGTTTTTCTAATTTTTAAATTATTCTGTCTTAGTAAATCAAAAAAATTTGTCGGATTTCCAATACCTGCGAATGCATCAATCTCTTTGTTCTTAAATTTTTCAATTTTTTTAATTTTATACTTCGAATAAAATATATGTACTTTTTTATTCTTTATATTCCTTAAAATCTTTTCTTCAAATTCAAAATTTTTGTTGCCATTAATAATTATACAGTCAGCTCTTGAAACAGCACTTAATTTCTCTCTTAATGGCCCAGATGGAATAATAAAGCCATTACCTATCATTTGTTTTGAATTAAAACATAAGATTGAAAAATCTGGTTCAATTGAAAAATCTTGGAATCCATCATCTAATATTGCTAAATCATGATTTTTTGTAATTGATAAAAAAATACCCTTTTTTCTATCATGATTTGTGAAGGTTTCTCCAGTGTCTTTTAACATCTCAATTTCATCAGATAAATAATTATAATTTTTTTTTATAAATGCTGGATTTTTTCCAAGGTTCTTAGTGATTTTAAAAATTTCTCTTGCCAAAGGTGTTTTGCCAGACCCTCCCAGGTAAATATTACCCACGCATATAACAGGAATAGATGGTTTTTTATATTTTTTTAGAGTTTTCAGAAATCTAATGGTCGAAAATATTATCAAATATATGATTGAGAATGGAAATAATAAAATTGACCAAAAAGATGTTTTTTTATAATCCCAAAAATTTGGTTTAGTTATTTTCATATATTAATTATAATTTTATTTCCTCAAATGTTTTAATTAAAATACTTCGACCAATTTTTCTAAACGCAAAATATTTTTTTTTAGACCTTTTTTGATTTGATAAAAAATTGGTTAAAGTATCAATTAATTCTTTTTGTTTATTTATTTTAATGGAAATTTTTTTTTTTTTAAGAAAGTCATAAATTTCCCTAAAATTTTCGACATTTGGACCATGTAATATATTGCATCCATAACGAACCGCTTCAAGAGGATTTTGGCCTCCATGTTTAATCATAGATCCTCCTAGAAATACATTCTTACAATTTTTATAGAATGATTTTGTTTTACCATAAGAATTAACTAAAAAAATATCAGCGTTTGGATCCACTTTTGTTTGAGGATTTTCTAGATGAACTTTTAACTTCATTTTTTCTAAATTATTTTTAATTTCATTACTCCGTTCTATGTGCCTTGGAATAATTATTGTTAATAAGTTTTTAAATTTTTTTTTTAAAATTAAATGGACAGATCCACAAAAAAGTTCTTCAGTTTCATGTGTACTTGAAGCACACCAAATTTTTTTTGTTTTAAAAAATTTTTTTAGTCTTTTATTAACTGAAAAAATTTTATCTTCTGATTGTGCAAATTTAAGATTACCAATAAATTTTATATTTTTTGCATCTAATTTTTTTAAAAAATAAAATGTTTCTTTACTTGAAGATAAACATAAATCAAATTTTGAAAAGATTTGTTTTGCAAAACTTGAAAAAAAATTCCACTTTTTGAAAGTTCTTTTAGTAATTCTTCCATTTATAAGAATTGTAGGTATTTCTTTTTTTTTTAAATTAAAAATCATATTTGGCCAAATTTCAGAGTCTATAAAAAAACTTTTTGATGGTTTCCAATAATTGATAAATTTTTTTGAAATACTATTAGTATCTATAGGAAAAAATTGATGAACAACTTTTTTAAATTTTAGCTTTTTAATAACTTTTGATGAACTTAATGTATTTGATGTGATTAAAATTTGACGAATCTTTTTATTATTTTCAAATTTTTCTACAATAGGGATTATACTTTGAATCTCACCAACGCTAGCGCCATGAAACCAAATCAATTTTCCTTTAATTCTTTTTTTAGAAAAAAAACCTAATTTTTCTCTAAATCTCAACAAATCTTCTTTTTTATTTATTAATCTTATTAAAATTATTATTGGCGATAATATAAAAATTAGGTTTATTAATACTCTATATATTAATAGCATTAGGACTTTTGAATTTGTTTTTCATAAAAGTTTTTATATTCATTAGAAGAAATCAATAACTGATCATGTTTTCCTTCACCAATTACTTTACCACTATCTATTACATAAATTTTATCAGAATTTAGAATAGTAGAGAGTCTATGAGCTATAACTATTGTAGTTCTACCTTTAGTTAAAAAACCTATTGCTTTTTGAATTTTACTTTCTGTTTCAGCGTCAAGAGAGGACGTAGCCTCATCCAGCAAAATTAATGGGCTTTTTTTAAGAATAGCCCGAGCGATAGATATTCTTTGCTTTTCTCCGCCTGATAACCTAACACCATTTTCTCCTATCAATGTTTCGTATTGATTTGGTAAATTTTTTATAAACTCATCTGCAAAAGAATATTTAGCTGCTTCTTTGATCTCTTCATCTGACGCATCTAAATTAGCATAAGCAATATTATTTTTAATAGTATCATCAAACAATGTAGTGTCTTGACTAACTAATGAAATATTTTTTCTCAATGAATGAATAGTAGAGTTATATATAGATTGACCATCAATTTTAATATCACCTCGATCTACATTATAGAATCTTGGTATAAGATTTAATATAGTTGATTTACCCGCACCACTATGACCAACTAAAGCTGTCATTTGTTCCCCAGGAATATCTAGGTTTAACGAATTTAAAATTTGGTTTTCATTTTTATTATAATTAAACTCAACATCTTTAAACTCAATATGACCTTTTTTTATAATTAAGTTTTTTGAATCATTTTTTTCGATTACATCTGGAATGTCATCAATTATTGGTAAAATTCTCCTAGCCCCAGATAATCCTTGTTGAATAGAGATATTGAGAGTGGCTAGCGATCTGACTGGTTGATAAGCTAACATCATTGCAGCAAGAAATGAAAAAAAATTACTCACATCCAGCTCACCCTTACCAATTAATTTTGCTGAAATAAAAATTAGAAAAGCTATCATAATCCCAGTTAAAAACTCCATTATAGGAGAAGCTCTGACATGAACAACAGCAATTTTCCTAGAGGACTCTTTTAGCTCATTAATATATTTGTTTGCTCTATTTTTTTCAAAACTTTCCTTTTGAAAAATTTTTATAAGTTTATGATTTTTAAAAATTTCAATTAAATAAGTATTAAAAATTCCTGCTTTATTCATTTGCTGAGTTGTAACTTTACCAATTCTTTTTCCTAGTGTTCTAGCAGCAATACTTGCTAATGGTATCATAATTATAGCAACTAAAGAGAGTTGAAAATTTTGGTACATCATAACAGAAAGCAAACCAATTAATGTTAAACTATCTTTAAAAAGATTAAGTATAGCATTACTCACTAAGTTAGTTATCATGCTTACATCATTCGTAAGATTAGTTATAAATTTTCCCGAATGTTTGTTGTCTATTAGTTGAGTGTCAGCTTTTATAAGTGATTTAAACATATCTATTTGAATATCTTTTCTTACATTCTCAGATACATTTATCATTATTACTCTTGCTAAATATAAAGACAGACCCTTTATAGCGAAAGCTAAGACAATTAAACCAGGTATAATATAGATATAAGACTGTTTTTGTTCAATAAATAATTGTTTTATTGCAGGGTCTAAAAGATATGCAACAGCAGAAGTACTTCCAGCCAATAAGATAGTGAAAAATATGGAAACTAAAATATTTTTTAGATATTTTTTTGTATAATCATTAAATAGTCTTTTTAATATTTCAATATTAGTCATTATTTAATATTTACCTATTAGTAAAATTACAAAAATCAATAAACCAAGAAAGTTATTAGATTTAAAAATTTTTAAACAAATGTTTGGACTATCAACGTTTAATTTAAAGATTTGAAAATAATACATTTGTAAAGCAACTAATGTTAAACATATAAAATAAATTTTGTTAAGATTCAGCAAAAAACCTATAATTATCAAACTTAGTAAAAAAATTGAGTAACATAATTTTAAAAAAATATATGGGTTATTTTTAAATTTTATTGAGGTTGATTTTAATCCTATGATTTCATCATCTATTATATCTTGAAACCCATATATGGTGTCATAAGCAAGTGTCCAAAATATGGCTCCCAGATATAGGATTACAGGTTCAAAATTAATTTCATTAGTTATAGAAGTCCATCCCAAAATTAAACCATAATTAAAAGTAATTCCTAAAAAAAGCTGTGGCCAGTAGGTATATCTTTTCATTAAAGGATAAGTGAATGCTAGAGGCATAG
>MDTG01089676.1_pt1 | contig 10982 bp, 6 predicted proteins | sample 811421 | NCBI WGS metagenome assembly MDTG01 (sample SAMN05326645, study PRJNA326480) | marine metagenome | isolation source: seawater | place: Pacific Ocean: South East | collected 2011 | reverse complement strand
TAACTGAAAAAACTAATGTATCAATGAAAAATAAATCAACTAAAAAATAAAGGTTTATGTTATTAATAATTTTATTTGATAATAAATTCGATTAATTAATAATATATTAAAATATGTATATAAGTTTAAAATACTAATATGAAAATATATATTATTCATTAATAAAATTATATTTTTATCGCTATAATTTATTATTTTTTTAACCACATTTTTATAAAATGAAATATTAATATTATTATTATTATTAAAATTATTATTAATATTATTATCATTATTATTATTATTATTATTATTATTATTATCGATTGTTTCGCTTGTTTCGCTTGTGTTTGAGTTGTAGGTTGCAGCAGTTTCATCTGTTTCATCTGTTTCTTCTGTTTCATTTGTTTCTTCTGTTTCGTTATTATTTATTGATTCGAGACTTATACTATTAACAAAACTAGATATATTTGATAATTCTGCTTGTCTCTCTGGATTTATATTTTCTTGATTATTATTTATTCTATTTACAAATATATTATTATAAGACAAAGAATTATAAAATACACTTGAATTTATATTATTTGTTTCTTTTTCTATTATAAAATTGATATTTTCCATTAAATAATTCATAATTTTTTCTATTGACAAATTATTTACAAAAAAATTGTTAGTGTTTTCATCTATTAATTTTATTTTACTATCACATAAAATATTCAACATTAATTTTATTTTACAATTTACATAATTTTTTGTTTGTTTATTTTTATAATAATGTATAATAATACAAAACTTATATAAAAAATTGTCATAATATTTTAAATCCTCAGTGTCAATATTATAAAATTTCATCTTAAAATTTGCCAATAAATATTTTAAAGCATATCCATTAATATATTTTAAAATAAAATCATTGAAAATATTTACTAAACGAATAAGTAATAAATATTTATTATCGCTAGACATATTTTTTATATAATGAAAAAGTGATTTTATTGTTAAAAAATCTTCATGGTATAAATATAAATTTTTTATATCAAAATTATTTATGTAATAAATTTTATGATATATCGAAATATTTAAATTATTATTTATACAAAATGTATGAAAATTATATAATACATTTGATTTAAATTCCAAATTAGTATATGGATTGTTTAGTTTTTTTGGATTATAAAATATATTTCCAATAGTATTTGGTTCGTCTATTGTTTCATAATTCAATAATGAGGCATTCATTAATTTGTTTAAATCATTATATGTAAAATTATATAAAAATTTGTCTATATAAACTGTAAAAATTAAACCATTGTTTGTTATTATCTCTCCAAATAAATCTTCGCTATTATAATTTTTTGACTTTTTATATTTTATTTTTTTTATAAAATTATATAATACAAAATAGTTTTTTTGTGTAATACTAAATAATTTTATAAATAAATCATCATCGTGAAAAAATTTATATTTATAATATTTATATTTTGTATAATTATTATTTATCTTTTTTAATAAAGTTAATTCTTTTCTCTCATTATTTACATTGTTTTTTTTTATATTAATTGTAAATAGCTCCAAAAAAAAATTTATATTTATTAAAGAATTATTTTCATTATTATTTTCATTATCATTAATATTATTAATACTATTAATATTAGAAAATTGCATATATAATATAAATATTATTAATAATAATAAAATTTATATTTAAACTATATATTTGATATTAGTATTTATTACTTTAAAAATCAAAATCATAATCATCATCATGCTCCAATGAATTATTGTTTGTAACTTTAATATTATTGACATTAGAATCAATTAATAAATTATTTGTATTACATTGAACATCTTTATCTTCATTATTAAGTTCTTTTTCAATATATTCATCATCATCTATTAATTCCTCCTCTTCATTTTCTTGCTTCATTAACAGCATTTCATCTATATTTGTTAAAACTTTAAAACTATTTGTCCCAAAATAACCCTGTTGACCACACATTACATTCGCCGAAACACCTTTCATAATATCTAATTCACCATGTCGTGCAGCTTTTAAAAACATTTCAGGTGTTTCTTCAAAAGAAGCCTTGGCAATTGGTCCAATATTATCATTGTTAATTCCATGCCTAAATATATAAACCATTTTTGTATTACATGACATTCTATCACATAATACAGTTAAGTGATGATAATTAATATATGTGCTGTCAAACTCAATGACATCCGAAAATTCATCAAAAATTGCCTGTCTAGCAGCTTCAATTCCTAAAACGTTATAAATTTCAATTATATTATTTGAGATTGTCCGCGTTTTGTCTAGGAAATCTAATGCTAAAATATCTAAAAGATTACTTCCTGTTGTGTCTAACACCCACTCTTCTTTTTTAATATATTTTGTATCCTCTTCTTGAATTGAATCACTAATTTTTCTTAATAAAACATTGCTGATTTTTTTAATTCCTCGTAAAATTAAATTATCAAGTAAGTCATTTTGCAAATTTTTTAATATATAAATTTCATCAGATTGATCTAATGATTCCAATAAATTTTTATTCTTCTTTTTCTTTGTTGTTTGGATATTTTTATTTAATCTAATTCTGAATATTAAGTTATCCGCATTATAATCATTGTACATACAGCTAATGTTCGAATATGCCGTTACTAATGCAAAATGAATATCTTCCATAGTAATATTTTTGTCAAGCATTTCTGTCTTATTCATACTTAAACGAATAACCCACTTAGATTTTTCTTTAGAATCATCATAACTTGTATCACATTCATCTAATAATTTTTCTAATTCATTGTATTTTTTTACTATTTCATTATCATCATTCACTTGACTCGATGAATCATTTGGATCAAAATAAATTTCTGCTGTATCTACAATTTCACGTAATTTAGTATGTTCCAAATTATTAATATACTCTTTTACTTTATTTTGATCATGTTTTATTAATTCGTTGAAATAAATCGTACATGAAGGATTTTTTGGATTTTCCGACAATGAAAGAATTTCTTCAATACGAGGAACACCACGTGTTACATTTGACTTAGATGCTACACCAGCAAAATGGAAAGTATTTAAAGTTAATTGAGTAGTCGGTTCACCAACACTTTGGGCGGCAATCATACCAACCATTTCACCTGGCGCAATAATAGATCTAAAATAACACCTGTTAATATTTAACAGTAAAACCTCAATTGATTTTTTGGTTAATTTTTTGTTTAATAATAGCTCTTTTGGAGATAAATAATAATAATATAAAGATTCAAATAATTCACCAGGCTTACAATATTCCTGAGAATTGAGTTTCTTAAAATTGTTTTCAATCATAATAAATGCATCCAGCGGTGTTATATCAATTATTACATTTTCTTCTTGGTTTCCAGCAATATTATTTATTAGATTTATAAAAGAAACTGGTAAATTTACACTATTTTTATAAATATTTTTGAATACATTTTCAATTATTTTTTTTCTAGTATCAATAATATAATCAATATAAGTTTTACATTTGCTATTTAATTCTGTTTTCTGCTTTTTAAATTTTGTAAAAGTTTGTTTAGTATATAGTGTACTATAAATTGAATCCTTATCATTTACTTCTGGAAATTGATAGTAACTATAAATTTCTTCAATTGTCATATTAACAAATGGAACTAGTTGCGATTCAACATGAATAGGATCAATATTATCATCCCCATAATTATACTGAATAATCTTGTTTTTACTATTTCTAACAGTCATATCATATTGAACTTTTAAATCTTCTAAACCCTTGATAATACGTCTCTGAACATAACCAGTTGTTGATGTTTTTACAGCAGTATCAATTAAACCAATACGACCACCCATTGCATGAAAGAATAATTCTTCTGGTCTTAACCCTCCAATAAATGAACTTTCAACAAATCCTCTGGCAATAGGAGAATCATCATACTTGTTAAAATGTGGTAGTGTTCTATTCTCAAAACCATAAGGAATACGTTTACCATCAACATTTTGTTGACCTAAGCAAGAAATCATCTGTGAAATATTTAAATCACTACCTTTTGAACCAGAATTAACCATAATAACAAATCTATTGTTTTTATCCAAATTTTTTCTACCAATTTTACCTGCTTCAAATGAAGCCTTGTTTAAAATATTATTTACTTGAGTTTCAAATTCATCCTTGTTTGATTTACCTGTTTTATTTTCAAAGATACCTAAATGGGTTTCATCAATTAATGATTTAACTTCCATTTTCTTATTATTTATTGTTTCACTGATTTTTTCATTTGTTGCACTATCAGCAATTAAATCACTTATACCAACACTATATCCATGTAATTTCATATATTCTGTAACAATATCTTGCAAATCATCAATAAAATCTCTGCAAGAATCTTCATTAAAATCATTAAAGATTCTTTGAATAAGACCACGTGTTGTATCACCAAGAACATTTTTATCAATATTTCCCCTTAGTATTTTACCATTATTAATTTCTAAAACATTATTTGAAGTAGCAAAATTTTCATCATCTTGAAACCGTTTAGTTTTATATTTTAATGAGAAATTTGGAAGAATTTGAGTTAAAATATCAAAATTAGAAATCGAGTTTTTATCAAAATTAATATTGTTTAAATTTACTGATTTACAATGCATTAATATATTCATTGCGTGTCTTGGATCAAATTTAATATTTTCCGAACTGAATAAATATGAACTCAGCAAAGAATCTTGAAAAATTCCAACAATTGATTTATTATTTGCAGGACTAATAATTTGATATTTAACAGCCGCTAAATTTTTTAATTCCATTTCTGATTCTTCATCTTGTGGCATATGCAAATTCATTTCGTCTCCATCAAAATCAGCATTATATGGTTTTGTATCACCAACATTCATTCTAAATGTATCACCTTTCATCATAACTTTTGCAATATGACACATCATAGACATTCTATGTAAAGTTGGTTGACGATTAAATAATACAGCATCTCCATCTAAAATATGTCGATGCACTTTGTCTCCAATTTCAAGTCTAATAGATTCTCTATCAACATATCTTAAACTAATGCAATCCCCATTATTTTTTTCTAAAATCTTAGCACCAGGATATATGTCTGGTCCATTTAAAATAAATTTTTTCAAATAATTTTTGTTTTTATAGTTTACTGTTATCGGTTTTGTAAGATTTTTTGCTATTTTTAAAGGAACACCTAATTCACTAATAGAAAGATTAGGATCGGGTGTAATAACAGAACGTGCACTAAAATCTACACGTTTTCCCATAAGATTACCCCTTACACGCCCAGTCTTACCATTTAACCTATCTTTAATAGATTTTAATGGTCTTCCTGAACGCTGTGCAACTGCAGCAACACCGGGAATTTTATTATCAACAAGTGTGGCAACATAGTATTGTAATACAGTTGTCCAATCTTCAATTACATTTGGACTCGAGTTTTGCTGTATTTTTTCTTGTAATATTTTATTATATTTAATAATATTAATAATAATATGTGTTAAATCGTCTTCGCTCCTTTGTTGAGCATCATGTTTTACTGATGGTCTAACTGAAGGAGGTGGAACAATCATTGTTTGACAAATCATCCATTCTGGTCTTGACCATAAAGGATTAAAACCCATAAAATTAACATCTTCATCAGAAATTTTCCTTAAAATTTTAATAACCAATTCCGGAAGCAACTTCATAACAATTTTACTATCATTTTGTTCAAATTCATAATTTTTAAGAGCATCATCTTTTTCATTCCATTCTGCATATAATGTTGCAAGACCTTCTTTCTTTAATTTGGGCTGCAAACAACCACATCCATTGTGTGAATCTTCGCCACATCGTTTTTTCTTACTAGCAAAACTGAATACTTTTTGCCATCTTTCATCATTATTATATTTTAAAAGATAACTATATTTCTCTTTATTTATTAATAATTTGCTACATTTTATGCAAACACATCTTAAGATTTTCATAACAGTTGTTAAATATTGTATGTAAAATACAGGACGTGCTAAATTAATATGACCAAAATATCCAGGTGTTTGAATATAATCTAATCCATCAGTGGGACAAATGAAACCTGGTTCTAAAACACCCATACGTGGATCAAATAATCCACCCAATACCGGTTTATTATTTACATAAGTATCTCTATTATTAATTTCCGCCACAGATGCTTTTTGAATTTCCTGTGGACTTAATATACTAAATTGAATCCCTATGATTTTAGATGGTTTCTTATTTTCATAACTAGTCATCCTTATATTAGTTAAATAATATTTAGAAAAGTTTAAATCAATTTATTTTTTTTATTTAAAAATTTTTTTAAAATTATTTTAAATAAATTGATTTAATAATAAATTTTTTTTATTATACAATAATATGTCTAATTGTCATAAATACAATACTCGCATCACAACCGGAAAATTAAAACGTAAAGTTTTGAATAGTGATTTATGTAATGATTCTGATAATGAAAGTGATTCTGATTATGAATATACTTCAGATTCCGATAAAGATTCAAATATTGATATTTCCGATTTAAACTATTATGATGAACATGAAAATAAAGAAATTGTAAATAATAAATTAAAGTATTATAAATTTTTGAACAAATTATTTCCATCGTCATATAGTAAAAAACAAATTAATGATATTAAAAGACAGCGTTGTATAAGTCCAAATAATAATGAATTGAAATTAGATTTTAATAATAAGTCTATTAACAAATCTAGCAAATCTAGCAAATCTAACAAATCTAATAAGAATGTTCTAGATGATTTTATTGTTAATGATTATGATAATTCCAGTGAATCTGAAAATAATGATGATGATGATGATGATGATGAAAACGATTCAGATAATAGTGAATTATCACAAGCTAATTCTATTTTAAGTATAAATAAATTAAAAAAATTAGTTAATAAAAACCATGACAATAAAGATAAAAATATAAATATTATTTTAAATTTAAAAGACAGCACAAATAATTTTAACAATTATGAAAATAATAATGACGATGATGCAAAGTTTCTAATTGACAATTTATATAATGGAAATAATGGTTATGGTGAAGAAGATGAAGAAGATGAAGATGATGAAGACGAGGATGAAGATGATGAGGATGAAGATAATGAAAATGGGGACATTGAAAAAACAAATAAAAAAAGTAAATCAAATAGTAAATCAAAAAATACTTATCAGGATGCAGAAAATGAAATTATTGAAAATAAAGATTCTATTATTCCTGCTCCAAAAAAAACATCTATTAAAAACTATAAATTATTTTCTAAGATTCTTAATGATGATGATGGAGAAGCCAGTTATTTTAAAAATAATTTATCAAAAACCCAACAAGAAGAATATATTCAAAAATTAAATGCTGTTAATAAACTTACATCTGTACCGGAACCATATTTAATACATCTATTAAATTTAGATATTAGTGACAAATATAAAGCATGTGCATTGAGAAAAATAAATATTTTACGTAGCATGGGTGGGAGTTTTGGAAATAGTGAATATTACAAAATCAAATCATGGGTTGATGCATTTATTAAATTACCTTTCAATAAGTATAATAATTTACCAATCACATTTGCTGATGGAATTGATAAATGCCATGATTTTATGGAAAATGCAAAAAAAACACTAGATGAAGTAACATATGGCTTAGAAGATGCTAAAATGCAAATTATGCAAATGATTGGTCTATGGTTAGTAAATCCTAATGCTGTTGGTTCAGCAATAGCAATTAAAGGACCCCCCGGAACAGGTAAAACTACACTAATTAAAGACGGAATTAGTAAAATTTTAAATAGGCCGTTTGCTCTTATTGCGCTTGGTGGTTGTGGTGATAGTGGATATTTAGATGGTCATGATTATACATATGAAGGTAGCAAATATGGACGAATTATTGATATTTTAATTAAATCAGGATGTATGAATCCTGTAATACTATTTGACGAACTGGATAAAATTAGTGATTCGCCTAGAGGACAAGAAATTACAGGAGTTCTTACACATTTAACAGATATTACACAAAATTCAAATTTTAGTGATAAATATATGTCAGAAATCGATTTAGATATGTCAAAAGCATTATACATTTTTAGTTATAATGATGAATCATCCGTAAATCCTATTTTGAAAGATAGAATGTATAAAATTGAAACTAAGGGATATAAAACAAAGGATAAACTAATTATTAGTAAAGAATATTTACTTCCTAAAATTTGCGAGCAATCTAAATTTGAAAAACAAGATATATTATTTTGTGATGATGTTTTAGAATATATTATTAATGATTTTACAGAAAAAGAATCTGGTGTTCGTAATTTAAAACGTTGTCTCGAAATTATTTATACTAAATTGAATTTATATAGATTAATGAAACCTGATATAAATTTATTTGAAAAGAGCGAAGCATTTAAACTAAAAGAAAAGGTTGAATTTCCATTTAAACTCACCCGTGATGTTGTCGATAAATTAATTATTAAAGGCGAGGACAATAAGATTCCGTTTGGTATGTATAATTAATTTTTAAAATTATAAAAATATTAATTATGATTTAAGCTTTTAAATTTTTTCTTTTTATGCTTCTTTTTCTTGTAGGACTAACCCTTTGTCTACTTGGTTTTTGTTTTCTACTTGAACTTCTAGATCTAGATTTACTAGCTTGTTTTTGTTTAAATGGAACATTGACTTTTATTGTTCTTAACTTATTCTTTCTTGTTTTTGAAAACAAACTTTTAAAAATATTCATTTATATATATATATATATTATTCTTCATAGAGCCATGAATAATAATATCGCTGATCATTATTATTTTCTAAATTGCTAAATTTGAAAAAAACACTAGAATCTTTACAAAGAGACAATAGTTCCTTTTTAAAATCTTTTATCTTATTTTCATCATAAACATTTTCGGCACAATGATAAGGGTTTTGAATTATTACATGTGTTCTAAATTCACGCATACTTGGCACCAATTCAAACGCTCCAATATAAAATGGTCCTTCCTTTGAATTTACATCACTTGGGTAATACCCTATATAAAAATAATTTTTTGAATTATTTTTTTGACCAAACTCCCGTAATCTAAACATATCTTGATACATAAATGTTGGAAAATAATCAGTTACATGAATCATTTCATATATCCATGTTCGTGCCCATTCTATTGCGGAAATAGAAGTTAACAATTTTAAATCTTTTGATGATGGTTCGATTATTTCATTGTTTTCTGAATATGACTTTGACTTTAATTTATTTGAATCATCTAAATAATTGTGCTTTTTTAATAATTCATCAATTTCGCGTTTACGCATGAATTGATAAAAAGAAGGAAATGGATATTCATCATATGTTTCATTTAATTCATGATTTACATTAAAAAAAAATTCATTACTTTTATTTATTGGATTTCCAAAGTTATCATAATCATTATTTGTTTCTTCAAATGCCATTTTTATATTTTTTACATTTGATATTTTTGGATTCTTTTTATTAACTATTTGCATAGGATTAGCAATTATAAATGAATATATTAAAATAAAATTATTAAATAACATTTTATTTAATTTTAATAAACTGTTATTTTTAAGTTTTTTAAAAATAATGTAATTAATTATTTATTGGTTATGTTTTTTTGGTTTGTTTTTAATTTTTTTGTGTTTTTTGTGTTTTTATTACTATTTTTCGGACTAAATTTTCGACTAGTTTTTGTTGTATTATTTTCTCTCGGTGTCCTTTCTAGCTGATTTCGGGCTTTAAAAATATCATCAAATTTTGTCGGTGTTCTAGGCAAAGTTTTTTTAGCGTTGAAAATATTCTTCCTTTCTTTTTCCTTCCTTCTATTTTCTTTCTCAATTCTTTTTTTTTCTTTTAATATGTCTAATAATTTTTTTTTTCTTCTAGATTTTCTATACCTTTTAATGTTTCTCATATGCATTTTAACCAGTGCTTTAATAATGTTAATTTTACGAGTAACATCGTTGGCAAATATTTTTTTATAATAAGCAGTGTTTTTTAATGCTAATTTAACTTTTTGTATTATTTTATCTGTATCAGTAGCACTTAAAGCACTCATACTTCTATTAGATGCTAAATAATCTTTGTTTTTTTGTGCTTCATACCCATTTATTACTCGAAGTATAATACTATCTAATTTACTATCCATACTTTGTGATTTATTTGTATAATGTTTTTTATTAGAACTACTATGACTTTTTTTTCGTGTCTCATTCTTTTTATTACTATCTTTATTAGAAATACTATTATTATTGCGACAATTTTTTTCTAATACATCATTTGCTTCTTTATACTGGTTATAATTTGTGACAAATCCGTATAGTTTCTCCAACCAATTATCTTCGTTATCCTTACTAATGGCAATACTTTCTACCCAACTATCTTTAATTTTTTTAATAATTTTTTTAATTAATAATTGCGTTGGTGTATTACTATCTCTTACTCTAATAAGTTTATTATAATAATCTTCATTTTTATCTAGTAATCTTGAACATATATTATGAATATCTTCACAAATTTCAATAGTAAGCTTCTCTTCATTTGTAGGTAATTTCTTTTGTGAATCTGGTATTTCATTAAATAATTCTAACTTTTTTAAAAAAATATCTACAAAAATTTGATTCATCTCACAGTCTCCATTAGAAAATTGATTACTACTAATATTACTAATACTACTAATACTACTTGTACTACTATTATGCATATATAATATAATTAATATATATGCATATAATAATTATCTGTAATTTTTTGTAATTTTTTGTAATTTTTTGTAATTTTTTCTTTATTGTAACATAATGGTTTATTAATTTTTTGAAGATGTTTCTGTTGTATATGAGAGATTATTTGTTAAATTGTTAAATTGATTCATACTTGAATCACTTGGTGCTGGATAATTTAAAATTGGTAATATGTCATTTTTATTAAATGGTGTCGATTCTTTTTTAAACGCCATT
>MDTG01183910.1_pt1 | contig 10983 bp, 3 predicted proteins | sample 811421 | NCBI WGS metagenome assembly MDTG01 (sample SAMN05326645, study PRJNA326480) | marine metagenome | isolation source: seawater | place: Pacific Ocean: South East | collected 2011 | reverse complement strand
CCTCTTCTTCCTCTTCCTCCTCTTCCTCCTCTTCCTCCTCTTCCTCCTCTTCCTCCTCTTCATAGTGTTCTTCTTGATCATCACCGTCTTCTTCTTTTTCATCTTCTTCAATACTTTCGTCATCTGATTTATGATTTTTTTTTGTGTTTTGAGAACTTTTTGAAAATTTCTTTTTAGATTTCTTTTTTTTCTTTTTAGATAACCCAGATTTTTTTTTAGAACTTTTATCCATGAGTTTATCTAGTTTTTCTAATTGTTTTAATCTTTCTCGTCCACCTTTGGATGGGAATATTTTTTGCATAAAACGTTGCATCTCAATGGTACTCATATCTTCCATCTCGTCTTTTTGTGGGTCATAATCACTAGAGGAATCGTCATCGGATTCTAATTTTTTAGATTTTTTTTTCTTTTTAGGAGAATTTTGATCACCTTTTTTTGGCATATATAAATTTTATTGTATATTTTTTAACTAATTTATCAAATCAATTTATTTTTTTTTCAAATTTTTCAAAAATATTTAGTAGAAATCATTAAATTGAAAAACAATCTAAATAAATCTTAACACAATATAAGTATGGCTAAAAATGCAATTAACCCATCAAAAATTATAGGGATACAATTTAGTGTTTTATCTCCAGAAGATATTAGAAATAGTTCAGTAGCAGAAATAACTTCCAGAGATACCTATATTAATAATAAACCAGTTATAAATGGATTATTTGATCCACGCATGGGTGTTCTAGATCCGGGATTAATTTGTCCTACCGATGGTCTAAATTATATGAATACACCCGGATATTTTGGACATATTAATCTAGCACGTCCTGTTTATTATATTCAATATTTAACAGCAACTATTAAAATTTTAAGGTGTGTTTGTACAAAATGTAGTAAACTTAAAATTAGTAAAGAAAAGTATTCTCATCTTTTAAAAGAAAGTCCAAAAAAGAGATGGGAACAGGTTTTTAAGGTTGCAAGTAAAGTAAAAAGATGTGGAGAAGAAACACCTGATGGTTGTGGTTGTAAACAACCTAGAAAAATTTATAAGGAGGGATTAGCAAATATTTATGCGGAATGGGAAAATACAGATGGTATTGAGAGTGAAGATGGTACGGTAAAAGATAAATTAACTATGAAAATGACACCTGAAATGGTTCTAAAGATATTTAGAAGAATTAGCGATGAAGATGTAAATTTCATGGGTTACAGTCCAGTATGGTCGAGGCCTGATTGGTTTATTTGTCAAACATTAGCAGTTCCTCCTCCTGCTGTTAGACCTTCTGTAAAACATGATTCTCAGCAAAGGAGTGAAGATGATATATCACATATTATTGTGAATATTATTAAAGCAAATAAAACATTGCAAGATAAAATAGATGCAAATAATTCAGAAAAGGTAATTGAAGATTGGAGTACTGTTTTACAATATTATGTTGCAACTATGATTGATAATCGTATTCCTGGTGTGGCAGCAGTTGCGCAGAGAAGTGGACGCGCACTTAAGTCTATTAAAGAAAGATTGGTTGGAAAAACCGGACGTGTTAGAGGAAATTTGATGGGAAAACGTGTAGATTTTTCAGCAAGATCTGTAATTACACCTGATGCAAGTTTAAAAATAGAAGAACTAGGCGTTCCTAAGGCCATTGCAATGAATATAACATTTCCACAATGCGTAAATAAAAGAAATCATGGTTTCTTAATGAAATTAGTGTTAAATGGTCCAAAAAAATATCCGGGTGCAAATATTTTAGAAAGAAAAACGGGTGAATCTATTTCATTAAAATATGTAGATAGAGATACCTTAGTTTTAAATGAGGGGGACGTAGTACATAGGCATCTTTTAGACGGTGATCCCGTTTTGTTTAATAGGCAACCTACACTACATAGAATGAGCATGATGTGTCATATTGTAAAAGTTATGAAAAAGGGCTCTACATTTCGTATGAATGTAGCGGATACCAAGCCATATAATGCTGATTTTGATGGTGATGAGATGAATATGCATGGACCCCAGGATGAAGAAAGTCAGGCAGAACTTATGTATTTAGCAGCAGTTCCTAGACAAATTATATCTCCTCAAAATAATCAGTCTATTGTGGGTATTTTTCAAGATTCTCTTTTAGGAGCACATCGATTAACCCGAGAAAATATTACATTTACACCGCGACAGGCTATGAATTTGCTTATGTATTATGATAATGTAGATACAAGCCTTTTTAAAGATAATGATAAAGATATTACTAGTTTTGAAGTTTTAAGTCAAATTTTACCACCACTTTCAACAAGATTTGCAAATAAATTGTATGATAGTGATGAAAATAAGAAAACATCAAACAATATTATTGAAATTGTGAATGGTAAATATATGAGGGGCTCAATGGACAAAAGTGTTTTAGGTTCAGGTTCAAAAGGTTTAATTCAAAATATATTTAATGATTTTAATTATAAAGAATCGGCAGATTTTATTGATAATATTCAAGCAATTGTTACAGAATATATGAAGATAAGTGGTTATAGTGTAGGAATTAGCGATTTAATTGCAGATGATAAAACCAATCAACGTATTATTTCTACAGTTAATGAAAAAAAAAGAGAGGTTAAAAATTTGATTAATCAATTGCATATGGGTGTATTTGAAAATTCTACAGGTAAATCCAACGAAATAGAATTTGAAACGCGTGTAAATGCATTGTTAAATGAGGCGTCTGGTAATGCCGGAAAAATAGGAAGAAAAAGTTTATCAGCGGACAATAGATTTGTTATTATGGTGAATGCTGGTTCAAAAGGTAGTACTATTAATATTGCACAAATGATTTCTTGTTTAGGTCAACAAAATGTGGATGGTAAACGTATTCCAATGGGATTTGAAGATAGAACCTTACCACATTATACAAAATTCGATGATAGTCCAGAGGCTCGAGGATTTGTTGAAAGTTCATTTATTCAGGGACTAACACCAGAAGAATTGTATTTTCATGCAATGGGTGGTCGCGTTGGATTGATTGATACTGCTGTAAAAACAAGTCAAACAGGTTATATTCAAAGAAGGCTTATTAAGTCAATGGAGGATCTTAAAGTAGAATATGACATGACTGTTAGAAATAATAAAAATAAAGTTATACAATTTTGTTATGGTGATGATAATATTAATCCAACAAAAACAGAAAATCAATCATTTCCTCTTACAGTAATGACATTAGAGGAGTTGTATAGTCATTTTCAGGTACCTATGGATAAAACAAATTCGTTATTTAATACAACATATACAAAAGATGCGGCTAAGAGATTAAGAAAACAACAAAAACAACTAAATAAAAAATTGGTACAACAGTTAGAAATGTTTATTGAAAAAAGAGATGAAATAGTAAAGCATGTTTTTAAGGGAGAAAAAAATATTGTTTTACATATACCTGTTCATTTTCACAGGATAATGAATAATATTGAAAAACAACTATATATTCAGGGAGATTTTGTTGTAGACGTAACTCCTTTGGAAGTAATGGAGTTAGTTGAGGAAGCATTAGAAACTCTTAGCCAAACTGAATTGACAAAACCTAATGAATTATTTAAATTAGCATGGTTGTTTTATTTAACACCTAAAGAACTTTTAATGATGCGCAAGTTTAATAGAAAAGCCATTGTTTATTTAATGGAAACATTAATAATGAATTACAATAAAGCAATTGTTCATCCCGGGGAAATGGTGGGAATGATAAGTGCTCAAAGTATTGGAGAACCCACTACACAAATGACACTAAATACTTTCCATTTTGCAGGTGTTGCATCCAAATCTAATGTTACTAGGGGTGTTCCTAGAATTGAAGAGATTTTATCTCTTTCCGAAAATCCAAAACAACCATCAACAACTATATATTTAAAAGAAGAAGATCAAACAAGCATTGATAAAGCACAGGAAATTAAATATTCCTTAGAATATACATGTCTTAGGGATGTGACTGATACTATAAGTATTTGTTATGATCCAAATCCAGAAGAAACACTAATAGATGATGATAGGGTTTTATTGGAGGAATATAATGAATTTAAAAAAATCATGGAAGATTGTGGTGTTGAGGAAGATGTAAGTGAACATTCAAAATGGGTTATTCGTATTGAACTTTCTCGTGAAGAAATGATGGATAGAAATATTAACATGGATGATATACATTTTGCTCTTAAAAATGCTCTTAAAAATAGTATTGATTGTGTTTTTAGTGATTTTAATGCAGATAATTTGGTCTTTAGAATTAGAATGGTAAATTCTAAGGCTATGCTTTCAAGTAAAAAGAAAAATTTGGATCAAAGTGATGAAATTTACATGTTAAAAAATTTACAAGACAATATTTTAAATAATATAATCCTTAAGGGAATAAAGGGTATACCGAAAATTATTATTCGTAAGGTAGCAAATCAAATGATAAAAAAAGACGGAAATTATGAACCAACTGATATTTGGGTTTTAGATACAGTTGGTAAAAATTTGAAAGAAATTTTATCAAAAGATACGATTGATCCTACACGAACGTATAGTAATGATATTCAGGAGGTTTATAGAACTTTAGGCATAGAAGCAGCGCGTAAATGTATTTTAACAGAATTAGAGGAAGCCTTTTCAGATACAACTTACATTAATTATCATCATCTTTCAATGTTATGTGACAGAATGTGTGCTACAAAAAAAATGGTGAGTGTTTTTAGACATGGCATTAATAATGACGATATCGGTCCAATTGCAAAGGCTAGTTTTGAAGAAACTCCTGAAATGTTTTTAAGAGCCGCTAGACATGCGGAATTAGATTTAATGACAGGAGTTTCATCCAATATTATGTGTGGGCAGGATGGATATTTTGGAACTGGCTCATTTCAAGTTTTATTGGATATTAATGAAATTAATAAAATGGAAGTTAAATCTCTAGAGAAAAAATTAGATGTTAGAAATATGTTAATTGTAGAAGATGATAATGATTTTTGCTCTAAAAATAATATTAAAATTAATGATAATAGTGAATTGATTACGGGGAAAAATAGTGGTTCTATCGCTGATGACTATGATATTGGCTTTTAAGCAAAATATATTATATTTATTAATTATATATGTTGCTACAAAAAATTTTTTTATTTTTAAAAGATAAATATGCTATTTCCAAGAATGAAATAGAAGATTTATTTGATATTGAACAAGGACAAAGTGACAGTATTATATACGATCATATATGTATTCGATATGAAAGTGTGTTAAATATAAAATTTAATGCTATGTACTTAGAAGCAAAAAAAATTAAAAATAGATTATTGACATTTTTAAAAATTTGTTTATGGAAAAAAGCAATAGACAGTGAAATACATCAAGATTTATTTATGAATAAATTAGATAGTTATAATAAAAAATTTATAGTATCTATTAAAGAAAAAAATACAATTTATAAATTTCGAATTAGCGATATAATTAATCTTTGGGTTTTGGCGTTAACCAATGTAGAACAATTGTTTGTTAAACCATTAGAAATGAAAAATCCATATACAAATATAGAGTTTTCAAAGGCTAGTTTATATAATATTTATTTTAGAATGTTAGAAACTGGATTTATAATTCCAAATCTAATATCATCACATGTTAAGTATGGATTAGATATTAAAATGTTTACTATAAGGAATTATCCAGAGTTGAAAGAGATATCTATTTTGACATTTATGAGAGAAGGTAACTTTTTAGATAAATACGAGCAGATTGTAAATATGTTACATGATTATAGAAAGGTAATTAATTATCATACCATGTCTTCTACATGCTCTTTGTCTATAAAAAAAAGGGCATCGCGTGTTTTTTCGAGTTATTTGTTTTTATATTTAGAATCAAGATTTTCATGTAATCCACTTATTAAAAATGAAAGTGAAACTAGAGCAAAAGAAAAATTAAAAAAATTTTTAGAAGATGAACCTTACTTTGGATTTAATAGAGGGGATGTTATAAGATATGTTCCATTGAGTGAAAGAGCAGAACAAAGAAGAAGAGAGAGAGATGCGAGATTATCTCCTACACCTCCTCCTGGATTAACGCCACCTCCTATACCTAATACATTAAGAAGACGTAGGAGAAGAAATGCAATAACAACCCTACCAATAGAACCTCCGGCTATTCCACCCCCACCTCCTCCACCTACTGAAATAACATCTATATCACCTAATATAAACGCTATAGTCCCTTCTTCTACTTCAAATATTCGTCTACCACCTCTGCAATTAAATAATTTCACCTACTCTTTGGGTAGCACTTTAGATAACATAACAAGAAGTTCTAATACTACTAGAGAAAATAGGGTATTACCTACTACAGTAAGTTTACAGTCTTCTGATACACCAGATTATATAGCAAATTTATTAAGTACTAGAAATAGAGCTAGAGATTTGTTACGTCAAATAGATGATACACTTAATCCGCATGAGACTGATATTGAGGAGGAAGAACCGACTGAACCTTTACCTGAAATGGAAACCCCTTTATCTGAACTTTCAACCGATGATGAGTTTAGTAATGAATTTTCCATTGAAGTTGCACTAGAATTAGAAAATCCATTTGAACCTAGAAATCAACTAAATAGAACTCCGCCACCAGAGGATGTGTCTATCCGTGAACCATTATTACAACCAATACGTGACATAAATACACAAGAAATTATAAATAGAATAAGTAGGGTTATTGATATGCAATTAAATGTAGATCATGAGCCACAAGAAACAACACCAGAAACTTTATTAGAAACAATACCAGAAACTAATAATGAAGAAGAAAATAATAGTCAGTCAGTAACTAATATTGAACCTGATACTGAAAATTAGTAATTGTGTTATTTAACCCGTCGGACATTTTAAATGTCCCCTTTTTTATAAAAAAAATATCTAATATATATATATATATTAGATATAATGGATAAATTATCGTTCATAATACTAAGACATGTTGGAAATGAATATCAAAACTTATTTTGGAATGAATGTTATGATTGTATACGGAAATTTTATAAACATGAAAAAATATATATAATAGACGATAATTCAAAATATAAACCAAAAAGGAATGGTAAATTATTTAATACTTATATTATTAATAGCGAATTTCCACCAAATAGAGCTGAATTATTACCTTATTATTATTATTATACTAAAGAATTTTCTAAAAATACAATAATAGTACATGATACTGTATTTATAAATTCTAAAATAGATCCATCCCTTCTTAATACAAAAACCTATCATTTTTTATGGTCTGCAAAACATAACTGGGATCCTAATGTAAGAATTTTAGAAATTTTAAAAAAAATGGATAATTCAAAAGAATTAATCAAAAAGTTTAATAATAAAACTGAATGGGATGTTTGTTTCGGTGCAATGGCTATATTAAATCTAGATTATATTAAAAAAATATTCGATAGTACAAATTATTTTGAAATATTAATATCTGAAATAAAATCTCGACATGATAGGATGTGTTTTGAAAGAATAAGTGCATTATTGTTAACAAATACTATAAAGACAAAAATAGTGAATGGTTCCATTCATCAATACTTAAGAGATGTGGGAACGGGCTGGTCAAGTTATATAAATAATAATAAACACAAAAATATGTATAAAGTTTGGGTAGGTAGGTAATGACAATAGGTACATTTTAAATGTCCGACGGTTAAATAGTATTTAATTTATAAATAATATTTAATTAAAATATCCCAATTGTTTTTTTACCTATTTTGGTAGGGTTTTTACTTTTGCTTTTACTTTTGTTTTTTCTTTTACTTTTTTTACTTTTATTTTTACTTTTTTTACTTTTATTTTTACTTTCGTCATTTTCAGAAAAATCTATTTTATTAGAATAATTAACAGTTAAAGAAGGGTCACTTGTTTCGTAAATATTACTATTAATATAATTATTACTAGATTGTAAAATAATATTGTCAAAGTAATTTTCAAAGATTTCTTCTAATAAAATAATTTCATCATTATTAATTTTATATTTAACATGTTGAAATGATAAAAATGATTTTGGTGTAAAAATATATTTTCTTATTTTAGAAAATCTAATTAACTCATCACTTAATTTGATATAGTAATATAATTTATTTGATGTTTTTCTACTATATAAGTTTTTTTTGGGTAATATTACTCTACATATTCCATTTTCTTCTCTTAATAAAAATGAGCAAGCAGAATTTGTCTCACATTGTTCTTTTTTTAATCCAACACAGTTAATAATATCATCATAATCTTTTAATGGATTTATTTTAAACTTTTGAAATGTAACAACATCTTTTAATATAAATTTCAAAATTTTTCTTACTTGTTCCATTTTTTCAACATAAGTTAAAATAGGGTCATTAATTATAATTTTGAGTTTTTCTTTATGCTCTAAATTTTGACGATAATTTAATAATATTTTAAATGTATTTCTAAAGACACCATAAAAACTGTTTTCAAGTGTTAATTTTTTAACAATAACTTTTCTCTCCATATCTCTTTTGTTAGACTTTAAAATTTTTTCATCTAATAAAAGTTCATGTGGCTTATGAAAACTTCTTTCAACAGGTATATCTTCCAATCTTTCATCTAACCTTTCAGGAAGAACAGGAACAAATTGATTTGAAGATGTAATTATTCCAACAATATGTTCGTCATCTACGATTTTTTTAACAGGATTAGATTGAATTCTATTTTGTGATATTGTATAAACATTTTGTAAAAATTCAAAGGTTTTTGCATAAGATTGATAAGTTGTTTGGTTTGATATAAATTCAATGTTAAGATTTGGGATAACTCCTGATGGTTTACATGGCAAATAAAATTCCTCACCATTATATGTCATTTTTAACCCAATAACCTGAAAATTATTATTGGTGTATTGTAAGGTTGGTACATATTGAAATTGTCTTAAAATATTTATTATTTCTATTGGAGAGATATTTGAAAAAAAGGTATATTGTTTTAAACTGTTTTTTGGTTGACAATTTTCTATTAATAAATCCTTTATTTTTTTTATAGTATTATAAATACCTGATTTTTTTAAACTTTTAAATGCACGTTTTGTAAAAAACTTTTTAACAATATATAATTTTCTATTATTTTTTCTTGTCATTTTACACAATGGCTCAAAAAAGTTATTTTCTGTATAAACCATTAACGTAGGTTTATTTATATTAAAAAATTCATTAGAATTATAATTAGTAGGACATATTAATTCTATTTTGCTAGTCATATCATCATTTGCATTTTTTAAGATAATTAAATTAATACCTTGTTCAAATAAAACTCCGCCTTGATTTTTAGGTTTGCAAACCAAATCCCATAAATAAGTATAATCTATAAAAATACTATCATTTGTGATATATTGAATAAAATTTTCATAAGAAGAAATAAGTTTTTTTTTTAGTTTTCTGTTATTAGTAATTTTTGATAAAAAGAAACTTTCATAGTTGTTATTTATGGCAATGTTTGTTTTGGGTTCAAATACCTGTGGTAAAATACCATTTTGTGCCATTAAAAATTTATCAATAGTTAAATTGTCTAAGAAATGTTGTTTAAATTCAGATAAACTTTCTATTTGTGAGGTTAATTTTATAGATTGATTATCGTTATTATAAAATTTATAAACGCTGGCCAGCATACATAAAAAGGATTGATTTCTATTTTTTTCTACACCTAATCTTAAAATACATGGGGCATCTACTCTTAATTTTTTATTTATATTGCTACCAGATGACGTGTAACATAAATCTTTATTATTAAAGGCTAAAAAACCTTCTAATGCAGGGCTCATATAACCTAATTGACCGTTTTTTAAAGGAAATTGCATTGTTGGTGTGTCTTCTATTTTTATTAGTTTGTCTCTTGTTCTAGATTTACTAACAGATAATGAATTAATTGATTTTCCATCATTGGATAAAATTTCTGCTTCATTGCATACATCTAGCATTTCTTTTCTTTCAGTTTTTTCTCCGGGTCTAGGTTGTAATTCACCTTTAATACTATCTAAAATAATATTGCCCTTTTCGTCTGTTTCATAAGTTGGTTTAGGAAATGGTTTATACATATAGGGTATTTTGGGTTCAGTTTCACTTATTTCACCAGTTACTGTATTTCTATATGTACCGTCGTCTAATTTTTCATGAGTACTTGTACCCGGATATTGAAAGCAGCATGGAACACATAGTCCCTCTGGATGTTTACTTTTATCTGTAAATCCGGGATACATAGGTCTATAAATTAGTTTTCTTGCTGGATCGTCAGGTGTTGTGTTTTTGGAATTTTCTCTATGAAAACGTTCATCAGTGAATTCTACAATTCTTTTTCCTTTTGGTATTTTTTTTGCATTTTCTGGCATTAATGCTTTCCACCCACCACATTCACCATCATTTATTTGTTTTAATGATAAACTTCTAGATTTACCATTATCGTCGCGGACACACCAAAAACGGGGACATATATAATTATACTTTTTTTCTCCTGAACCATATCTAATATATTCATCATAGGATTTTGTTCCTGCTCTTGCATCTTGTTCATCTATATAAGTTTTTTCTTCATCTGTTATTAAAACAGGTTGTTTTTTATATTGATTAGGACAAGATCTTGTATAAGACTTATAGTTTGCTTGGTCTTTTTTTAAAAATAACCGAGGGTCTTTTTCTCTTTTTTTTAACATAAAAATATTTTTTGCACCAGAAACAGAATATTTTGATAAATCAATATCTAATTCATCATCTTCTTCTCCACCCCCGCCTTGTGAGAATTCAAGACTGTCTTCCTCATCACTTTCTAAACTGTCATCACTTTCTGGATCAAGAGAATCATCTCCAAAATCAATCTCATCGTCATCCTCTTCCTCCTCCTCTTCCTCCTCCTCCTCCTCTGGTTGCTCTTCCTCCTCCTCTTCCTCCTCCTCCTCTGGTTGCTCTTCCTCCTCTGGTTGCTCTTCCTCCTCCTCTTCCTTCTCTGGTT
>MDTG01022188.1_pt1 | contig 10983 bp, 8 predicted proteins | sample 811421 | NCBI WGS metagenome assembly MDTG01 (sample SAMN05326645, study PRJNA326480) | marine metagenome | isolation source: seawater | place: Pacific Ocean: South East | collected 2011 | reverse complement strand
GTGCAGTGAGTGCGGTCGCGTACGGTTCTGGAGCGATTGGTGCTGTGGGCGCTGGTATTGCTAGTGCAGGTTCTGCCGTTGCTAGTTCAGGCTCCGCCGTTGCTATTGGGGTTTCTTCGATGTTGCAATTCCTTCCTACACTATCTAGTATTCTAGAATTTGTCCTTGGGGCACTGGGGATTATTGGTGCCGTCGGCGCGGCGATGCATTTTGATTTAATAAGTCATATTAAGGCTAATATGTCATTGGGTAAGTCTAAAAAAATTATTCAAGTGCTAATTTATATGTCATTAACTGGTATTCTAATCAATTCATCACCAATCTTTGGAATACCGTCTCCTGTTATGGCTTTGATTTTATTTTATATATTAGCGCTCTGTGGATTAAATAATTGTAGCAACATTAAGGATATTTTTGAATCTCTTCCAGATTTTCCTAGTCAATATATGCCCCATATTGATATATTAAGTGGACTAGGTACGTTGAAGGAGATTCTATCCAAACTTCTAGAAAAATTCTCTTCAGAATCCAGCGAGGCTACTTCATCCACTTCATCCACTTCATCCACTTCATCCACTGTAGTCATGGATAATAAGGAGTTTTGCGAACAAATTAAAAAAGATGTAGAAGAATTAAAATCATCTGGCAGTTTATGTAAAGATATAAAAGGAGACTTATCTTTAAAGAGTGGTGGTGGGAGAAAAATTAGAACACTCAAGAATAGATCGCGTAAATACCAGAGGGGGGGCGGCGGTCGAGAAACTGATAGAAATGATTCGGATGATTCGGATGATTCGGATGATGAATCTGTAGATGAAATATTTGAGGAATTAGAGACTGAATCACCATATGGACTACGAAGGATAATGTTTTTGTATGATACAACTCAAGAGGAAATTACTGGAAAGATAGGTAAGTATGCATATGATGAATTAAAACAATCCATTAAAAATTATACAGTCCATGAAGAAAATATTGCTTTTACATTTTCGGCTAACTTTAATTTACTGATTGAAAGTATTTTGCCTGGTATTAATTTAGAAGAAAAGGATATTAAAAATATTCAAAGTCAAACAAATTTGGATGAAATTAAAAAAATATTAACAGAAAAAAAAATAGACAAACAAAATAACTTATCTGATTCAGAGGTTCAAACAATTACATTAGAACAATTAGATAAAGATATAGCAAGTGGTAAGATAACAGAAGAGAGATTTAATAATAGTTTCTTTTCAACAGATTATCATGATAAATACTACAGAGAAGGGATTTATCCTAAATTATTTGATAAAAATGATCTCAATGATGGTTACTGGAGTGATACTAAAGAAAAATCTGAAAAAACAAAAAAAGGAAACGGTGAAGATGTAAAAAAATATAGGATTTATATTTATACTGCATTATATAATAATATTCATTCTCAGGTAAAAAATTCACTCATGGCTAAAAAAATAACCGAAGAAATTTTAATAAATATGTCGTCTGAAGAAGGTAAGAACGCATATTTTGACGCAAATGGCTGGAAAAAATATAATACTTTAGTTAACTTAGCAAATAAATTATATGAATATTTATCCGCAAATGAAAGTTTCTTAGATCAGGATATACAATCCGGGAAAACAGAAGAGGAAAAGAAAGAACTATATCCATTATTAAATAAATTACAGATTCACAAAGATCCAGAAATATTACTCAATTATATCTTTTCTAGTGCTACTGATCAAAAAGATATTATGCGTGAATTTAATTTATTAAAAGAAAAGAATATTGAACAAGTTAAAGATAAAATATCTGCTATTATAGATGAATATAATATATTAAAAGGATATTATCCTTTAAATACTGATTCGGTGACAAATAAGATTAGTGGTTTTAGCGAAAAAAAATTAAAAGGTATACGAGAAACAAACGATAAGGCTACTCTTTCAGCTGATGGTGGTGAACAAAGTGGACAAAGTGGCGCACAAAGTGACGCACAAGGTGGAGGTGGAGATGGTGCCATTAAGCGTATGAAAAGCCTTCGTTCAAGAGGAGGTACTCAATATCCGGAGGAGGTAGATGAAGCTTCAATTGAAAATTCGGATCAAATTACGTCAAAACCAACGGCTACTGGGGGACAAATAGACCAATTAGATACTTCTCAAATTACACAATTAACTGATTACTATATGTTTAATCAAATACCAGAATTTTTAGATGTTATTGGACCGAGAGAGAGTATTGATATATTAATTAATATTATTCAGTCAAATCATTCTTGGTTAATTAATTTTGGGTCTAAGCTTGCGGGTAATAGTGCAGATTTTTATCAAAAATATACGGGCAAAGTTTCTAAAATTGATTCACTTAAATATAGTGATAGATATATAGAATTAAAAGAAGCAGGTCAAACCGTCCAAATCAAAGATTCTATCAAAGATTCTATAAAAGGAAAGGGTACTGGTCTCGCCACTAGCGCATCTAAAAATCTCAGTCAGCTCGTTGGCGTTGATTCTATATATTCATCTAATGAAATACATATTGATAATATTGATAATATAGGGGACATTATTAAGAGTTTAGATAATCTAGAATTAGTATCTGATAAATCGTCAGTACTCAACCGAGATCAGTCGATAGAACCAAAATATATTCAAGAAATAACTAATATTTATGAAAGTAAAAATAATTTAGATGAGACGAAACAAATTAATAATAAACAAAAAGCAATAGAGGAATTTCAAAAGATAGCTTCGGATATAGAAAAGATGCCTTTAAGATCTCTTATAAATTATGCAAATACTCGCTATAATGAAATTATAAAAAAAATAGATCCCACATTTAGCGAAAGATTAACCATTAATGAATTAAATAAATCTAAATTAATTGATTCTATAAAATCTGGTAATGCTGATGGTACTTTGAGAGTGAAAGCCAAAGGATCAGGGGGGAATTTAACCAAAGAAATAACTACAAATATGGTAAATTCTAAGTTGGATACGATAGGAATAGAAATATTAATGAATGAAAATTTAGAATATTCTGATTATGATTCTGTATTGGTCCATGAAAATGAATTATCAGAAAAAGAAAGAGATGCGGCCGTTAATTGGATCGAGGCCATGGAAGAAAAATTTACCGGTGATGAGAAAGCTCTAGACTTAAGTGATTATCTAGATGCAAAAATTACAACAATTATTGAAAAGAGTAATGGAGATAAAGGATATGATCTGGCCCTTCTTGGAATAGATGAAAAGATAATATTAGATCCCCTGGAATATACAATTTGGAATTTATATCAAAAAAATGTTAAAGATATATATTTTAGAATTGAAGATGTTCTTAAAATTGTTAATAAAAAATCTGATAATATTACTAAAGATAGAATTGAATTAAATAGTGATGGCAAACTAAAACTCATACCAACTATGGTAAACTATGTTGAACTTATGATACCAGACGGAAATATTCAATTAAAAGAAATATACAAAGACGAAATCACTAAGTTAATAACTTCAATGACTGATTATAGAACAAATAATTTTATTTTAGATCATATTTTATTAAAGGAATATATATTATATTTCATAAACCTATACAAGGCGAATAACAAAACAATCTATGAAAGACAAAAACAAATTAAAAGTATTGGTGAAATAGGACGATTTAAAAAATTAAGAGGCCAACTAAATAAGGAATCTAAAAAAATTATTGAAATTCTTATTAAAAATCGTCTTGAACCTAGAATACTCGTTATCGAAGAATATTTAACTGAATTAAGATTTGATAAGTTTAGAGGATTATCTGAAGATAAATTTAAACTCGAATCATTGTATAAAAAATATGATTTTTCATCAGATGAACAATATCTATTTGTTTTATCAATCAAAGAAATTAATAAGCTAGATCAAGAAGAACAGTCTAAAAATGAAAAGTTAAAAGAAAATTTGAAAAAAGGAAAAGATTGGTTTGGTAAAAAATTAAAAGGTTTATCCTTACCAGATGTTTCTAAGATAGGGATACAGAGCGATTTGAATCAACTAAAATCTAATATTCAAGATGATAAAAAATCAGAAGAAGAGAAGAAAAAGGAATTAGAATTGGTTAATCGGATTGATGAAGAAAAAAATAAGATGGAAGAATTAATAAGAAAATATGAAGGGATTCAAAAAATCAATGCGGATAAATTAAAAGAAATGGAAGAAGATAGAGATAATGTTTCAAAAGCTAGCCAAGAGTTAATTGATAATCTTGAAAAATATAAAAGGTCCAGAACAGAATTATCAATAAAAGCAAAAGAATTAATTATGGATCGTTATAGACAACTGAGTATTAAAAAGAAAATGAAAGAAGAAGCTGTTAATGATATGATCATTCAGAAAGAAAAAATGAATATAGCACTAGAAAAGCTCAAAAATGATCACTCTACTAAGATTAAAGAAATGGAAGAGATGGAAGAAATGGAGATTTATTTAATTAATGAAAGAAAACAATTAGCCGAAAAAAATATGAAGATGGAGTTAGACAGACTCTCTATGGAAACCAAGAAAAAAAATTTAGATGCCAGAGAAAAAAGATTAACAGAAACAAGAAAACAATTATCTAGTATGGATAATTATCATATAACTAGACCACCAGTGAATAAACCCCCTAACAAGGTAGACATCAAACCACCGAAAGTAAAAACAATTCATAAATCTATGGTGGATAGACAACAAAAGGGAGAATCTATTGATAGCTTAGAAAGATCTCTTATAAAACCCACAGTTATAAGGTCTTTAAATGAACCTTCTACTAAAACAATAAAGAAGAAACGTAAAAAGAAAAAGAAGAAGAAAAAGAAAATATCTGTTTAATTTTTACTAATAAAATATTGAATATTTAATATGAGCCAAAGTACTAATTTTTTTTTTAATGATGAAGATATAATTCGCTCAGCATATAAACCAAAACAATATGTTGATAAGAGTCAATCCTCATTACCTGATTTTGAAGTTAATACAATGTTAGCTTCCCAAGAATCTTTTGATAAAAATAATAATAGAATTAATGAATTACAAACTGAAGTTAGAGAATTAAGAATTAAATTAAAAACTGTCTACGAAAAAGAGCAACAAATAATCGAATTACAACAAGAATTAAATAATAATAAAGATAAAGATAAAAAAATAAATATATTATCAAAAGCTCTATTATTTATTAAGAATGAAAATAAGAGTCTTAGTGATAGTATAGATAATCTTAAGATTCAAAATTTAGAGTTAAATACTATTAAACACGAAAATACTTTACTTAAACAGAAATTAAAAGAAAACTTAATTGAAAATCCGGAAAATAAAGATAAAATAAAAGTAAATAGTATTGCCTTAAAAAAAATACTTTGTAATCGTTTAAAAAATTTTCATGAAAAACATATCGATGATCTATTAGAATCCCATAAATTAACTGAGAATGGGTTAATTAGCAAAGAAGAAATAGAGAATCTATTAACAGAAGCAATACATATTTAATTTCTATTTGTATATATATATATATTAATGAGAAAATGGAACTCACCTATTCCTAGAAAAGTACATCTAATATGGATTGGAGGAAATCCTCCAGACTATTTTAATTATTTCTTAAAATCATTTGAAGATAATATGCCAGAGTTTGAAATCAAGGTTTGGGGGAATAAGGAGTTAAATAAAAAAAATTTCCCAATTACATATGAATATATTAAAAAGGCCAAGAGGATGAACGGTAAACCCATGAGAGAGGATGAAGATTTGGGTGGATTTATTCTTAAAAATAAAAAAGGTGAACCATATACTCATACTAAATGGGCACAAATGACGGATTTAATGAGATTAGAAATTGTTTATACACATGGTGGATTTTATTTTGATACCACATTTGAGATATTAAAGCCAATGTATAATTTATTAAATAAAAAATATAAATTTGTTGGATGTAATGAAGTCCCCAGATTTAAAGACCATAATATATTAAGTAATTCTTTCTTTGGTGCCACAAAAAAGAATCCAATTTTAAAAAGATTATTATCGAAACGTAACCTTAATAATATAAATTTTGAGAGTATTTACGTCGACTTTGAAACTGGGCCAGGATATCTAAGGAGTGGAATTAAATTGAGTGATAATTATTTTATTTTTCCTTCAAAGACGTTTTATCCATTTGTAGAAGAATATGAACCAGGTTCAGATCCTCCTTACCGAAAATCCAGCACAAATAAATGCCATAGTAAAAAGAAAACTAAAAAGAAAAAAAGATTGGCAAATAAGAAAGGTTACATCGAGTTTCCTTGTAAAAAATATCCTAAATCTTATGCCCTGAAACATTGGCAGCTGGGCAAATCTTGGTCAGTTCCCTCTGTATATTATACATAATTTACTAAAAATTTGATTGTGAGTATTTTTTACAATATTATATACATACAAAAAGGGAAAGGAAAGAATAAAAAAAACAACAGACTTAAAACTTACAAAGAAAGAATGACTGACTCTGTGAACGACAAGAACATGAAGAACGAGGTTGAGAAGAACGAGGTTGAGAAGACCAAGGTTGAGAAGACCGAAGTTGAGAAGACCGAAGTTGAGAAGACTATCCGTCTTCCCAAATTCCCCAAGGGAAATCTCGGTGCGGTTATCGGGCCAAGCTACGCCGCCTGTCAAAAGAACAGTAACCTTAGAAAGCTTCCATCTCTTCGCAAGAACGTGATCACAAAGGCATGGGGTACTTACAATCTCCATAAGAAGAAGGAGAATATCACAACAGAAGATCCAAAGACACCTTACATTGAACTGAAGGTGGACGAGGAAGGCGTGTTTGCCGTGGTGAAGGGTGATTCGGATATCATGGTAAAGCTCACCATGTTCCAACTGGATAAGTATCACGAAGAATTCAAGGAACCTAGGAGGAAAATGTTTCACAACTTCTATACAGTTATGGATCATAGCCTGATTCCGCGCCTCATTGGCCGCAAGGCGTCAACTGTGCATAATATGCGAACCGATGCTGTCACTCAGGTGAGCGATGAAGTGGATGTGGATGATCTGGGGCAACTAGAGAAGTCCTTTATCAAGGTTGACAGTTTTACGCCGAAGGATCTCAATGACTTTAACACGATGGTAGATGACAATCCCAGGTCATCTTTCATTGGATACCCGGCGTCAGAGGATGAGCAGATGGTTAAGGTTTCTGTAAATTCTTTCGCTTCTCAGGAAGCATTTCAGGAATTTGTGGACTGTCTTTCCGATGTTCTCTTTGAAACCATCAAGGAGATTAAGGATAAGGATATTGAGTTTTCAAAGAGAAAGGAACGGGATCTTCATGATATCGGTGTAGCTCTAAATTCTGAATGGTGATTAGTTAGTTTAGTCATTGAATAGTTTAGTTTAGTCATTGAATTGTATAAGATTAATTTATAATAAAATTTTTTATCATAATAATCTTATAATAATAATCCTATAATATCAAATATACCACGATTACTACTTAAATTATCTGGACAATATTGCCCCCTTTTACCACAGGAACAATTGATTGAACCATCATTATTTCTTCCCGAATAAACTCCATTTGGGAAACATGGATCATATTCATTAAATTCTTTTGATTTCATGCCATCTTCATAATCACAACCCATACATATTTTTTCACAAATTCCATTTCTATTTGTATGTCCTACTGGACATTTACCTTCTTTTAATTGTCTTTTACCTGGGCCATCGGGAGCAATAAATATTTTACCCGTAAATCCCTCTATGTTATTATCATGTACATCTTTGTAATTTTTTTTAGGTGAATCTAAATAATTTGTTATAGAATAACCGGCGTCTATGTCCCGATGCATTCCTAAATAAATACTTCTTTGAGCAATCGGATCATATAGTTTATAATCAGATTTACAATATTTATCTTCTCCTTTGCTGGGATCTGAAACACAATTTAAATTCATGTCTTTCGCATTTTGAACATTAGCATTTATGTAGTTACATTCTGGAATATCCATTCTATATAGTTAAACAATAAAAATAAATTTGATTTATAAATTGTTCATTATTCTAAAATAAATAAATGGAACCTACAAAAATATCAGTTCACGAGCTTCAACTTATTAATAAACTGAAAAATGAATATGAAAAGTATAAAAAAGATTTAATTCAAGAAATATTTGATGAGATTTTAAGAGAAAATACATCAACAAAATCTAAGTAAAATTACTTAAACAAATTATCTAAATATATATTTATAAATATGGTTGCAATTGGAATTGATCTTGGAACAACTTATAGCTGCGTTGGATGGTGGAAAGATAATCGTTGCGAAATTATCGCAAATGATCAAGGTAACCGAACGACTCCGTCCTATGTAGCTTTTACCGAAGAAGAGCGTATAATTGGAGATGGTGCTAAGAATCAAGCAGCAATGAATCCAGAAAATACTGTTTATGACGCAAAAAGATTAATTGGTCGTAAATTTGATGATCCTACGGTACAGAGTGATATTAAATCTTTTCCTTTTAAGGTAAGCGATAATGACAGCAAGCCGGTTATTAACGTAACCTATAAAAATGAAGAAAAAACTTTTCAACCAGAAGAAATTTCATCAATGATATTAACTAAAATGAAAGAAGTGGCCGAATCTTATATCGGTGAAACAGTTACCGATGCTGTAATTACAGTTCCCGCTTATTTTAATGATTCACAAAGACAGGCGACAAAAGATGCAGGTATGATTTCAGGATTAAATGTATTGAGGATTATTAATGAACCAACAGCTGCTGCGATTGCCTATGGTTTAGATAAGAAGTCTGAGGAAAAAATTGTCCTTATTTTTGACTTAGGTGGTGGTACATTTGATGTTTCTCTTTTATCAATTGATGATGGAATTTTTGAAGTGAAAGCTACTGCTGGAGATACTCATCTGGGTGGAGAAGACTTTGATAATGTCCTTATGAAACATTTTATTGATGAATTTAAAAGGAAGCATAGTGTAGATTTATCAAACAATAATCGCTCTCTAAGAAGACTTAAGACTGCTTGTGAAAGGGCTAAACGTTCTCTATCAAGTAGTTCAACAGCTTCAATTGAGTTAGAGTCACTTTGTGAGGGAATAGATTTTTTTACTAGCATCACACGGGCTCGTTTTGAGTCTCTATGTATGAATTTATTTCAAAAGTGTATTGCCCCTGTTACAAAGGTTCTAACTGATTCTGGTGTAAGCAAAAGCCAAGTAGATGATATTGTTCTTGTGGGTGGTTCAACGCGTGTCCCCAAGGTTCAAGAGCTACTAAGTAACTTTTTTAATGGTAAAGATCTAAATCGCGGAATTAATCCAGATGAGGCGGTCGCATATGGGGCGGCTGTCCAGGCGGCAATTTTATCTGGAGGAACAAGTGGTTCCGAAAAAGCGGATGAAATTCTTCTTCTAGATGTTGCTCCATTATCGTTAGGTATTGAAACTGCTGGTGGTGTTATGACAAAATTAATTGAAAGAAATACCACAATTCCAACAAAAAAATCTCAAACATTTAGTACATATGAAGATAATCAAGACTCGGTAATGATTCAAGTATTTGAGGGAGAGAGAGCTTTGACAAAAGATAATAATGAACTTGGTAATTTCAAACTAGAGGGTATCCCTCCTGCTCGTAGAGGTGTTCCTCAAATTGAAGTTACATTTGATTTAGATGCGAATGGTATTATGAATATTGAAGCTTGTGATAAAGGTACTGGGAAGAAACAAGCTATCACTATTTCAAACGATAAGGGGAGATTAACTCAAGAAGATATTGAAAGAATGGTTCAAGAGGGTGAAAAATATAAAGATGAAGATAATGAAAGAAAGCTTACAATTGAAGCCCGTAATAATCTCGAAGCACTTGTCTACCAATATAAGGAAACTATGGCACAAGATTCAATTAAAGAAAAACTTGGGACAGATGATTATGATACTATGAATACAACAGTTGATGAACTCGATAAATGGCTACTAGATGATAAAACCAAAGAAGAATATGAAAATAAGCTAAACGAAATTAATGAAAAAATGAATCCTATCATGATGAAGGTATACAGTGGTGGGGAGATGCCTCAGGCTGGCATGGGAATGCCTCAAGGTGGCGGGGAGATGCCTCAGGCTGGCATGGGAATGCCATCAACCGAAACAGGTAATCCTACAATTGATGAAGTGGATTAAAATATATAGTAATACTATAAATGAAATTTAATATTTGTGCGATTGGTATTACTTTATTAATTTCATCTATTTATATGTCTTATATGAAAAGAGATAATACTAAATTTATAAAATTTAACAGTATATTAGATGATAAACAACAAAAAATATATGAAAATATAGTTCATGAAAGATTAAAAATTTATATAATGGGTATGGTACTTGGCTTATCTTTTGCTATTTTTTATGTTTATAAGAATAAGAATGATAACTATAAAATATGTAAATTTTTATCAATAGTTTACGTTATTAAATTGGGATTTTATTATTTATATCCCAAAAGTCCGTTAATGCTTTATTCTTTAGAAGGGAAAGAGCAAGTAGATGCTTGGGCTGATATATACACTGATATGAAATTTAGATGGATTAAATCATTATTTGTTGGATTTTTTGGTTATCTTTTATTTGCGTTTTATTTTTAATAGTATCGGTGAATTGACCATTTTTTATAATTATCATAATTAAATACTTGATGTTTTCCTTTATTATCATTAATATGTGATAAATGCAATTGTTTTACTTTTTTACTTTTACCGATTTGATTTATGTATCTTACTTCATGTAAATCTCCCCATAAAGGAACAAAATCACAATCTTTCCCTTTATGGCCGTGTATTCTTGTTTTTGATCTTGGAAACCATTTAATAATGTAAGTCATTTTCAAAAATGGAATTTGATATTTAATGTATTGATTATCAATATTTATTTTACGAATAAATTTCATTATAATTTAAATAATAAATTTATATTTAACTATATTAT
>MDTG01016937.1_pt1 | contig 10983 bp, 8 predicted proteins | sample 811421 | NCBI WGS metagenome assembly MDTG01 (sample SAMN05326645, study PRJNA326480) | marine metagenome | isolation source: seawater | place: Pacific Ocean: South East | collected 2011 | reverse complement strand
GACCAGCAACATCGGTTCGCACGAGATTCTCGCCATGACCGAAGAGGGCGCACTCGACATCGAGATCGAAACGCACGTGAAGGCGCTCTTGAAGAAGCACATGCGCCCGGAGCTGATCAACCGGATCGACGACACGGTCATCTTCCACCAACTTGGAAAAAAGGATCTTGCCGGCATCGTCGAGATTCAGATGGCGAACCTTCGCCGTCGTGTCGCGGATCGGGACATCACCATCGAACTGAGCGCGGATGCGATGAAGGCGCTTGCCAGCGAAGGGTACGACCCGCAGTTCGGCGCACGCCCGCTCAAGCGGGTCATACAGAATCGGATCGAGAACGCGCTTGCCACGCGACTGCTCACGGGTGAATTCACCGAGGGTGACGCCATCGTCATCGACTACGAGCTCGAGAACTTCGTCTTCAGAACCACGAACGCGATGACATAGAAGACGAACGACGGAACGTGACCCTCGAAAGATTCACTCCGCCCGAAGTTCGAAGGTGGCCACCATGTCACCCGGAAGGAACGGAACGGATTCACCTTCGACCCAGCTGTCGGTGAGGCTTCGGTAGTGAGGTGACAGTGGATTCCCCGACTGCCCTCCTGGGGTGAGCAGAATGCCATCGGCTTCACGACCTGGACTGACGACCATTCTGGCGCTGGCGCCGATTCCGGGTGTCAGCACCTTTGGTGCGAACCAGTGACCGGACTGGGGCCCGAGATCGATCTGGAGCATCGGCTTCATGGGATCAGGTGCCATCTGCGCCAGTGGACTTTCAAGCATGATGCGATTGGTCTCCTCCCAGGGGGACTCGGCACCTTCTTCAATGGCGGCCAGGATCTGGAGCGTGATCCATTCGTCCCAGCTGTCCCATGGTCCTTCGGGAAGCCAGTTCATCGGCTGGTCCTCGATCAGGCGGAGATAAGGTTCGTCACTGATGCGAGGCACGCTCACCCGACCAAGGCCCTCGTTCATCGCCCAGAGTTCGATCGACTCACGAATGTCACGAAGCATCTTCGAACGAATCCACCCGATCAATGCAGGCGCGACCTGATCGCCTTCGGCCCGGCCATCCCAGTCGAGAAGCTCGGCGCGCACTCGCGCGAGATCCTCATCGGGCTCGTCGACCGATATCGCCAGGACGATCAGATCCCTCCAGGGCTCGTAGGCGAGCACGGTGGTGTCCATCTGCAGGTCGAGCATGTCTGATTCGTCCGCCTCGTTCGCGACCATCAGAACATCGGCGATGCGACGTGCGCGAGACGGATTCGCCCAGCGGAATCCCAGTCTGCTCGAAGTCATCATGTCGGCGGTCCGATTGTTGGCGGTGTGCAGAAACCCCGAGGCAGGATTGACGACTCGAGGTCGCTTCGCGCTCGGTCGTTCGGACCAGCTCTCCGCGCCATTCCAGAGTCCGTAGGGTGCCCGTCCATCCTTGTTCCGTCGATCCGGAAGAAAGCCACTCACGGTGAAGCCGATGTTTCCTTCGATGTCGGCGACCACCACGTTCTGCGCGGGACCGTACCACTCTCCGATGACATCGAGCGCCTCCGCCACGTTCGAGGAGTCCTCGAGTTTGAAGATGTTGAAGTTGACGAGTTCGGGATGCAGTGCCGCCCACTCCACCACCGCGTCACGGGATGCACCGGAGGCGTCCTGATAGATGCCGTTGACCAGCCCCCACCGTGTGGTTCTGATCGGATAGGCGACGGGTTCGCCACCGGCGACTTCGATCATCTCGACGACCTCGCCGAAGGATTCCCATCCTTCCGAGGTGCGATAGCGATTCGGATCATCCGGGTTGATTTCAAGAGCGATGAGATCCTGGAGATCACCGGTGAGGTTGGTGAACCCCCAGGCGATCTTGCCGTTGCTTCCGATCGAAATGCCGGGAAGGCCCGGGATCGAGAGACCGGTCAGATCGTGTTCGGGCCAGCGCATACGAATTCTGTACCAGGCCACGGGCAGGGTGAGTCCGAGATGGGGGTCGTTGGCGAGAATCGCGCGGCCATCCGCGGTCAGGTCGGCGCCGATCACCCACTGATTGGAACCGATGGCATCACGGGATTCGTCGGACGTGGTCTCGGGCACATCAGTGCCTTCATCCTCGTTCTGGTCCTCGTTCTGGTCCTCGTTCCCATCACCGTTGCCAATTTTACCGTCACCGAAAACGATGCCACCGGAATCACCGGATCCACCGTAGGAATGTTCGATGGTCTCGGGCACTTCCGGCAGGACGCGCAGTGCGATCTGCTCATCGGTCGGGATACCTGGAATTGAATTTCTCCGGTCTCTCAGTTCGGTGATCGGCGCATCCTGACGTGATCTCGGGTCGACGAGAAATTCACGGATCGAAGCCGGCATCGCTTCGAAGAAGGAAGCATGCGTCCCTTCCCATGATGCCGACCAGTCAAGTGTGATCATGAAGGCGAACATCACGAGCACCGAATCCTCTGGAACCCATTCCGAAGGCTTTGTTCCGAGAATCGCGTATTCGGGTGCCGGGGCGGCGAGATCCGCAAGTCCCGCATTCACGCCCGCTGTATACGAGGAAAGCGCCTGAAGATCATCATCATCGAGTCGATTCAGAAGATCACGTGCGACGCTGCGCAGTCGAAAGCGACGCGAGGCACGGTCACGCTCGACCATCGAAGGACCGACCAGAGCCGCCAGCTCACCGGCGGCGAATCGACGGGAGAGATCCATCTGGGTGAATCTGTTCTGCGCATGCAGAAAACCCTCGGCGAAGTAGGCATCGAAGCGCCCCGCGGCTTCGACCGTCGGCACCCCAAAACGGTCATAGAACACGGTCACGTCGGCAGCGAGAGCCGAGGATACGGCTGCGCCCTCGGTCCTCACGGTGGGATCGACCATGGCTGACTGGCCGTGGATGGTCGAGAAAGCGAAACAGAAAACCGCCAGAACAGCGGAGGGAATCGTGAAGTGTGTGTGTGAAGTCATCAGGGCAGTCTAGGACACTTCGCCCCAGGGGGCGAAGCTCTCGTTGAAGACGTCGATGAGGAGAGTCCGGGAAAGGATCCGAGACGACCCAGCTGATCGTGGTGAACCGATTATCCTGATTCCATGCGTTTGAAAACACTTGAAATGATCCTCCTCTTCGGAGTGCTCCCCTTCGTCCTGATGATCATGCGTTCGAACGGGATCCGGGTTCCACCCCTGCCCCTGCTGTGGCTTGCGGCAGCCATCTGCATGGGTCTGATGAGCAGACGCAAGAAGAGGAGTATCGCCGGGGTCGCGACGCACGATGAAGGCCGCGTAACGAAAGCCGGTCGAGCGGACATCATCGAATCGATATTGATGGTCACCCTCTGCAGCGGTCTTCTTCTCGCCCTCTTCCCGATGATCACTTCGAGTCCGATGTTTCAGTTTCCCAGAGAACGTCCGATCGTCTGGCTCGTGGTGTTGTGCCTTTATCCCGTTCTTTCCGTGATCCCTCAGGGAATCATCTTCAGACGATGGTTCGTCTCCAGGTACGAGGGCGTGCTCGGCTCCCGGGGGACGATGATCTTCATTGGTGCGTTGTGTTTCGGTTGTTCACACGTGCTCTTCGGAAACATCGTCGCACCGTTGATCACCGCAATCGGAGGTGCACTGTTCATGCGCACCTACCTGAAGAGTGGGTCTGGATGGGTGGCCGACATCGAGCACGCCGTTCTGGGCAATGTGGCGTTCACGATCGGATACGGACAATGGTTGTATTCGGGTGCGACCGGTTGAGGAGACCGGGCCTGTTCAGCCTGCTGAGGGATCCGTGAGCGGGAGCTCCCGGGCCATGTTCATGAAGGCATCGAACTGCGCTCGAACTTCCGTCATCGAATCACCCGAGAACTTGTCACGAAACGCGGTGGCGACCTCAAAGGCGACGACGTTCTCCATGACCACGCTCGCGGCCGAAATCGCACTGATGTCGGATCGTTCGTACTGACTGTCTTCGGAGAGCTTCGTATTCAGGTCGACGCTCGGAAGACCCCTGAGGAGCGTGCTGATCGGTTTCATGGTCCCCTTGACCACGACCGGCATCCCGTTGGTCATGCCGCCTTCGAGCCCACCGGCGTTGTTCGAGGAACGAACGAAGCCAAGGGAGGCCGACTCCTTGAGCGAAAGGTCGTAGGCGATGGGGTCATGCACCTGCGAGCCGTTCAGGTGAGCGCAGTCGCGACCCATGCCGATCTCGACAGCCTTGAAGGCTTGAATTCCCATGACCGCCCCCGCGATTCTTGAATCCAGCTTCTGATCCCAGTGCATGCAGGAACCAAGCCCGATCGGGCAGCCGAAGACGTGAGCCTCGACCACTCCGCCGACCGTGTCCTTGTCGATCTTCGCCTGTCTGATGGCGGCGCGCAGACGCTCGCTCACGTCATCGTCGGGAACGTACACGTCGCTGGCATCTCGAAGTGCGAGCAGGTCACGCCAGTTGTTCTCATCGGGCTCGACTTCGCTCATCGCATCCATGCCGCCGCGAACGAATCCGAAGACCTCGATTCCGAATTCACGGAGGAAACATCGTGCGATCGCACCGGCTGCGACTCGCGCCGCGGTTTCCCGAGCGCTGGCGCGTTCGAGTGTCTCCCGACAGTCGGTCGTGAGCCATTTCACACTTCCAGCAAGATCCGCATGACCGGGACGCGGGCGATGAACGGGCGGAGTTCGTTCGAGATCGTCCAGTCGATCGTCCCGGTTGGCGACGCGAACCACCAGAGGTGATCCGGTGGCATGACCTCTTCTGAACCCGGTGATGATCTCGGCTCGATCGGTCTCGATCTTCTGACGCCCGCCGCGGCCGTAGCCACCCTGGCGTCGCAGCAGTTCGTTGTCGATGAACTCCAGATCGAGTTCGAGACCCTGGGGCAGTCCGTCGATCCAGGCGAGCAGACCGGGTCCGTGGGATTCACCGGCGGTGGTGTAGCTCAACGTGGGCATGGTCCGGACTCCGGGGTGTCGGTGGATCAGTTCGTCTTCGAGGATGAATTCTTGTTGATTCGATCGGCGAGTCCATCGGCTTCGATGACCGCGTTCTTTCGAGTTCCGAAACAGATGGTCAGAGTTCCACCCATCTCCTGCATGAGGACGGGTGCGGCGACGATCTTGCCATCGACCAGCACGGCGACGGGACGGGACGCACGATCGATGGAGAGTCGGACCATCTTCTCTTCACCCTGTCGGGTGAACGTCAGAATCACGGTGGGTCGTCCGAAATCATCGATCGATCGACGCGCGGACACGATGTCATCGAGGACGATGGTTGGCTCGGGAGCGACCCAGGTATCAAGTCCGCCCACGTGGTAATCGAGCCGCTTCCAGTCATTCCGGCTGGAATTGGAGGCTGCACGGAGTTCGACGGGCGACTGGTGGGTGTCCACCATGGTGGTGCAGGACACGCAGCAGGTCACCAGTGAGAGCACCAGTGTTCGGATGAAGAGGCTTGAATACGAAAGCGTCATGAGGATCTCCTGTCGCGATCAGGATACTCCAAGACAGCAGGCGAAGCCCGCCGGAGTCGGGTACCGTCCACACATGGAAAAAGTCACAGTGATCGACAGCCACACCGAGGGGGAACCCACCAGAGTCGTGATCGAGGGCGCCCCACATCTCAATGGATCGACCGTCGCCGAAAAGGCCGCGGATTTCAGGAAGCGTCACGATGATTTCAGAAGAGCGGTCATCGGCGAACCAAGGGGCCATGACGCGATCGTAGGCGCACTTCTGGTCGAACCCGATGAGACCACATCCGCAACCGGTGTGATCTTCTTCAACAACGTGGGCACGCTTCACATGTGCGTCCATGGCACCATCGGCGTGATCGCGACCCTGGCGCATCTGGGCAGAATCACGCGTGGCCTCCATCGACTCGACACTCCGGTCGGCACCGTCACCGCGCATCTCGGTGAGAATTCTCTGATTTCGGTGGAGAATGTTGTCAGCTTCCGCCACCAGAAGGACGTCGAGATCGATGTCGAGGGCCTCGGCCCCATCACAGGTGACGTCGCCTGGGGAGGAAACTGGTTCTTTCTGGTGGAAGACCACGGTCTCGATCTCGCCGCGACCGAACTGGGTGAACTACGCAGGGTGGCCGGCGACATCCGTCGAGCACTCGAACGGAATGGCATCCACGGCGTCGATCCGACGACCGAGGAAGGCAGCTTCCAGGTGATCGATCACATCGAGCTGTTCGACCGCCCCACCCGGGAGGATTGCGACAGTCGGAACTTCGTGCTGTGTCCGGGGGGAGAATACGATCGCTCGCCCTGTGGGACGGGATTGAGCGCGAAGATAGCGTGCCTCGCCGCGGACAGAAGACTTCGCAACGGACAGCGATGGGTTCAGGAATCGATCATCGGGAGTCGCTTCATCGCGAGATACCACGACGCCAAAGACCGACCTGATGCGGTGATTCCGACCATCACCGGAGGTGCCTGGATCACCGGGCGAAACGAACTGCATTTCGACGCGGAAGACCCCTTCGTCGAAGGAATACTGAGAAATTGACTGGTCCGAACGGACCGTGGAGATCGTCTTGATGCAACGCAACGACTGGATCGGCGTGATGCCAGCCATCACAACCCCCTTCAATGATGCTGGTGGAATCGACATCGCATTCATGAGGCGCCATGCACGCCAGATGGTCGAAGCCGGTTCGACCGCGATGGTGACCCCCGGCTCGCTCGGCGAAGGTGGCACACTCACCCACGATGAAAAGGCCACCATCTGGTCGGGGCTCTCACAGGAGCTCTCCGGTCGCGCACCGGTGGTCGCCGCGATCAGCGCGCTGTCGACGGCGGAAGCCGTCGAACTGGCACGACTGGCGGAAGCCAACGGATGCGAGGGACTGATGGTCCTGCCTCCGTATGCCTACGACGGAAGATGGGAGGAGACCAGAGCTCACTTCGCGGCGATCATCGAAGCCACCCCCCTCTCATGCATGCTCTACAACAACCCCCTCGCCTATACCACGGACATCGTCCCAGAGCAGGTCCTTGAAATGGCGGGAGCGCACGCAAACCTGCATGCCGTCAAGGAATCTTCGGGGGACATTCGCAGGATCGCGGAGCTCAGAAGGCTGCTTGGTGATCGACTCGCGATCTTCGCGGGCATCGACGATCTGGTGGTCGAAGCAGTCGATGCTGGAGCGGATGGTTGGATCGCAGGGCTCGTCAACGCACTGCCGGTCGAAAGCGTGAAGCTCTTCGATCTGGCCCGGGGTGATGATCGGGACGCCTGTCGGGAACTCTATGAATGGTTTCTGCCACTGCTTCGATTGGATGCCGTTCCTGAATTCGTGCATCTCGTCAAGCTGTGTCAGAGCGAATTCGGACTCGGCAATGAACGACTCAGAATGCCACGCATGGCACTCGAAGGTGAACTGCGCGATCAAGCGCTCATGATCATCGCCGAAGCGAAGATGAACCACGCCAGGATCTGACACGGACGGATGACAGGCGCGCGATCAGACGAGAACCGCGGGCAATCGAGACTCTTCCACGCCGTCGTAGCAACGAAGCGCGGCGAAACGCTGAAGCGCTCCCGGCATTCCCACTGCCGTGAAACCCGGATGCGAAGTCGCGGGGAACGGCCCGCCGTGGACCATCGAGGACACGACCGCCACACCGGTGGGCATCTTGTTCTCGAGCAGACGGCCGCATTTAGGGCGCAGTGCGGCACGGACATCGACCGCGACCTCACCACGCATCGCGTCTTCATCTCCCCAGAGACATGCAGTCAACTGCCCGCCAAGGGACCGCAGGCAGGCAAGCAGTTCGGCGTGGTCCTCGCATGCGACGACGAGTGCGGCGGGACCGAAGAGCTCATGCTGCATCGAGTCTGGCATTTCAAGAAAACCCGTTCCATTCGTCATCAACAAGGTGGGTTGAAAGCGCCACCCGGCTTCGTCGACGGGAAGACCGCCGGTCAGGAGAATCGCACCCGCATCCTGTTGCATGCGCACGCCGCTCTCGAGCCCGTCGACGATCCCCGCAGTGAGCAGAAGACATGAGTCCGTTCCGGCGAGGTGCGTGACCGTGCGATCGGCGATTCCTTGAGCGACGGACTCGTCGATCACGAAGCAGATGCCGGGCTTGGTGCAGAACTGTCCAGAACCCAGGAGGATCGACCCCGCCCATGCTTCGGCGAACGCCTCCAGCCCGTCGTCATCGGCACCGGGCAGCAGAACCACGGGGTTGAGACTGGACATCTCGAGGGAGACGATCTTGCCGGAACGATCGGCCACGGACTTGATCGCCCGCCCCGCATGTTCACCTCCGGTGAATCCAACCGCCGCGATCGCGTGGTGTTCGATCAGTCGAGCGATGTCCTCGTGCTCCGCATGAAAGAAGCACTGCACGGTCGCCGGTGGCATGCCGGTGTCCTCGACGGCGATCATCGCCGCCTCGGCAAGGCATCGCGTGGTCTCGGGATGCGCAGGATGCCCTTTGACGATCACGGCGTTGCCGGCGGCGATCGCCGCGGCGAAATCACCTCCCGACATGCCATTGAATGCCAGTGGGAAATTACATGGCCCCATCACAAGCACGGCGCCACCCAGTGGTTCGAGACAGGAGCGAATGTTGGTTTCGTGGTCGATCACGGGACGGCGCCAACCGGTGGGTGACACGTCACGAGCGGCACGAGCCGCCTGGCGAAGTTGATCGGTGGTCCTTGGAAGTTCGACCGCGGCCAGACGGGTCGGTTGAGGCAGGCCCGTCTCAAGCGCGGCCGTCTTCGTGAGACGATCGGCATCGGCTTCGATGCACTCGGCGAACCGTTCGAGAAAACGGCCGATACGCTCGGGATCGATCATCGCCAGCGCGCGGGTGGCGTGGATGGAGGCCGTCGCCATCGCTTCAAGATCCGCCCAGCCGCTGATTGGAAAGCGTTGCGACAAGACCTCGCCGTCTTCGGGACTGAAGGCCTGAAAGGATGGGCCATCGGTGTCGGTTGAAATCCAGTCGCCTGCCAGAAGAATCGGTGAGATGTTCATCGGTGTGCTCGCTGCAGTGTGAAAAAAACGGAGCCGGGTATTCGTACCCGGCCCCGTTCAGGATCGTGTCAACGTTCGTAACGTGGAATCAGAAGTAGAAGCTGAGACCACAGCGAACGATGTTCGTGTAGGTGTTGTTGGACTTGACGTCGGCACCGGGGACGGTGACTCCGGTGGCAGGATCGGTCGCATTGATCGTTCCGTACTCGATGGGAGCGGTGGCGAGGAACTGATACCCGATGGTCAGAGCCATGTTGTGGTTCAGGAACAGTTCGATGTCGAGGAATGCACCGTATGAGAGCACCCATGACTTGTTGGAGATGCTCCAGGTTTCCGCGCCCACAGCGGTGCTGTTACGGATGTTGTTGATCGCGAGATCGTTGTAACTGACACCGACGGAAGGACCGAAGCGAATGATGCCGCCACTCAGGAAGGGCCAGCCACCGGGAAGGTCGAACTCCAGGCCTGGTGAGAACATGACGGGGATCTGATAAAGGTTGCCATCGGCGGAGGAGTAGGGCTCCGTCGCGATCGGCGCTGCGGTGTTGACGGGAAGCTCGGCGTTGAATTCCTCGACACCGTTCCAGAAGAAACCGGTCCAGAGCTGAAGAATGACGTAGCTGTCGGGAATTCGATATCCAAACGTCAGGTCGACGCCCACACCGGCATCGAATCGTGCCTTGCCCTTGTTGAAGGCGAACCCGTTGGACACGCCCTGCTGGAAGTTGATGGTTCCGGCGATCGTCGGGGCAGCCGTGATCTGAAGATAGAACGGGGATTCTTCAGCACTTGCGTGGCCGGTTCCAATGGGTGTTCCAGGCTCCTGAGCGCTGGACACGGAGAGGCCGAGAAGGTCTCGGACCGAATCTCCATCGGCGAATCCGGCCGAGGCCGTGAGGCAGACTGCGAGGGCGCTGCACAGGGTCATCTTTTTCATGGACTTGTCTTCCGCTTCCGTATCACTTGGGTCGGCGGATTGCCGGCCTGCACACGCAGGGCCGTAACCGCCGGTTGTTCGATTGGACCCGCATGGGGTACGAAAGGCGATACGTTGCGCCCTTCGATCGGTAGAGTATGGAGCCCAAGGCAGGTTTCAGCAAGTCCCCTGGCCCAAGTGCCATCTCAGCCGTGAAAGTGACCAGAACACCATGAGCAGTCGAACCCCGAAAGAGATCGTTGCCGCGCTGGACAAGCACATCGTCGGCCAGCGAAAAGCGAAGCACGCGGTGGCGGTGGCGATTCGCAACCGCTGGCGCAGAATGCAGTTGGCATCTGAAATCGCGGCTGAGATCATGCCTCGGAACATCATCATGATCGGCCCTACGGGGGTTGGAAAGACCGAAATCGCACGGCGTCTTGCGAAGCTCGTCGAGGCGCCATTCATCAAGATAGAAGCCACGAAATTCACCGAAGTGGGCTACGTCGGTCGCGATGTCGAATCGATCGTCCGAGATCTCCTTGAAGCCGCGATCAAGATGCTTCGCGCGGAGGATGCCGCCGAAGTCGCACCAGCGGCTGAAGAGGCGGCACGAAACAGAGTGGTCTCCCTGCTGCTGGGTGAGGCCATCGGCGATCCGGGGCGTGAACAGGACTCGGCGGAGGATGTCGAGAACTCGATCGAATCCGGGGAAGCGCACGACCGGGTCAGAGAGCGGATGAGAAAGAAACTGGATGAAGGCCTTTTCGACGACAAGGAGCTGGAGATCCTCGTTCGTGAGAAGCCCACCATTCCTCTCATGGGTGGTGCGGGACCTGACCAGATGGATCCGGGACTGGGCTCGATGCTCGAGAAACTGGTTCCCGAAACCAAGCACCGCAGGAAGACCACCGTGAGGCGGGCGATCCAACTCCTGACCGAAGAGGAGACCGAGAAGCTGGTGGACAAGGATCGGATCATCGAGCGAGCGATCGAACGAACCGAAGAGTCCGGCCTCGTCTTCATCGACGAGATCGACAAGATCGCGATCAACGAACGAGGTGGTTCAGG
>MDTG01449446.1_pt1 | contig 10984 bp, 8 predicted proteins | sample 811421 | NCBI WGS metagenome assembly MDTG01 (sample SAMN05326645, study PRJNA326480) | marine metagenome | isolation source: seawater | place: Pacific Ocean: South East | collected 2011 | reverse complement strand
TCGGGCGATGCCAACTCCCATTCAAAAGGCGGATTTGATTCGGGTTCACTTGGCGGCTGTGGCGTTTGTGATTGACTTGGAGCTATTGAGCCGCCTCCGCCGCCTCCGCAAGCAGATAAAAACAAAAAGACTGTACTGAAATATAAAACCTTCCACTGATTAGTCCTCATATTGCTCCTCCAGCATGCTTTCGTTTTTCTTCCAAACCTTTAGAATCCATAATTGAAACCACATAAGCAACTAAAAAAGCAAAAGGTGCCGAGATCAAGGTCGAGTAATCGGATGGAAAAACAGCAGCTGAATTGCCCAATAACTGAACCCAGACGGTGGGACCTAATACCAGCAAGACAAGTGCCGCCAAGAGACCTGCCATACCCCCACAAAGAGCGCCAGCGCGAGTAAGTTTTTCCCAATAAATCGCCAGCATGAGGATAGGGAAATTGGTAGCAGCTGCAATCCCAAAGGCAAGTGCAGATAAGTAAGCAATGTTTTCTTTCTGGAGCGCAATTGATATAAAGCAAGCCACTGTGACAGCAAATACTGCGGTCGCCCTGAAAACAAAGATTTCCGTCTTGTCATCTTCGTCCTGTCGGTTTTCTTTGAACGCAAAATAGATATCGCGGGCCGCACTAGAAGACATGGCGACCGTCAGACCCGCCACCACCGCCAATATAGTCGAGAAGGTAACAGCTGCAATTACTCCAAAAAGCAGTTCACCTCCCAAATAATCAGACAGATGGAGTAATATCATGTTGGCTCCGCCAATGATCGAGCCGTCTTCATTGTAGTAGGCGATATTTCCCTTAATGAAGGCCAATGCCGCAGGGCCAACTACAAGTAGCAAAACAACTAAAACACCGGCTATCAATAGCGCAGAGATAACCACGGATTTTCTAGCCGAAGCCGCATCAGGCACAGTGAGAAATCTGATCAGCAAGTGAGGCATACCCAACATCCCGAACACTAACGCCGCTGCAAGCGATATTGAAGAAAAGGGGCTCATACCTGAGCGACCAAATTGCCCTAGCGAGGAACCATATGCAGACTCGGCAAGATTAAAAAGCTGTCCCAAGCTTCCCGCTTTATAAACAGATAATATCGCCAATATAACTACTCCAAAAATAAGTAGTCCTGCTTTAATGATTTGAACCCAGGTTGTTGCCAACATCCCGCCAAAACCGACATAAATCATAATCAGGAAGCCAACCACAAAAACCGCCAACTCATAGTCAAGCTCGAAAACAATTGAGAATAGGTTCCCTGCACCCACAAGCTGTGCGACAACATAAAGTTGAGATAGCACAAGTGTGCTAACTGCGGAAAAGACCCTTACAGAGGTCCCTGGTAATTTTGATGCGAGCACATCACCGACAGTGAATTGGCCCAATTCTCTCAGTGGCGTTGCAATCAAGATCAATAGGAGGCAAAGACCGACGAGTGGACTTATATAGAAAATGGCCGTATCTACCGCGGCGAAGAAAAACAATGCAACCGAACCGAGAATCGCTGCTGCCGACACAAAGTCACCCGTTACTGCCAGCCCATTCTGGAATGCAGAAATGTTTCCGCCTGCTGTGTAGATACCTGATCGGTCAGAAGCGCGACGAGCTGCCCAATAAGTGATTGCCAAAGTAATCAGCACGAACCCAATAAAAACTAGCATCGGAAGATTCACTGACCTGAGTCCCCTTCCTTTTCAAATAAAACGAGGTATGCCCAAGCCAATGCAACCTGACTCAGCAATAGCGTAACCATTGCAAAAATTGAGAAGGGGATTCCCCAGATTTTTCTGAATTGACCAAAATCTGGCCACCACTGGTTCAAAGCACACAGCAATACTATAAGAGGCAAAACCGCAATAGCGGTGAAAACTTTTTTCCCCAGACTGCTTTTATTTGTATTAGACATATCAAGTCACCCAGACACGATCTAATCTTGGCCGGTTCAATATGAACGAGGCATTCCAAGATCATGTTGTGCCACATAGTTGAGAACCATCTCCTCCGAGACTGGCGCGATCCGAAAGAGCCTCGCATCTCGCCAAAGCCTTTCCACATCCGATTCCTTAGCGTAACCCATCCCTCCCAGTGTCTGCATTGCTCTATCAGTTGCGCTAGCCGCAGCCTTGCCCGACAGGAACTTCGCCATATTTGCCTCACTCCCATAAGGCTTTCCGTCATCATACAATGAAGCAGCTTTGAAGTTCATCAGTTTCGCGCACTCCAACTCGATTTTTGCCTCCGCTAGAGGGAATTGTATTGACTGATAAGATCCTGTTGGTTTTCCACCAAAGATCTTTCTGTTTGAAGCATACTTAACAGCAATATCAATAGCCAGTTGAGTGGTTCCAACAAGACCAGACGATGTTACGATTCTCTCTGTATTCAATACATCCAATAGCGGACCAAAGCCAGCGTGTACCTCACCTATGATCTCGCTCGGTTCTATCCGCACGTCGTCAAAGAAGACTGAGCTCGAAGGCAAGGTATTAGTGCCGGTTTTTTTAATAGCACTATGAGTCAGGCCTTCCCTATCGGCATCGATCATAAATAGACTTATTCCATCTGTCTTCCGATCAACATCCTCTAGCTTCTTTGTCCGTGCGACAACAAGCATTTTGCTCGCCTGAGGGACGGCGGTTATCCAGATTTTCTGTCCATTGAGTAACCAACCATCTCCGTCTTCACGTGCGAAGGATCGCATAGCTAATGTATTCGTCCCCGCATCAGGCTCCGTCAAACCCATCGCGAAAGTGATTTTTCCAGAGATGAGAGGGGGCAAAAGTTCCTGACGCATTTCACTGCTGGCGAATCTGCTGAGGCTTATTCCCCCAAAAATCGGATTCAGCATAAATATCTGGCTGAGTGTCGATCCACCTCCGGCGGCGCAGAGCGCCTCTATCGCGATTGCGAGTTCGACCATACCCAGCCCAGATCCTCCGTATTCCTCGGGAATCGCAACACCACAAAATCCAGCCTCGCAGATGGCTCGCCATATTTCTGACGGGTACTGCTTTGCACTATCAATCTCTCGCCAGTATTCCAACCCAAATTTCTCTCCAAGCCTCTTAGCAGACTCCTGAAGCATCAACTGTTCTTCAGTTAGTTCAAAATTCATTTTTAAATTCCTTATCATGGGAAAGATTGCTAAACCTTTCCATCTAGAAGTTTTCTCCCAACATTCAAATTCAGATTCTAATCTGCTGGCTGCCCATCAGATTGGTTTTTTTACGTTCCAAAACCTTCAAAAAGCCAAAAACATCACTATCTCTAATCAATCGAAAAAGACATCAGTAAGTTGCCAGGCATCAAGTTTCCAAAATCATAGCCAGAATTAACCAACAGATGGCCATCGCCTACTGCCGGGCCAGATCCACTTATCGAGCCCCCATGAGCAACAACTCCGTTTAAGGTCTCGAAATTTTTGGCTGTATCAATCTCCCAGAGAATTTTGCCATCGACACCATCGTAAGCCCTCAGCATTCCGTCAATATGACCTGCAAAAACGACACCCGGTATTGCCGTAACCGCCGCAGAAATTCCTGCATGGCAATTCTTTTTCTTATCGCACCGTGCGGGCGGAACTTGGCTCCAAAGAACCTCTCCAGTTGCTGCCTCAACTGCATGAATTCCCGAGAACCTTTCTCCGGGATAAGTGTCACCTACGCTGTCAATGAGAATATCGACGATCGGCACATAAACTCGAGATCCTTCATTAGCCATGCCAAAATGCACACCGCCATAAACACCTCCAGTCCCTATTCGGCTCCGCCATAAGATAGCTCCCTCTGCAGAGGGATCTAGTCCATGAACAACGCCTGACTTTTGCCCAACGACCAAAATATTTTTCCCCGGTTGCAACTGAATCAATAACGGAGGGGCAGATATGTCAAAGTCTGGGCCTTGTTCACTAGGGCAATTAGGGTGCTCAGAACCGCCAAAATAACACCCTCCGTTCCAAGCATCCCCAGCCAGCAATTGGGTTCGCCAAAGTCTTTTTCCATCTGACATATCGATAGCAAATACTGCATCGGAGTTCTCATCCGCGGGCGATGAGTAATTTTCGCTGGAACCGTGATAAATCGCCCCATTTGGTTTGTCAATGGTCGGGCTTCCCCAAACTCCAGCGCCAGAAGGACCGAACATTGATACTCCGGCAGGGCTTTCAGCCCTGAAAACTGACGGTTCAGGAATCGTATAGTGTCGCCACTCAATTTCACCGGTATCGATGTTTATTGCAATTACCGAGCCCCTAAAAGTACAGCATGCGTAGTTGGGATCCGCCGCAGTGAGGACCTCCAGCGAAGAAACCGGGACAAATAACCTGTCACCTTCAATGATCGGATTGCCTGTGATTGTCGCTCCAGAATGACTATCTGCATGCACGCTCCACAGCAATCTTCCCGTAAAAGCATCAATTGCATGAACCCGCCCAATGAGATCACCGAAAAAGGCTCTTGGATTACCCTTGGAACCCGGATTAATCCGCTCCACGACTAGCCCAGTCCTAACCTCGGCAGACACGCGATTCTTCCATCGTGCACAACCGGTTTCAAGATCCAATGCATAGATGGTTCCGTCCTGACTTCCCACATAGACTGCGCCATAGGCTATTACGGGCAGAGAGCGAGCACGAGAGGCTCCAGGAAATGCAACTGTCCACTTGAGCGTTAAGGCGCTTACATCATCTCGATCAAGCCCCGATTCTGGGATGAACCGACTGGTTTCATAACCCCAATTGCTGGCCGCTGGCAGGCGAAACACATCAAACTCATCCTGATCGGTCCCGCACATGGGGATCTCGGGTACTTTTGTGTACGCATCCATCTCATGACCCACAATATGCTCAACGAGATACCGCATTTGTGAAGCGGACAAATTTTCTGCATGACGACTCATACTGCCAACCGTTATAGCAGTCATAATCGAGTCCGGAGGCAACCTCCCAAGAAAATCTTTGTGTGGCGCTTTAGGATACCCTCCTTGATGGCAGGCAGCACAGTTCGCCTCATATAGTCCTTGTCCGAGCGATTTCGATAGATTCGCGTCTGAGTAATTTCTATCCGTTGTGTTTGCAATGAGAGGCAAACTGGCCAAACTGAAGACAGTTGCCAAGATTGGTATAAATCTGCTGCGTCTTTTTATCATTCCGCCATCAGCCCACCATCCACGATGAGTGTCTCTCCAGTTACAAATGAAGCCATATCTGAAGCCATAAAGGCAACGGGCCCAACAATCTCTGCAGGGTCACCAAATCTGCTTAAAAGAACACGATTTTTGTAATAATTCCCTCTACCCTCATTCGCCAAAGTCACGGCAGTCATCGGAGTAGCGAAGGGTCCAGGTGCGACAGCATTTACGCGGACGCCGTCTTTAGCCATCTTGGCAGCCAACGCCTTGGTCATTGAGACAACTGCTCCTTTTGATGCCGCGTAACCTGGAAAGGTTCTGGCGGCGACAAAAGCAGTTATGGAAGTCATGTTTACAATATTTCCCTTGGTCATTTTCAGCTGGTTCGCAAAGGCATTAACCATATTAAATGCACCACCGGCGTTGACATCCATACAGGCCTTCCATGCCTCTATTGCATCGTCATCATCAATTTCATTTCTTCTAATTATGCCGGCATTATTTATTAGCACACTAATTGGAGCTATTTCGCGTTCGATGGCCTTTGATACGGCTTTACATGTTTCTAGGTCGGTAATATCAAGTTCATAAGACCAAGATTTGCCGCCCAAAGAGATAATGCTGTCTGCTGTCCGAGCTGCCGAATCTCCATCCATGTCAGTTGCAATGACTTCGGCACCATAATTGGCAAGCCCTTTTGACAAAGCCTCGCCGTTGCCGCTCCCGGCGCCTGTTATAAGTACCAATTTATCTTGTAATATCTTCATATCCGATGCGTCCATTGATGCAGGCCAGTTCCAAAAAGTGTGGTTCAAGGCTCAAGTTGTTGTCGTATTAAACGTTTTAATAACTTACCAGATGGGTTTCTTGGCAACAAATCACTGACAACCAGTTTTTTTGGTATTTTGAAAGCCGCAAGATGCTCTCCGCAGTGTTTGCGCAAAGATTCAATATCGACAGCCTCACCTTCTTTGCATACAATCACGGCAGCGGGCACCTCCCCCCATTTCGCATCGGGAATCCCGACTACCGCCACCTCTTGAACCTCAGGCATCTGTTGGATAACACGTTCAAGCTCCAACGAAGCAATATTCTCTCCGCCAGAAATTATCATGTCTTTTAGCCGATCAGTGATATAAAGGAAATTGTCTTTATCTAAAAACCCGGCATCGCCGGTCCTAAACCAGCCGTCTTTGAAAGCAAGTCTTGTATTTTTTTTGTCGCGCCAGTATCCGTTGAATATTTTGGGCCCTCTCAAGCATATCTCGCCCACTTCCCCAACGGGCAGAGCAGAACCCTCTTCGCCCGCAATTTTAATCTGGACGTGCGGGGTGGCCCTGCCAGTCGATCCTATCTTCTTCAGCTCATAACCAGGCGGCATAAACGTATCTCCACTGCCACTTTCCGTCAAGCCATAGGCATCTATATATCGTGCATTAGCGAATAAACCCGAAAAATCTCTGATTCGCTGTTCTGGTGTTCTTTCGCCTCCACCAATGATCCACTTCATAGATGACAAATTGAAGTCCTCTCGCCTCGGAGACTCTAGCAAAGTACTTGTCATTATCGGCGCAAGCCAACCTGCATTGAGTTGCTCTGTATCAATAAGACGGAACGCCTCTAAAGGCTCAAAATCTCTCATTATGGATAGCATACCTCCCTGCAAAAGAACACCGATTCCCGGCAAATCAAATGCTCCAACATGGTATAGAGGTCCTGCTACTAACAAGCGCGTCTCTGGCCCTAGGTTAAGCGCGATAGCATGCTCGCTGCACTTCCAGTAGAAATTCTCATAGGTATGCATCACTCCCTTCGGGTGTGATGTGGTGCCAGACGTGTATATCAATCGAAATAGGTCTTGTGGGTATCTTGGAATAACCTTCGTCGGTTTGCTATTGGCGGCCAGTGATGTCTCGCTGCGGCAATATGGGTCAACAACAATCCTATCGGTCGTCAGAGCGGAACATTCAAATTCATCATCTAAAATTAATAGCTTTACATCCGCATGTTCGCAAATATAAGTTACCTCGTCAGGAGCCAGTCGGAAATTTATGGGCAGAAAAATTCCGCCAAGATGGCTGACTGCAAATGCAATCTCGATAAACATAGGACTATTCTTCATCAATACTGCAACAACATCACCCGGTTCAATTTGTTTTTGCAGGAGGAAACCCGCCAAGCGCTCTATCCTTTTATAGAGCTGTTCATAACTTATAATATCTCCCCGAAAAGACAAGGCCCCAGAAGTCGGGTTGTTAGCCGCATGATATTTTATACAGTTTGAAAGATTGACCACCGTTAAATAAGTCCTCTCAACTATCTAATCTTTTAATCAACAAGGAGCTTTAAGCACTCGTCCGAGGTTACTACTGATGACTGCATAGGCAGGATTTTGCGCAACAAGACCTCTTGCACATCTGGACTGGGATCGTGACAAAAGTCTTCCAAAACAGTTAACTCGTAATCTAAATCAGCCGCCTGTCGCACGGTTGATAAGACCACACCGCTGGTAATAATGCCAAAAAGTATTATTTTTGAGACACCTTGTGCACGCAGGATAACCTGAAGTTCAGTGCCTTCGAAAGCACTTACCCTGTGTTTTTTTATAACAAGATCGCTATCACGCTCTATGATTGATTCGGGGATTTGTGAACCATCATCGGTATCTAGGAACCTCCCTCCATCGCGAACAGATCTGAATATTTTGTTTTTATCGGAAATTTCGGGAAACCCGAGTCGAAACCCTACTTTCACAAAAATAATGGGTACTTTTTGCTTTCGAACGCCATCCAAAAATAATTTTAACCTTAAAAGATATTCATCAGCCTGCTTAACATAGCTATTTATTAGTAAATTTTGGTGGTCCAAAACTAGCACTGCTTGTTTATTTTCCTTCACTTTCTTGGCTCCGCTTTAATGTTTTATCTAGAAATCCAATATCTCCGATGTATGCTCTCCAAGAACTGGAGGTGGTCGATTTGAACGCCATGGTTTTCCGTTACATAAGAAGGGACAGCTAACACCCTTCATCGCTCCCAAGGTCGGGTGGACATAGTCAAAGACGACGTTTCTAGCAACAGATTGCTCTGATTCCAATGCCTCTCCAACTGAGAGAACTTCAGCTACAGGGACATCTCCGCGTTGAAAAATATCAATCCACTCGGACACAGTCTTTGTTTCGAAGGCTGGATCAATAATCTCATAAAGTGCCAATTTATTATGTTTTCGCTTAGTTATATCTGAAAAACGAGCATCAGATGCAAGGTGGCTTATATCCATTGCCTTAACAAACTTAAGCCAGAAATTCTGGGTAAATGCTGCTATGACGAAATAACCGTCCTTTGCCTTAAATGCCCTGTAGGGCGCTATATGATGATGGCCAGATCCAACCGGACCTGGAACCTCACCGGTTGTGAAATACAACTGACCCACATAACCCAGTAATGAAACAAGAGTGTCATGCAAGCTTATATCGATCCAACTCCCCCTCCCATGCCTCCGTCTCCCATAGACTTCCGCAAGGATCGCGAGGGAGGCGAAGATGCCTCCGGCTAGGTCACCTGCAGGCAATCCGATTCTAACAGGCGGACGACCTTTTTCACCCGTGATGGACATTGTCCCAGCCATGGCTTGGTTCACAAGATCAAAACTGATTTTGTCTCTAAGCGGTCCAGTCTGGCCAAATCCGGAAATCGAGCAAATAATTAATCTATTATTCAATTTATGCAATTTGGATGCCCCAAGACCAAGTCGCTCCATGACGCCAGGCCGAAAATTTTCTATAACGATATCTGCACCTTCAAGCAAACCAAAAAACTTTTCCTTGCCCTGGTCACTTTTTAGGTCAAGACAAACACTCCGCTTGCCTCTATTCACGGACATAAAATAAGCGCTTTCTTCTCCTACTTTTGGCAGATTATGGCGCGTTGGATCGCCTAACCGCGGCTCCTCAATCTTGATAACCTCTGCGCCTAAATCAGCTAAAATTAGTGTGCCAAAGGGACCCGCCAGCATCCGTGTGAGATCGAGAACCTTCAACCCTGACAAAGGTTTATCTGATGAAGTATCAAAAGCCCCCTCTCGTTCACACCGAGCATCGGTAGCAGGCTCCTGACCAGCGGGAGTATCAGAAACTCGAATCACGTCTGATTGTTTAAGGGAAAAAATCTTGTCATCGCTGTAACCAAGAACATTTTTCAAAATGACTGCCGAATGCTGGCCAACAGTTGGCGGAGGGGTGTAAGTAGGTTCAAAATTTATCCCGTCGGAATACTGAATCTTGAAAGGCGAACCCACAGTTGTTACCTCACCGCAAAGAGGATGATCAAAGCTTGTTATCAAACCTCTCGCCCGAGTATGCTCATGCTCTAAAGCTTCTTTGACCGACGCGACCGGCCCGTTGGGAACGTCGCCCCTGTCTAAAGCCAATGACCACTCCGCTGTTGTTCTAGTGCTCATCAGGGGATTAATAATTTCTGCAAGCTGCTTCCTGTTGGCCAAACGCCCAGAAAACGACTTAAACTTTTCGTCTGTTGCTAAGTCTTCGCGCCCGAGGACGTTACAATACTTTCTCCAAAAGGCATTCGTAAATGGAGCCACTACAATATAACCATCTCTCGTCTCGAAAGCATTGTAAGGATAGATTGTGGGATGGGCAGAACCCTGCGCGCTCGGGCTCTCGCCTGTCGCAAAATAGATATTTGCCATGTAACTGAGCATGGATAAACCGACATCAAACATTGATAGATCCACGTAAGACCCCTCGCCGGTTCTTTCCCTCTTCTCTAACGCAGCCAGTACCGCAATACCCGAAAAAAGAGAAGCCATCTCGTCAGCCAGCGGCAGACCCATCTTGGCAGGCGGTCTCCCATTTTCACCCGTAACTGAGAGCGCCCCTGAGAGTGCTTGTATCACGAGATCATAAGCAGTCTTATCCTTCCACGGTCCTGTTTGGCCAAAGCCAGTGATGCTACAATAAACCAAACTTGGATTGTTTTTTACAAGAGTGGGATAATCCAGACCTAGGCGCTTAGCTACCCCGGTTCTAAAATTCTCTACAACAACGTCAGCCCAGCCGACCAACCGCTCAGCTATCTTTAATCCTTCATCAGTCTTTAGATCGATCGAGATACTTCTTTTATTGCGATTAAATGCCAGGAAATAATGGCTTTCTCCATTTACAAACGGGTGGTTATGACGCGTAGTATCGCTTCCCGCTATGTCTTCTACCCTTATTACTTGAGCTCCGAGGTCGCCTAGAACCATTGTTGCAAAGGGCCCCGAAAGCATTCGGGAAAAGTCAACCACTCTCACGCCAGAAAGTGGTTTCCTGCCTTTGCTGTTGCTTCTCTGACCATCTTGAGAAAGAGTCATGGCTTGGGCTTCAAAAAAATGAGTCTTATCCTTTGCTTAATAATCCGATGCTAACCTAACTTCGCTCAAAACAACCAAAACAGATAAGTTTTGATGACAAAAAAATCGATTAGCATTACGCTTTTATTTTCTCTATTATGAATATGTTTTCTGAGTGACGCAAGAAGGGCTTGACTGCGCCTCGAAGCTAAAGGTGGAAGATTGACCAAAAAAAGTTTTATTTCTGGCGCATACGGTACCTCATCGGGAGAATTGAGTGGCTCTAGCTGCATGTCTCTGCTCGATGAGGCTGCACGCGGTGCAATACAGGATTCCGGCCTACCGTCTGAGCAGATCGATGGTGTCATCTGCGCATACTCTCTAACGGAACCACACCTCATGCTTTCCTCTTGGTTTTGCGAGTACTGTGGCCTCAAACCTAAGGTATGCTTCTCAATCCAAGCCGGGGGCGCGACAGCTGCAATCATGGTGATGCAGGCTGC
>MDTG01181313.1_pt1 | contig 10984 bp, 6 predicted proteins | sample 811421 | NCBI WGS metagenome assembly MDTG01 (sample SAMN05326645, study PRJNA326480) | marine metagenome | isolation source: seawater | place: Pacific Ocean: South East | collected 2011 | reverse complement strand
GGCAATAAAATATTTAAATAATCTCGATCTAAATAAAAATCAGTTACAACAGGCTGTAATACAGACTGCATCTTCGGATCCGTCTTCACCTGTTGCGGGACAAATATATTATAATACTACAGACAATGTTCTTAAGTTTTATAATGGTTCTGCTTTTGTAAGTGCAGGCGGAGATTTAACAGCTATAACAAGTGCTACAACAAATCAACTTACTATAGCTAATAATACAGGCCCAATACCTGCATTAACTATTGTAACTGGTGCTGTTGCAAACGCAGGAACAGCACTTGCTACAGGAGATCAAATATATGATTTTGTAACAACAGGTATTAATGCAAGAATACAAAATGTTACAGATCCAACCGGAGCACAAGATGTTGCAACTAAAGCATATGTGGATACTGTTGCAACTGGAATGTTAGAATATAAAGGTGCATATAATGCATCAACAAATTCACCCGCACTTACAGGTGGGTCGTGTATAGCAAGTGGTAAAGGAGATACTTACACAGTAACTGCTGATGGTAGCTTTTTAGGTGAACAAGTTAGAGTTGGTGATTTAATTATAGTTGAAGTAGCAATAGCAGCCAGTTCAACACCTGCTTTAGCAGACTTTACAATTGTACAATCTAATGTTGATCTAGCAACTGCAGCAGCAACATCAGGTGCAGCTGTTAAAGGTATTTCTGGTTATGATTCAAACAACTTTTCTGTATCAGGAGGTTTTGTATCGCTTAAAAAGTTTTCAGCTAGTATAGGAGATGGATCGAATACTTCTTATACAGTAAATCACGCACTTGGATCTAGAGATGTAATTGTGCAATTATTTGACAATTCATCTTATGATACTGTTATTGCAGATGTTGTAAGAACAGATGTAAATAATGTAACAATTTCGTTTACAGTAGCACCGTCTACAAATGATATAAGAGTGCTTATACAAAAAATTTAATACATGGGTGTGAAATTTAAGTCGCCATTAGAGCTTTCTGGACACCGAGCAATAGCACATACAGATGTTGCTCAGACTCTTGTAGTTAAGGTAGTAACTAAAACTAATGCTCACCCAGAGTATGGTAATGGTAGTTCTAATGGCTATACTATAGATGGAGTTGAAGGTGCATATTTAGAATTTACACCAGGTAATACATATAAATTTGATCAATCAGATAGTTCAAATAGTGGCCATCCTTTACTTTTTTATGAAGACGCTGCTAAAACAACAGCTTATACAACAGGAGTAACAAATAATCACGGTTCTACAGCACCGGGTAATTCTGGTTCATATACACAAATTATACCTACAGTTTCTACACCGCCTATATTATATTATCAGTGTAGCAATCATGGTCTTATGGGCAGCTATGTTAAGTTTGGTACGGGATCACAAGGTGATACATATACATTAAGCGCTAGTCAGGATGGTAATAATGTTGATTTATTATTAGATGCAGGTTCAGGTACAGATTCTACTGTACAGCTTACTGCTGGTAATAACATTACACTTACTAGAAGCAGTGCACAAGAAGTCGAAATAGCTTCCTCAGGTGGTGGAGGTGGAACTGTAACCGTACAAAAAAATGTATATACAGCAAATGGATCAACCACAGCATTTAACACTACATCTGCAATTGCAAATGAAAATAATGTACAGGTATATTTAGATGGTGTTTATCAATCTAAAGATAATTATACAACGAGTGGTAGCACTGTAACAATATCAACTGCACCTGCTAATGGTACATCTGTAGAGCTTATACATATGGTTGCTATAGATGGTGTTATTGCAAGAGATAGTTTTACTGGTAATGGTTCAACTACGGCATATGTACTTTCTATGAGCATTTCAGATGAAAATGCTACACAAGTATATTTAGATGGTGTATATCAAAGTAAAGATAACTATTCAACTTCTGGCAGTACATTAACGTTCTCCACCGCTCCACCGAACGGTACTGCTATAGAAGTTGTTCATATAAAAGCTGTTAATGCTTCATCTTTAAATCAAAATAATTTTACAGGTAATGGGTCTACAACAGCATTTACATTATCTCAAAGTATTGACGATGAAGTTAAAACATTCGTTTTTATACAGGGTGTTTATCAAGAAAAATCAACTTATAGTATATCAGGTACTACATTAACTTTTAGTACACCACCTCAAAATGGTTATACAGTTGAGGTTATGGCGTTTAGTACTATAACAGTTGGTAATCAAGTAGCAGCCGGAGTCGATTGGCAATCAACAGTTCAAACATCTAATTTTACAGCAGCTGCAGGTAAAGGATATTTTGTTAATACAACATCGGGAACTGTAACAGTAAGTTTACCAGCAGGTAATGCAGGAGATGAAATACACTTTACAGATTATGCGAGCACGTTTGATACAAATAAATTAGCTCTTAGTCCAAATGGCAGTGAAAAAATATTAGGAGCTGGAGATCCTGCAAAATGCATAATAGAAAACGCTACTGTATATTTAATATATCAAGACGCTACAAAAGGATGGACTGCAAATAATATTGAAACTGACCCGCCCACATTTAATGTTAATTATCTAGTTGTTGGTGGTGGTGGCGCTGGTGGCTCAGGATATAGAAGTGGTGGCGGTGGAGCTGGTGCTTTAAGAACAACATATGGATCATCCAATGGTGGTGGTAGTGCAATGGATTCTGTATTTAGTGCAGAACTTAGTACAAATTATACGGTAACTGTTGGTGCTGGAGGTACATATAATAGTGAAGCTAATGGATCTAATGGATCTAATTCTGTTTTTGGATCAATAACAGCTATTGGAGGCGGCGGCGGTGGTGGCCCCTATGCTGTAGATTCAGATGGAAGTAACTCTACTGGTGGTTCCGGTGGTGGTGGTGGTGGATATAATGGTGATTTTGGAGAAGGCGGAACTAGTGGAACTTATGGATATAATGGTGGAGATGGTATTAGCGGTCCTCAATGTGGTGGTGGTGGCGGTGGTGCAGGAGCTGTTGGAAAAGCTGCTACTGCTTACAGTACTGATAGTACCGGTGGTAATGGAGGTGACGGAATAGAAGTATCAATAACAGGAACAGCAACATATTATGCCGGAGGAGGCAGTGGTGGAAACTATGGTACTGGTAATAAAACTCAACCGGGTTTAGGCGGTGGTGGTGCTGGTGGATCTGATTATACCGGCTCCTATACTGATGCTTATTCTGGAACAGATAATACTGGTGGCGGTGGCGGTGGTTCATCAAATGGAACCGTTGGTGGGTCTACAACACAAGGTGGTGCTGGTGGCTCTGGTATTGTTGTTTTAAGATATTCAAATGCTTATAATATAAATGTACCAGCAACTTTAGTTTCTTCAACAAAAACAATAGGGTCTGATAAAGTAACTGTATTTACATCAGGTACTGGTAATATACAATTTCAGACTGCTGCTTTAACTAATGTAACAGATGTAGATTATTTAATAGTTGGAGGCGGTGGCGGCGCTCAATTATCAGGTGGTGGTGCTGGTGGTTTAAGGACTTCTTATGGTTCAACATCAGGTGGAGGAGCAAGTGCAGAAGCTACTTTATCTTTAACAACAGCAAAAAATTATTCTTTAACTGTTGGAGCAGGTGGTTCTTATTCAGGTTCAATATCATTAAGTGTTTATGGTTATCCACTTAGAGGGAATAATTCATCTGTAGCGGGTATTACTTCAATTGGAGGAGGTGGTGGTACAATTGCTTATGCAGGAATTAAAGATTTTGGAGGATCCGGAGGGGGTGGTACAGGTATTGCACCGGCCCAAGGTAATCTTTCAGGAGGTGCTGGCACAGCGGGTCAAGGATATGCTGGTGGTTCTGGTATTTATATATCAGGTAGTGGCGGATTTTATGGTACTGGCGGCGGTGGTGGCGCAAGTGCTGTAGGTACAAATGCTGGACCTGGAACAACAGCAGGATCTGGAGGTGCTGGTTTATCAGTTAGCATAACAGGTAGTGCTGTAACATATGCTGGTGGTGGTGGCGGTGGTGTTCACGGTGATAGTGCTGGTTATACTTCAGGAAGTGGTGGTGCTGGTGGTGGTGCTAATGCTGCTGCTGGTCGATCATCTAATGGATCTTCAGCTGGTAATGCGGGAACAGCAAATACAGGTGGTGGTGGCGGAGGTTATGCTAGTTTAGTATTCGGACCTTCAAATAATATTGGAGGTGCTGGTGGCTCTGGTATTATAATATTAAGATATTCTAATGCTAAAACAATTACACTAGGATCTGGATTAACTGGTACTACAGCTACATCAGGATCAGATAAAATAACAACAATAACAGCCGGAACCGGTAATATACAATTTAACTAATTAATATGGCACATTACGCTTTTTTAGATATGCAAAATATCGTTACCGAAGTAATAGTCGGTAAAGATGAAACAGAAGGCCCAACAAATTGGGAAATGCATTATGGAAATATTCGTGAACAAGCTTGTAAAAGAACATCATATAATACATCAGGAGGGCAGCATAGAGAGGGAGGCACACCATTTAGAAAAAATTATGCAGGAATAGGATATACTTATGATTATGCAAGAGACGCATTTATACCACCTAAACCTTTTGATAGCTGGACATTAAATTCTGATACATGCTTATGGGATCCTCCTATAGAAATGCCTTCTGATGGTAAAATGTACAATTGGAACGAAGAAAACCAACAATGGGAAGAAATAAATTATGGCTCAAACTAAAGTAAAATCTGAATTAATAGATGGAGGTTTAGGTACTGATTGGCAGTCGGCTATAAAAACTTCAAATTTTACTGCGGAGGCTAGCAAGGGCTATTTTGTTAATACAACATCAAATGAAATAACTGTAAGTTTACCTGCAGGTGTAGTGGGAGAAGAAATACTTTTTCAAGATTATGCTGGTACTTTTAATAGTAATAAATTAATTTTATCAGCAAACGGTAGTGAAAAAATACAAGGCTCAACTGATGATTATAAATGCGCTACATCAAATGCTACAGTAAATTTAGTTTATCAGGATGCTACTAAAGGATGGACTGCAGATAATATTGTAACAAATGTTACTCCACCAGAAACTTACTACTTAGTTGTAGCCGGCGGAGGTGGTGGTGGCCATGTTGGAGGCGGAGGAGCTGGTGGCTATAGAACAAATAATGGGGGTACTGCTTTAACAGTTAGTTTAGCTACAAACTATACAGTAACTATTGGTGGTGGTGGTGCTGCTTCAACTCAAACTTCAAGTCCTGCAAATGCTACTTCAGGAAATAATAGCGTATTTTCAAATATAACATCAGCGGGCGGTGGTTTTGGAGGAGCAAATGTTGCTTGGACAAATGGAATAGCCGCAGACGGTGGTTCCGGTGGCGGTGGCGGCTGGGATGGTTCTGATGCTGACGAAGCTGGAGGGGATGGTAATACTCCTAATACTGTTCCTTCACAAGGAAATAATGGTGGACAAGGTGGTTATGCACATCCATATTATGCTGGTGGTGGTGGTGGTGGTGCTGGTGCCGTTGGAGGAGATCTAAATGTATCAGGTCAAGCTCAAGGAGGTGCTGGAGGTGCTGGAACAGCTAATTCAATATCAGGAAGTTCTGTTACTTATGCAGGTGGTGGCGGAGGATCCGCTATGCAATGGGTAAGTGGTGCTAGTGGACGTACCGGTGGTACAGGCGGCACAGGTGGTGGTGGTAACGGTGGTGGATCTACTACACCTACAGACGGAGGAGCTAATCTAGGTGGTGGCGGTGGATCTCCAGGTTATACAACATCAGGTGTTGGTGCTGGTGGGTCAGGTGTAGTAATATTAAGTTATCCTAATACTTTAACATTAACTATACCAGGTGGCCTAACAAGTTCTACAGCTACATCAGGATCAAATAAAGTAACGACATTTACAGCAGGAACTGGAAATATACAATTTAACTAAAAATGGCATTAACAAAAATAACCTCAAAAGTATTAGGCGATGAATTTACAACTTCATCAGCTTTATCGGGCACTGCAATAGATTGGACCGCATCACAGGTATTTACAAAAACTTTAAGTGGTGCTACAACTTTTACGTATGCTAACGATGCAATCGGTATGGTCAAAGATCTTGTTTTAACAGGAGATTATGCAATCACATGGCCCACCGGAACTAAAATAATATCAGGAACTTATGACGGTTCTGTTGCTAATTTAATACAAGTAACCAAAACAGCAACCGGCCAATACTGGTTATCAATTTCAAAAGAAGCAGTATAATGATAGCAATAGAAAGATCAGGAAAAATACAAACTTTTAATCGACTTCCAAATGAATGGACAGACGAAAAAGGTTATCATATTAATTTTAGAAAAGTTACAAATAAAGAAGACTATGGTTTTTATGATGTTGTAACTCCTGAATATGATAAAATAACACAACAGTTATCACCAATATTTTGGGATGCTGATAATAATGTATTTACATATACAGTAAATAATATTGATTTTGATGCTACATACCCAGTATTAGACGAAGCAGGTGAAGAAACAGGAGAAACAAAACCTGTATATGATAAAGATAAATTAAAATCAAATATTATTTCTACAGCTAAGTCAGATGCAAATATCTTATTATCACCAACTGATTGGTATTCAAGTAGAAAATCAGAATTAGGTACTGCAATACCAGAAAGTGTTCTTGCGGATAGAAAAAAGATTAGAGATAAAGTAGATACTATAGAAACAGAAGTTGCAGCACTTACAACTGTTGAATCAATATTAAAATATACTTATAGCTTTAGCGACAATGCTGAATAAAAGAATCATTAACACGGGTGGTGGCGGAGCTGCTTGTACTACAGATACTACGCAAATATTAGATGCAGGCTCAACTCAATCTTTAGCTTTATATAGATTTGAAGACAATGCAAACGATACTGCCTATGCAACGGGTTCTATTGTAAGCTCTAATAGAGAACTTGATTTAAATGCTAATGGATATAGTGGTTATGGAGATTGGTTAGACTCTAGTGGTAATAATAATAATGGAGTAATAAGCGGCGCAACATATACTAATGACGGTAATTCTGATTATTTTGATTTTGATGGTTCTAATGATTACATTAATGTTGCCGGGTCTGATTTAAATCCTGCTAATACAAAATGTATAGAACTTTGGTTTAATACAGATAGCGCAAGCGAACAATATATAATTTCTAATAATAATGGATCTGGAGCTTATGGGTATCACATGGGCATTACTGGTGGAAAATTATTTATGTGGATATATAGTCAGGCTCAAAATGCATATTTTATAAATTTAAATGGTGATGCTGACTTAGCTATTAACACAGGTGAATGGAATCATGCTGTATGGACTATGGGCCCTAATGCTTCTGACAATAAAATATATTTAAATGGTAATTTAGGTCAAACAGCATCTTCAACATCAGGAACATTTCCAAGTACTGCTGCATACAATGGTATAAATATTGGAAAATATACATCTAGCGGGTGGTTTAATGGTAAACTAGCACAAGTTAGGGCATATTCAACAGCTTTAACAGAAGCTCAAATAAGTCAAAACTTTAATGCCACAAGAGGTCTTTACTCGAATTATAATGGCGCTGCCTCTGGTGTAACTTATGTTACAGGAAAATTTGGTAAAGCCGCTTCATTTGATGGGTCTAATGATTATATTGATTTAGGGGACACTATAGCAACATCTACAAGAGCAATATCTATGTGGGTTAATGCTGACGACTTTAGCGAAAGATGGCCATTTCAACAAGGAGATGGTCAAGGAACAGAAAATTACATAAGATTTTATAATACTGATGATATACAGGTTAGATGGGGAAATATTACACAAACATTTAGTGGATATAGCGCTAATACTTGGTATCATATAGTTGCGCAAAAAGATGAAAATAATAATGCTAATGTTTGGATTAACGGTGTTGAAATGGGGTCTTCAGGCTCACCAAGCTCAATAACTGTAAACAAAACACAAATAGGAAGAAGATATAATAATGGTGCTTATCAATATTATTTTAAAGGTGAAATTGATCAAGTAAGAATATTTGATACAGCATTAACTTCTGGAGAAGTAAATAGTCTTTATAATGAAACTGCAACATCAGCAGCGCTAGGAACAATAGATAGCCCATCTACTGTAGCATATTATAAAATGGCTGATGCTACAGATGAAACTGGTTCTTATAATGGAACACCCACAAATGTAGATTTTAATGTTCAAGGTAAATACGGGTTTGCTGGAAAATTTAATGGTAGTAGTAGTAAAATAGATTTAGGAAATAATCCATCAAATAATTCATCAACTTTTAGTGTTTCTTTATGGTTTAAAACAAACGGCCATAGCGGTACCGCAACAATAATTAATAACGGCGGCGCAAATAGTGGTGAAAAGGGATATGCTTTAAGAATATTGTCAAGCGGTTACTTAAGGTTTGGAACTAATGAATTAAGTTCCGCATTTACGAGCGATATAAGTGTTGATTATGCCGACAATAATTGGCATCACGTAGCAATAAGTTATAACAAAGGAACATACGATATTTATGTTGATGATGTTCTTAAAGCAAATGGTACTAATGGTACGTTTGTATCAACTGCCACAAGACCAACTTGGATAGGCCAATTTTCTTATACTCCATCAAATATTGAATTTTTCAACGGACAAATAGATCAAGTAAGATTATTTAACAAAGCAATTAGTGCTGCAGAAGTTACAACACTTTATAATGAAGTACAATGTGCTAATCCTATAACAACCCCTGAAGATTATTTTAATACAAAACTATATACTGGAAATGGCGGGACTCAAGCTATAACAGGTGTAGGTTTCGCTCCAGGTATGACTTGGATTAAAGCTAGATCAGTAGGCTATTCTCATTCATTACAAGATACTTTAAGAGGACCCGGTACTTCAACTTCTTTATATCCAGATTTAAGTTCAGCTGAAGGAACTTATGGTGCGTATGGACAAATTAGTGCTTTTGGTACAGATGGTTTTACTGTAGCAAGTGGAGGTCACGGGAGTTATCCTACCGCGCAAGTAAATCAAAATGGTGTTACTTATGCGTCATGGAACTGGAAAGCAGCTTCATCTAATACAACTAACAATGACGGAACAATTACAAGTACAGTAAGAGCATCACAAGAATCTGGGTTTAGTATTGTTAAATATACCGGTAATGCCACTTCTGGAGCAACTTTTGGGCATGGTCTAAACAGCAAACCTGAGCTAATTTTAATAAAAAATTTAGATCATGGTGGTAATTATAATTGGACTGTTTATTCAGGTCCGAATGGCGCAACGGGGTTGCTTTATCTTAATTTGACTGATGCATTTACTTCAACTAGTTCAAGATTTAACAATACAGAACCAACAAGTTCTGTTGTAACATTAGGTAACGATGGAACAGTAAATGACAGTGGAGATGATCATATAGCTTATTGTTTTGCAAACATAGATGGTTATCAGCGTATAGGCTCTTTCATAGGGAATGGTTCAGCAAATGGACCTTTTATTTATACAGGATTTGAGCCTGCTTGGATAATATTTAAAAATACTGATACCGCTTATAGATGGTATATGTTAGATAATAAAAGAAACACAACTAATCCTAGACGTTCAAGATTATTTGCTGAGGCCGCAACGGCTGAAACAACTAATTCAGATATAGTAGATTTTCACACTAATGGATTCCAAATCAAAAACTCTGACGCAGAGATTAATAAAAGTGGTGATAAAATACTATTTTGGGCTATAGCTGCAAATCCAGATACTACAGCACCAACTAAAGCTAATAGTTTTAAAACTGTATTATATAATGGTACAGGTAGTTCTCAATCTATAACAGGAACAGGGTTTAAACCGGATCTTACGTGGATAAAAAATAGAGCAAATGGTGTAACAAATTCTTGGCATACTATAACAGATTCAGTTAGAGGTGGGGGTACAAGGCTATGGCCAAATGCTACAAATGCTGAAGCAGCTGATAATTATGATGTATTATCCTTCCAGAATGATGGTTTTACAATAGGAACGGGAACATATTCAAGTTATAGTGGAGGTTCATTTGTTTCTTGGAGTTGGAAAGGTTTAGATCACGATAGAAATTTAGCTACTGTAAATAATGATGGTAGTATTACAAGTTTAGTTAGTGCAAATCCTGCCGCTGGATTTAGTGTAGTTAAATGGACAGGTACCGGAGTAGATGGTACAAAAATTGGGCATGGGCTAGAAGGTTCTCCAGAAATGATTATAACTAAAGGATTATCAAATGCAACCTCTTGGGTTGTGGGTGTTGGCGGTATTTCTGGGCTTAGTGTTAATGATTATTTTACACTTACAGCTTATGCAAAATCAAATTTATCTAATTTCTATCAAGCATACTCAACGAATACTTTCCAAGTAGGTGTTTCTTCAGCAAATGAAATGAATAAAAGTTCATCAAATCAGTATATAAGCTATTGTTTCCGTACAATTGCAGGTCATAGTAAAGCTGGCAAATATACAGGTACGGGAGTTTCAGGTCTTGAAATTGCTTTAGATTTTAGCCCTTCATTTTTATTAGTCAAAGGTGCAGGTGCTACAGGATGGATAATAATAGATAATCAAAGACCAACACCAGGTGGTAATTATGAATTATACCCACATCTTAGTAATTCTGAAGATACTAGTGCAACTTCTTTTCTTTTAGGCACTAATAAATTTACTGTAAATAGTACTGGTACTTGGCATAATATAAATGGTACAGATTATATATATTTAGCAATTAAATAAAATTAAATGAGTGATAAAAAAAAATTTAAAGATACCGCGGTTGGTAAATTTTTATTAAATAAAATTCCAAACGTAGTCGGATCAATAGCAGGCGATTCTCCTATTGGTTCCGTTATACAAGCTATTATTGGTGGATCAGATATGAGTGATGCTGATAAAGAAATAGCATTAAAAAAATTAGAATTAGAAAGAGCAGAAATAGATG
>MDTG01221005.1_pt1 | contig 10985 bp, 12 predicted proteins | sample 811421 | NCBI WGS metagenome assembly MDTG01 (sample SAMN05326645, study PRJNA326480) | marine metagenome | isolation source: seawater | place: Pacific Ocean: South East | collected 2011 | reverse complement strand
TGGCGGAGAGGGTGGGATTCGAACCCACGAACGAGTTGCCCCGTTGCTGGTTTTCAAGACCAGTGCTTTCAACCGCTCAGCCACCTCTCCTTGAATTAGTAAGACTTATTACTATCAATATGACTAAATAACAATATCGATTAATCTATTACTTCTAGTTTTGAGTTTTTATTTATGTTAGTTAAAAAAGTGCTTAAAATTTTAATAAAAATTTATATTTTATTAGTGTTATCACTAATTTCATCGAGCAGTTTTGCTAGCAATCCTGAATTTAATGCGTGGGTTAAAAATTTTAAAAATAAAGCGGTTAACTCTGGAATTTCAAAAAAAGTTGTAGATGATGTAATGTCTGATGTAACGTTTTTACCTAAAGTAATTGAGTATGACAGATTTCAGCCAGAATTTTATGAAGACACTCGTACATATATAAAAAAAAGAACAAATAAAAAAAAAGTAAAAAAAGGCTTAGTATTATACAAAAAAGAAAAGTTAATAATTAATAGAATTGAAACTGAATTTTTGATTGAAAAAGAATTGTTACTTGCTTTAATGGGTATTGAAACTAATTTTGGAAATTATTTAGGAAAAATGGATATTGTATCTTCTTTAGCTACATTAAGTTTCGACAAAAGAAGAAGTGAATTTTTTACAAAAGAGCTAATAATACTTTTAAAGCTTGTAGATCAGGATGTGATTAAAAAAGAAATTCTTTTTGGATCTTGGGCTGGCGCTTTTGGGAATTTTCAATTTATGCCAAGAACAATTAGAAATTACGCGATAGACTATAATAAAAACACAACAATAGAGTTAAAAAAGACCGAAGACTCTTTTGCCTCAGCAGCAAACTATCTTAATAAAATAGGATGGAAAAAAAATACTCCTTGTTTTATTAAAATTGACCTAAATAATAATATTCCAGATAAATATTTAAACGTTTCTGCACGTAATATTAAGAATAAAAAAAAAGTAATATATTTTAAAAAATATATTAAAAATTTCGACAATCTTAAAGTTGATAAAAATTTAGTGTCCGCTATCATTACGCCTGACAAAGATATTGTGCCTGGCGCTAACACTTATAAGCCCGCTTACTTAGTTTTTAGCAATTATGAAAAGATTTTAAATTGGAATCGATCTCTAAGATTTGCTCTTGCTGTCTGCACATTAAAAGATAATTTTAAAAATGAAATATAAATTAATCCTCCTTTTTTTTTTAGTGTCTTGTTCTAATTATTCTACAAATTTTACAAAAAAGTCTGGTTATACTGCCAGTGGTTTTGCATATATAAGTCAAAATCAAACGTTAGAGTCAAACATCAATAATTTCTTTATTTCACATAATAAATTACGAGTTGGTACTAAGATAAAAATTATTAATCCAAATAATAAAAAATCTTTGGAACTAATAGTCAAAAAAAAAATTAAATACGATAATTTTTATAAAATTTTGATCTCAAAAAATGTTGCTGAGGAATTAAATTTATCTTTAGAATTTCCTTATGTAGAGATAAATGAAATTAAACCCAATAAGTCATTTATTGCCAAAAAGGCTATTACAGACGTGGAAGAGAAAAAAATTGCTAACAGAGCTCCTGTGCAAAAGATTAATATAAATAATATCTCTAAGGAAAAAAAAACTGTAAAAAAGAACGTAAAAGCATACTCAATTTTAGTAGCTGAATTTTATAATCTTAGCTCGGCTAAGCTTTTAAAAGATAAATTAAAACTAATTTTAAAAGACTCAAATTATCAATTAATTTATATCAATAAAAAAAGTGAAAAAAAATATGATTTATTAATGGGTCCATATAATACTATTAATAAATTAAAAAATGATTACATTGTATTAAGTGATTCAAATTTTGAAGATTTAGATATTAAAATTAATGAATAATTATATTAAGTATATTTTTTTATTTTTTATAGCCTGGTCAATAAATGCCCATGCTAATCCAAATATTAAATTGAAAACAGGTATATTGATAGATTATCATACCAATAAAGTATTGTATGAACTTGAACCAGATATGAGTATTTATCCCGCTTCAATGACAAAAATTATGACCGCAATAGTTGCTTTTGATTTATTAAAATCAAAAAAACTTTCGTTAGATGATAAAGTCACAATTTCTGACAAAGCCTGGAGAATGTCTCAAGCAGGATATTCTTCTATGTTTATCATGGTTAATGATCAAATATCAGTTGAAAACTTACTTAGAGGTATAATTGTAGCTTCAGGTAATGACGCGTGTGTTGCTTTAGCAGAGGGAATAGCAGGTACAGAAGAAAATTTTGCTGTGATGATGAATGAAAAAGCACAAGAAATTGGAATGACTAACTCTAGTTTTTCAAATGCTTCTGGTTTAAATGACCCTGACAATTATTCTACTGTAAGGGATATTGCACTTATGTCTAAATATTTAATTGCTAATTACCCAACATACTACGAGTATTTTAAAGAAACAGAATTTACGTGGGATAGAACAGGTGGAAATCCCATTACTCAACCAAATCGAAATCTTTTACTTTTTAAAAATATAGGAGTAGATGGAATCAAAACAGGTCATTTAGTCGTTGAGGAATATTCTTTAGCCAGTTCTATAATGAGAGAGTCAAGAAGACTTATAGCTGTAGGGAGTGGATTTAAAACTATTGCTTCTAGATCAAATCAATCAAGAAAATTACTTACTTGGGGTTTAACAAGTTCAGAAACTTTTGAAATAGCTAAAAAAAATGAAACAATTTTTGAAATTGATACTTGGCTAGGACATAAAAAGAAAACACCAGGATATACAAAAAAAGATATTTATTACACAATTGCAAAAAAAGATTTAAGAAATTTTGAAGTTTTTCTAGAATATCCAGGTCCTATTAAAGCGCCAATCGGTAAAGATGAAGAAATAGCTGCTATAAAAATTTATGATAAAGATAAATTAGTCAAAACCATACCTGTATACGCTGTTGAAAAAGTTAAAAAACTTAATTTTTTATTAAGTCTTTTCACTTCATTTAATTATATGGTTTGGGGAGATGCGTAAAAAAAAATTCTTCTTTATCGTTTTTGAAGGCATTGAGGGTACTGGTAAAAGTTATCAAATTAATAAACTATATAATAATTTAAAAAAACTAGGGTATAATCCAAAAAAAACAAGAGAACCGGGTGGCTCTAAAACTGCTGAAAAAATCAGAAACCTAATATTTTCTAATTCATCAATTAAATTTGATAAATTAACAGATTTTTATTTAATGAATGCTGCTAGAAATGAGCATGTAAAAAAAACTCTATTAAATGCACGGAAGAAAAAAAAAATAATAATTTCTGATCGCTTTACTGACTCCACATATGCATATCAGGTAATAGGTAATAAAATTGACAAGAAAATTAATTTGATCAATCAAAAATATATATTAGGTGGTTTAAAGCCAAATCTAACCATCATCTTGAGATCACATTTTAGAACAATATACAATAGAATAAAAAAAAGAAATAAAATTAATAAATTCGATAAATTAAAAACAGTTTTTTATAAAAGGGCACAAAATGCATTTTTATATTTAGCAAAAAAAAATAAAAATTATTTAGTATTTGACTCATCCAAAAATACACCAGAATTAGAAAAAAAAATATTGTCTGCCGTTTTAAAAAAAATTAGTTAATTTAAATGAAAAGTATTGATTATTTAAATCCTTTGAATTCTACAAAATTAATTGCCTTGGATCATTATTTTAATGAAATGATTAGCCTATACAACTCAAAAAAGTTTCCAAAAGTTTTACTTTTAAGTGGAAAAAAAGGTATAGGAAAATTTACTATGGTTATTCATTTTCTCAACTATATTTTTTCAGCAAAAGAAAAAAATGCATATTCGCTTAAAGACAAAACTATTAATATTAATTCAATTTTTTACAATCAACTTTTGAATAGCACAAATCAAGATATTCTTTTAATTAAAGCAGAAGAAAACAAAAATATTAAAATTGATGATATTAGAAATTTAAAATCAATAATTTCACGATCTTCTCTGTCAAATAATCCCAGATTTATAATAATTGATGAAGTGGAGTATATGAATGAAAATTCTGCAAATGCCCTACTTAAATCTCTTGAGGAACCAACACCGAATAATCATTTTATTTTAATTAACAACAATCAAAAAGAACTTATAAAAACTATCACTTCTAGGTGTCTTATAAATAATATTTTTTTAAATCAAAGTAGTGCAATTTCAATTGTTAATTATTTGTTAGATCATAACAAAATTGAAAATTTTATTGACTACAATTTTAATTTGACACCTGGTTTATTTTTAAGATTTAATGAAATTTATATAAAATTAAATTTGAATAAAAATGACCATATATCGATAAAAATTAATAAATTACTTAATTCATACAAAAAAACAAAGAGTAAACTACTAATTAATTTAACTTTATATTTAATTGATCAATATTTTCTTAGTCTAGTCCAATTAAATAAAGATCAATTAGATTACTTGATAAAAATAAAATTAAGTATAGTTAACAGTATAAATGATTTCATCTATTATAATTTAAATATAAACTCAGTCTTGAATTCTATCGAAATAAAATTAAAAAATGTCTAAAGATAATTTTTATATAACAACTCCAATTTATTATCCCTCTGGTAAACCTCATATGGGCCACGCATACTCAAGTATTGTAGCTGACATTTTTGCTAGATTTAAGAGAATGGAGGGAAAAAATGTTTATTTTTTAACTGGTACAGACGAACATGGCTTAAAAATTCAACGTGAGGCAGAAAAAAACAACAAAGATACAAGAATTTTTTGTGATGAGATATCTAAAAAATTTGAAAATTTAACAAAAACATTAAATCTTTCAAATGATGATTTTATTAGAACTACTGAGAGTCGACATTATAAATCTGTACAAGCTATCTGGAATAAACTTCTAGAGTCAGGTGATATTTATTTATCAAAATATGCAGGGTGGTATTCTGTTTCTGATGAAGCGTATTATACAGAAGATGAAATAATTTCTGAAAATGGAATAAAAGTATCAAAATCTTCAGGATCCAAGGTAGATTGGTTTGAAGAAGAGTCTTACTTTTTTAAATTATCTGCGTGGCAAGAAAAACTTTTGGACTATTATGAAAAAAACCCTAGTTTTATTTCTCCAAAATCTAGATACAATGAAATAGTTCAATTTGTTAAGAGTGGTTTAAATGATTTATCTGTAAGTAGAACCTCTTTCAAGTGGGGTATACAAGTACCAAACAATAATAAACATATAGTTTATGTTTGGTTAGACGCTTTGACAAATTATATAAGTGCGCTTAATTTTCCAAATACCGAAGATCCACTGTATAAAAAATTTTGGCCTGCAAATGTTCATATAATTGGTAAGGATATTCTAAGATTTCATTCTGTTTATTGGCCAGCTTTTTTAATGGCAGCGAAAATTGCAGTTCCAAAAAAAATATTTGGTCATGGCTGGATTTTGTCAGAGGAAAAAAAAATGTCAAAATCACTTGGTAATATTCTTGATCCGATTGAAATTATAGAAAAGTATGGAATAGATCAATTAAGATATTATTTAATTAAAGAGGTTTCTTTGGGTAATGACGGAAATGTTTCAATGGAAAACTTAAAAAATTGTATTAACAATGATTTAGCAAATAATTTTGGAAATTTATGTCAAAGAGTTTTTAGTTTTATAGAAAAAAACTGTGAAGGCAAATTGCCTAAGCCAAGTAAATTGGAAGAAGTTGATATTAATCTTCTAGATAATTTGATTAATAAAATACCTGAATTAATACAGGATATAGATAAGCAAAATTTGAATGAATATATCAAAAAAGTAGTAGATTTTTCTTTTAATGCTAACAAATATTTTAATGATTTACAGCCATGGTCATTAAAAAAAACTAATATTGATAGAATGAATACAATTTTATTTAGTATTGTTACACAAATAAAAAATATTAGTATATTACTTAATCCTATTATTCCATTTAGTAGTGAAAAAATTTTAGATACAATGAATTTAGATGATGAGCAAAAGAAACTTTTAGGTATAAACAGAAATGACATTTTTAAGCATGACTTAAAATTTAAAAAAATATCAATCCTTTTTAAAAAGATAGAAGATGATAATTGATTCACATTGCCATTTAGATTATGAGCCGATGAGTTCAAACTTGAATGAAGTTCTAGAACGAGCTATTAAAAATAACGTTAAATATCTACTTAGTATTTGTACTACAAATGAAAGTTTTGATAAAATACTTATGATTATAAAAAAACATAAAAATATTTATGGAACTTACGGTATACATCCTCATGAAACAAAAAATTACCTTTCTATAACCTCTGATCAAATAGTAAAAAAAATTAATTTAAATAATAAAATTATTGGAATAGGTGAAACTGGACTTGATTTTTATTATGATCATTCGGATAGATTAACTCAAAAAAGATTATTTATTGAGCATATTAACGCTGCACAAATTTTAAACAAACCCTTAATAGTTCATACAAGATCTGCAGAAGATGAGACCTATGAAATTTTAAAATCAGAAAAGCAAAACAAAGATTTTAAAATTCTCATACATTGTTTTACGGGATCTAAAGTATTTGCTCATAAATTAATTGATATTGGATGTTATATTTCTTCTAGTGGTGTTGTTACTTTCAAAAAATCAATTGATTTAGCCGAAACATTCTCCTCCATACCAAATAACCGGATATTAGTGGAAACAGACTCTCCATATCTTTCTCCAGAACCTTTAAGAGGAAAGTCAAATGAACCATCACATATTATACATACAGTAAATTTTTTGGCTAAACTGAAGGGTGTTGATAGAGAAAGTTTTGCCAAAACTACCTCATCTAATTTTTTTGAATTGTTCGGAAAATTAAATTGAAAAACAAATTTACAATCTTAGGCTGCGGCAGTTCCTTGGGATCACCTTGGATAACGAATTACTGGGGAAATTGTAATAAAAAAAATAAAAAAAATCTGAGAACAAGATGTTGTGCTCACTTTCAATATAAAGACATATCAGTTCTGATAGATACTTCTCCTGATCTTAAAAATCAATTTAGGCAAAATAAATTAAAAAATGTTGATGCAGTCTTATATAGTCATGAGCATGCAGATCAAACTTCTGGGATATTTGAGCTGAGACCTTTTTTTTGGCTTAATCAAAAAAAAATAGATATCTATGGAAGTAAAAAAACGATCAAAGAGTTAAAAAAAAAATATGACTTTTGTTTTCAACCTAGGCATGGCTATATGCCCATCGCAAAAGAACACATTATAAAAGATAATTTTTTTTTAAAAAAAAAAAATAATAAAATTAAAATCAAAACATTCGAAGTTCAACATGGCCTGATTAAGTCAACAGCTTTTATTATAGATAAAATAGCTTATATAAGCGATTGCAATTATATATCAAATAAATCAAAAAAATATTTAAATAACTTGGACTTTCTAATAATTGATTGCTTAAGATATAAATCTCATCCAAGCCACTATAATTATGAAAAAGCTGTGTTTTTATCCAAAGAATTAAAACCCAAAAAAACAATACTTACTAATTTGCACGTAGATCTTGATTATAGCAAATTGAAAAAAAAACTACCTATTAATATTGTTCCAGCATTTGATGGAATGAATTTTAATTTTTAAGCTCTTGATCAATTATCTTTATAAATTTATTAGATAAAGGCTTGGTAATAGAAGCAAAAGTATCAGCCACTTTACCATCTCTACCTATAATAATTTTGTGAAAGTTCCATTTTGGAATAGCTGATCTGCCATAATTTTTTTTTGCCCAAAGATAGAAGGGATGAGAGTTTTTACCAATAACGTTCATTTTTTCTGTTATAGGAAAATTTATACCAAATGTAGTTTCACAAAAATCTTTAATTTCTTTATTTGTCCCTGGCTCTTGTTTAAAGTTGTCAGTGGGCACACCGATAACGATTAACCCCTTATCCTTATAACTAGTCCATAATTTTTGAAGATCCTCATATTGGCTTGTAAACCCACATCTACTAGCAACATTCACTACTACAATAACTTTATCTTTATATTTACTAATGTTAATCAAATCTCCATCTATTCCATTAAATTCAAAATTTGTGGCTAATTGATCGTATTGAGCATTTACTTTTGAAAAAAAACTTAACATTAAGATTAATAAGATTATAATTTTTTTCATTTTGTACTATTAATTGCCTTTTGAAAAGCTTCAAAAGGTAGCATTATACAATTAATTCTTTCCTTATTTTTTAACAGTTTTTTAAAATTTTTATTTTTAACAGGTATATTCAAAATTGAGGAAAGTGTATTTGTGTTTACATTTTTATTTTTAATTGACTTAGAAAGTAAACTAGCTGATGCTTGACAAAATACACAAGACTCTGTTTCATAACTCATCTTTTTTATAATTTTTTTTTTTATCACTAATTCAACAGTAATTTTATCTCCACAGATTTTATTCTTACTTGTAGCAACAAAGTTGGAATTTTTTTTTATACCATAATTGCTTGTATCAGCGGCAAATTTTATTATCTGTTGACTAATCATTTTTTTTTGTACCCAGTAATAACAAAAAATAACCAAATAAAGTTGATAACAAAGATCCAGTTAGCACTCCAATTTTTACACCATCCATATAACTATCTGAGTTTACAAAAGCTAAATTTCCAACAAATAAACTCATTGTAAATCCAATTCCAGTTAGTATCGACACCGCATATAAAGACAACCAATTTGAACTGCTAGGTTTTTGGGCAAAATTTAATTTTACAGAAATATATGAGAATAAAAATACACCTATCTGTTTTCCAAAAAATAAACCACAAACAATACCCAGAGGTACAGGAGTGAGTAAAGTGTTAAAACCAAGACCCTCTAACGACACACCTGCATTAGCAAACGCAAATAAAGGCATAATACCGAAGGCAACATACTTTGAAATTCCATGCTCAAGCTTTAGTAATAATGATTTTGAGCTATTTTTTTTATCATGAGGGATAAGTAACGCTAGCAATACACCTGATATTGTAGCGTGAATTCCTGATTGATGGGTAAAATCCCATAATAAAATTCCAATTAATAAATATGGCGTAAATGCTCTAATATTAAATCTATTTAAGACAAAAAGAGCAACTACAGCAATTAACATTAACAGCAAATAAAATGTTTGAACATTTCCTGAATAGAAAAAGGCTATGATTATAATTGCACCTAAGTCATCAATTATTGCAAGAGCTGTCAAAAAAATTTTCAAAGATACTGGAACTCTTTTACCAAGCAAGGATAAAACACCCAGTGAAAAAGCTATGTCAGTTGCAGAAGGTATTGCCCAACCCTTTAATGTTTCAGGTGAATTAAGATTTATCAATATATAGATTACAGCAGGCACTAGCATACCTCCAACAGCTCCAATGATCGGTAGTAATGCTTGTTTTGGGTTAGATAACTCGCCTTGTACTATCTCTCTTTTAATTTCAAGCGAAACTAAAAAAAAGAAAATTGTCATAAGAACATCATTTATCCAATGTATGATAGTTAATTTAAGTGAAAACGAACCAAAACCAATTGTAATATATTTTTGCAATGTACTAAAATAAACAAAGCTATATTCGCTATTACTTATTATTAAAGCTACAACAGCTGCAAATAACAATACAAGACCAGAAGCTGATTCTAATTTAAAGAAGTATTTAAAAGGTTTGGTTAATATATTTATCATTTTATCTAAGTTCACCTACATATACACCTAGTGATAAAGCTGTTTCAACTAAAGGATCATTTCTTTCCACATTTTTATAAGTTTTTATTGCATTTGTTATTGGCACATCAATAATTTTTCTATCTTTCCACCCAACCATTCTGTCAAATTTTTTAGCATGTAAAAGATCAACAGCATAAACACCAAAAGCACTAGCTAAAATTCTATCATTAGCAGTAGGTGGCGCTCCTCTCTGAACATGGCCTAATGTTGTTACTCTGCATTCAATATCAGTTTTTGTCATGATTTCATTAGCTATATATTCTCCAATACCTCCTAATCTTTGTTGTCCATCCTTAAATTTATGAATTACTTTTTCACCATTTTCTTTTTTAACTGCTTCCGCAACAACAATTAATGAATGTTTAACATTTCTTTCTTTCATCTCGTTTAATTTTTTAATTATTCCATTTACTGTATATTTTATTTCAGGTATCAAAATCACATCTGCACCACCAGCAATTCCAGCACTTAAAGCAATATGTCCGGCATCTCTTCCCATGACCTCAAGTATCATTGACCTACTATGACTAACTGCTGTTGAATGTAAATTATCTAGCGCTTGAGTTGCGACTTGGACAGCTGTATCAAAACCAATTGAACTATCAGTAGCTCCTACATCGTTATCAATTGTTTTTGGTATGGCAACAATATTTAATTTGCCTATTTTTGCTAATTTTTGAAGAATTTGCATACTTCCATCTCCGCCAATTATTATTAACCCATCTAGACCTAGCTGATTATAGCCTTCTATAATTTTGTTGGACTGATCAATTTTTTTTCCATCTTGAGAAAAATCTAACGGAGCTCCTTTGTTTGATGTTCCTAAAAAAGTACCACCCTGTTTTAATAGATATCCAGAAAAAGTTTCTTGTGTAAGTTCAATACTATCAACAGGTCTTTGCAAGAATCCACTAGTACCATTTCTTATTCCATAAACTGACATGTTATGCTTATATTTAGCTCTAAAATAAATTGATCTAATTGCTGCATTTAAACCGCCACAGTCACCTCCGCTTGTAAGAATGCCAATTTTTTTCATATAAAGAAATTTTAATATGTTTAGCTTATATATGAAGAATGTTTCAATTGCCAAAAAGTCTTATTTGACCTATATAATCAGTCAATCGGGGCGTAGCGCAGCCTGGTAGCGCATCTGGTTTGGGACCAGAGGGTCGCAGGTTCAAATCCTGCCGCC
>MDTG01426696.1_pt1 | contig 10986 bp, 11 predicted proteins | sample 811421 | NCBI WGS metagenome assembly MDTG01 (sample SAMN05326645, study PRJNA326480) | marine metagenome | isolation source: seawater | place: Pacific Ocean: South East | collected 2011 | reverse complement strand
CATTCCTCCACCGAAAGCAACTTTTAGCTCTGAAAAATCTAAATCATGAAATTTTTTATTGTTTAGAAGGCCATTAAATAGAGTATTAACACCTGTGATAATTGAGAATTTATACTTGGATAACTCCTTTATAAATCCATCCATATCTCTAGGATTTGTAATTAAAATATTTCTAGCTCCATATTTAAACATAACCAAAGCATTACATACCAATGCAAAAATATGATATAAAGGAAGAGCTGTAATTACAATTTCTTTTCTTTCTTCTAATAAAATATCCATCCATGCAGAAACTTGAATAACATTTGAGATTACATTTTTATGAGATAACATTGCACCCTTTGATACACCAGTCGTCCCACCGGTATACTGAAGAAATGCAATATCATTAGGCTGAATTTCAACCTGATTATAAGTATATTTTTTTCCAATTGATATGGCTTTTTTGAAAGAATGAAATGAATCAATTGAATATTTCGGTACCATTTTTTTTACATACTTTACAACAAAGTTTACTAATGCACCTTTTACTGTACCTAACATATCCCCCATATCAGATATAATTACATGCTCGATAGCTGTATCACTAATTATTTTTTCAAGATTATACGCAAAATTTGAAAGTATTAAAATTGCTTTACATCCTGAATCCTTAAATTGATGCCTCATTTCATCTGGTGTATATAAAGGGTTTGTATTTACAACAATAATTCCTGACCTTATAGCTCCAAAAAGAGCAACTGGATATTGAAGCACATTAGGGGATTGAATTGCTATTCTATCTCCTTTTTTCAAATTAAGCTCATATGTTAAAAAATTTGAAAAAGATTTAGTTAATTCATCTAATTCTTTAAATGTTATGGACTTACCCATATTTTCAAAGGCAATTTCATTAGGATATTTTTTAAATCCTTCATTAAATAAATCCACAAATGAATTGTATTGATTTAAATTTAAATTGTTGTTTACCCTTGACGGATAATTTTTTGTCCAGAATTTTTTCATTATTTATGATTGATTAAATAGTTAGTTTACTTAAATATATAAAAATTATAAAAAAGAAAGGGGACATCAAAAGATATCCCCAGTAAACAACATTAACCCAAAAATGATACTATAATTTATATATTTATTACACTAAATAGCGATTTAACAATATAATTTTTAAGTTATTTGATTAAATTTTAAAAAAATTTAATTTATATTATAAAACATTGAATTTTTTATAAAAACATACACCCAAAATGAAAGTAAATTATCAAATTGACAATATTGATCTGAAAATACTCAATATTTTGTCTAAAAATGCCAAAATTCCCTACACCGAAGTAGCAAAAAAAGTGTACGTTTCAGGTGGAACTGTTCATGTTAGAATGAGAAAACTTGCAAAACTTGGAATTGTAAGAGGAACAAAACTTGATATAGATTACAGTAAATTAGGCTATACTATATCTTGTTTTATGGGTATTTATCTTGAGAAAAGTTTCTTGTACAAAGATGCAGTTAAATCACTAAAAAAAATACCAGAAATTATAGAGATACACGCAATTACAGGTCAATACACAATCTTTATTAAAATCTTATGTAAGGACACATCTCACTTTAGAGAAATTCTAGACTCAAAAATCCATAAGGTTAAGGGTATAACAAGAACCGAATCTTTCCTTTCAATTGAAGAAACATTGAAAGATGGTTTATCGTTAAACTGAGCGTTTTAAGCATTTATTTTCGTTTAAATAGAAAATCTATGCTAAATTTGCGCTAGAATAAGAAATGAGTAAAGACGATAAAATTTTAAAGGAATTTACATCCAAAGAATATGAACACGGATGGTCAGTAGATTTTGATGTTGATCAAGCTCCAAAAGGACTAAATGAAGATATTGTTAAACTAATATCTAAAAAGAAAAATGAACCAAAATGGCTACTTGATTGGAGATTAAAAGCATTTTCAAATTTTAAGAAAATGAAAGAACCTAATTGGTCAAATTTAAAGATACCTAGAATAAATTATCAAGATATTTCATACTATTCTGCACCTAAAAAAAAGAAAATGCTTAAATCTATGGATGAAGTAGATCCAGAGCTTATCAAAACATTTGAAAAATTAGGAATATCTCTACAAGAACAAAAACGACTTAGTGGAGTCGCAGTAGATGCAGTAATTGATTCTGTATCCATTGGAACAACATTTAAAGATAAATTAAGTGAACTTGGTATTATCTTCTGTTCTTTTTCAGAAGCTGTAAATGAACATGCCGATCTTGTAAGAAAACATTTAGGAAAAGTTGTTCCTGCTAAAGATAATTATTTCGCGTGCCTAAATTCTGCTGTATTTTCAGATGGTTCCTTCTGCTATATTCCAAAAGGCGTAAGGTGCCCAATGGAGTTATCAACCTATTTTAGAATTAATGCCTCAAATACTGGACAATTTGAGAGAACTTTAATTGTAGCTGATGAAGGTTCATATGTAAGTTACTTGGAAGGTTGTACAGCTCCAATGAGAGATGAAAATCAACTTCATGCTGCAGTAGTAGAAATTCATGCTGAAAAAGATGCTGAAGTTAAATATTCAACAGTTCAAAATTGGTATCCAGGTGACAAAAATGGGAAAGGTGGAATCTATAATTTCGTAACAAAAAGAGGAATATGTAATGGAAATAATTCCAAGATTAGTTGGACTCAAGTTGAAACTGGTTCAGCAATAACTTGGAAATATCCATCATGTATACTTAAAGGTGATAATTCAGTTGGTGAATTTTACTCTGTTGCAGTAACCAATAATTATCAACAAGCAGATACAGGTACTAAAATGATTCACATAGGAAAAAATACGAAATCTAAAATAATTTCTAAAGGTATTTCAGCCGGGTATTCACACAATAGTTATAGGGGGCATGTTAAAGTGATGAGAAGAGCTAATAATTCAAGAAATTTTTCTCAATGTGATTCATTATTACTTGGCAATAAATGTGGAGCTCATACTTTTCCTTACATAGACATTGAAAATAAATCTTCAATGGTAGAACACGAAGCTACAACCTCTAAAATTGGAGAAGATCAGATATTTTATTGTCTTCAAAGAGGGATAGATGAAGAAAATGCAATTGCACTGATAGTTAACGGTTATGCTAAAGAGGTTTTAAAACAATTACCAATGGAGTTTTCAGTTGAAGCACAAAAACTTTTATCACTCACGTTAGAAGGAAGTGTTGGCTAAATTAAAATTAGAAATATGTTAGAAATTAAAAATCTTCACGCATCAATCGACAATACAAAAATATTAAAAGGTCTTGACCTAACTGTAAATTCTGGAGAAGTTCATGCTATAATGGGCCCTAATGGATCTGGAAAAAGTACTCTAGCTTCAGTTATAGCTGGTAGAGAAGATTATGATGTTACTGATGGTGAAATAAACTTTCAAGGTAATGAACTTTCTGATATTGGCCCAGATGAAAGGGCTAGAGAAGGTATTTTTCTAGCATTTCAGTATCCTGTCGAAATTCCGGGAGTTTCAACAACTAATTTTATGAAAACCGCTGTAAATCAAATAAGAGAATCTAAAGGAGAAAAGCCATTGGATGCAGTTGAATTTCTTAAGCTAATGAAGGAAAAAATGAAACTCGTTAATATAAAACAAGAACTATTAAGCAGATCTATTAATGAGGGTTTTTCTGGAGGTGAAAAGAAAAGAAATGAAATTTTTCAAATGGCTATGCTTGACCCTAAGCTTTCAATTCTTGATGAAACAGATTCAGGATTAGATATTGATGCCTTGAAAATAGTTTCTAATGGTGTAAATGCCTTAAAAAGTAAAGAAAATGCTACAGTTGTAGTTACTCATTATCAAAGACTACTTGACTATATTGTCCCAGATTTTGTTCATGTTTTAATGGATGGTAAAATAGTTAAATCTGGAGATAAAAACCTTGCACTTGAACTAGAAGAAAAAGGTTACGACTGGATTAAAGTGAAAAATTAGATATGATTGATACAGTAGATCTAAAAAAATCAATTTCAATTGAGGATGATAATATTATAAAGGAGATTAAATCTGAATCTTTAGATAAGCTTAAATTATCTTATAAAAAATATAAAGAAGAATACAAATACACTCCCCTCCTAAGAAATATCGAAAAAAAATATGGTAGTTTCAATTCATCAGAAAACATAAAAAAAGCTGATAACTATAAAGATTTGATATCAACTAAAGATAAACACTATATTGTAACATTAAATGGTAGTTATATTGAAAATCTATCAAATATTCCTAATAGCATTGATATTAAAAATATAAAAGATATATCTAAAAATGAACAAAATATATTTATTGATTCTTACTCAAAAATTGATGATTCAACTGATGATATTTTTAGTTCAATAAATACTATCCTGCATAGTAATTGCCTTACTTTTAAAATTAATAAATCTACTATTTTAAAAGAGAAGATATCAATAATCAATATTGTTGATTCATCTAAACCTACCTATTTTAGAAAATGTTTTATAATAGATAAAAATTCTGAGATTTCATTTTCTGAAGAGTTTATAAATGTTACTAAAGATGGGAATTTTTCTAATTCAGTAACTGAAATTTATATGGATGAAAATGCAGTTCTTAATTATTTTTCAACACAGAATATCAGTAAAAATTATCATTTTAATAGTATTAATGTTTTTCAAAAAAGAAATAGCACATCTAATTTTCATACATACAGTTTCTCAGGGTCAATTATTCGAAATAATCTTAATATCAAACTTTTAGATAAAAGTTGTTATGCAAACATGTATGGTTTTTATGCAATAAAAAATAGTTCTCATATTGATAATCATACCTCAGTAGATCACATTGATGAAAATTCAATAAGTAATGAACACTATAAAGGCATCGTTGATAATGGATCAATTGGCGTGTTTAATGGTAAAATCTTTGTCAGACAAAGAGCTCAAAAAACTAATGCTTTTCAATCAAACAATAACATATTATTATCAGATAATGCAAAAGTTAATACCAAACCTCAACTTGAAATTTGGGCTGACGATGTAAAATGTTCTCATGGTTGTACAGTAGGTCAATTAGATGATGATGCTTTGTTTTATCTTATGTCCAGAGGAATTTCAAGAAAAGATGCTATATCTCTACTTTTGTCAGCATTCAGTACTGATATAACTGAAAAAATTGCAGATAAAGTAATAAGAGAAGAATATCAGTTAATGATATTAAAAGAACTTGAAGGTCTCAACTATGAATAAATATCCCTTAAAAAAAATAAGGGATGATTTCCCTATATTAAGTTCTAAAATTAATAATCATAATTTAGTCTATTTTGACAATGCTGCTACAACACAAAAACCAAAATCAGTGATAGATAGCATTTCTAATTATTATAAGAACTATAATGCGAATATTCATAGAGGAATTCATACACTAGCTGAGAAAGCTACTGAAGAATTCGAACAAACTAGATCTCTAATAAAAAACTTTATTGGAGCATCATCTACAAAAGAAATAATATTTACCAGAGGAACTACTGAGGGTCTTAATTTGATCTCATCATCATTAGCAAAATTTCATTTGAAGGAAGGAGATGAAATTATAATTAGTGAAATGGAGCATCATTCAAACATTGTTCCGTGGCAGATGATAGCCAATTCAAATAAATTAACTTTAAAAGTTATTGAAGTATCTAAAGAGGGAGAAATTAATATAGATCATTTTAAAAGTTTAATAACTGATAAAACCAAACTAGTATCTTTAGTGTATATCTCAAATACGTTAGGCACTATTAATCCAGTTCAAAATATAATTAAAATATGTTCGCAACATAATATTATATCTGTAATTGATGGAGCTCAATCATCAGCCCATAAAAAAATAAATGTTAAAAGCTTGAACTGTGATTTTTATGTATTTTCTGCTCATAAAATGTATGGTCCAACAGGTGTAGGTGTTGTTTACGGTAAGGAAAAAATTCTTGATAAAATGCCACCATATATGGGTGGAGGAGAAATGATTAAAGATGTAAGTTTTTCTAAGACATCATATAACGATTTACCTTATAAATTTGAAGCTGGGACTCCGAATATTGGAGATGTTATCGGATTTAAAGAGGCTATCAAATATATTGAAGATATTGGTATAGAAAATATTGAATCCCATGAAATAAGTTTAAAAAAATACGCTGAGAAAGCTCTTAACAAAATTGATGGAATTAAGATTGTGGGCACAGCTAAAAATAAAATTGGAATTTTTTCATTCATTACAAAAAACGTTCATTATTATGACCTTGGGTTACTATTAGATGCTAAGGGGATTGCACTTAGAACAGGACATCATTGTACTCAACCTCTAATGGATAAATTTGATTTAGATGGAACTGCTCGTCTATCCTTAGCTATTTATAATACAACAGATGAAATTGATTATTTTGTTGATTCACTAATTAAATTGATGAAAAGATGAGCACAACACAAACTCAAAATGATATTGTAGAGGATTTCAAAGTATTGGAAGAAGATTTTGAAATGACATTAAATTATTTAATGGAAATAGGTGAAAAAATGGATGATTATGATGAAGAGCTCAAGTCAGATGATAACTTAGTTAAAGGATGTCAATCAAAGGTATGGTTATCTTATGAACTTAAAGGTGGTAAAATTTTTTTCAGTGGAGATAGTAATACATCAATAACTAAAGGTCTACTAAGTCTTCTAATCAAAATTTTTTCTGGACAAACACCAAAAGATATTTTAAATACAAAACTGTATTTTATAAATAAAACTGGATTATGTAGATTCATTGGAACACAAAGATCAAATGGCCTTGAGGCTATGGAAAATAAATTTAAAATAATAGCTTTATCTAATAAATAATGTCAGAAAAAAAAGATTCAGAACTTAAGGATAAAATTGTTAGAGCAATCAAAACTGTTTTTGACCCTGAAATCCCTGTAGATGTTTATGAATTAGGTCTAATATATGACATACAAATTAATTCAGGTAATAACGTTCATATACTTATGACTTTAACATCCCCTAATTGTCCTGCGGCTGAAACTATTCCTGCAGATGTAAAAAATAGAGTAGAAATGATTAAAGAAATTAATGAGGTCGAAGTGGAAATTACTTTTGACCCACCCTATTCTCAAGAATTAATGTCTGAAGAGGCCAAGCTTGAGTTGGGTTTTATGTAATTTTTAAACAAATAAATTTATATTATGTATCCAGATGAATTAACAAAACCTATGATTGAAGAATTAACATCAGTAGGTTTTACTGAACTTAAAGATGCAGAAACAGTTGTTTCTGAACTTAATGATAAATCAGGAAAATGCCTTGTCTTAATTAACTCTGTTTGTGGTTGTGCAGCTGGAGCTGCAAGACCTGGGGTTAAACATTCTTTAACAGTATCCGATAAAAAACCTGATAAACTATATACTGTTTTTGCAGGAGTAGATTTTGATGCTGTTAATAAAATTAGAGAGATGTGTCTTCCTTATCCGCCAAGCTCACCTGCCATAGCATTATTTGATAATGGACAACTCATTCATTTTGTTGAGAGACATCATATTGAAGGTAGAGATGCATTGATGATTTCTGAACACCTTAAAAACATCTACGAAGAATATTGTAGCTAAATATTAGATACTATATTTGCGATAAAATTAAATTAACAACTATGGACAACATACTATATTTCATACCTGGCGCAGGTATTTTAGCACTCTTATTTGTATACTTTAAAAATAATTGGGTTGCTTCTAAAGAAGTAGGTTCTGAAAAAATGGAAAGAATTGCTAAAAATATTTCTGATGGAGCAATGGCATTTTTGTGGGCTGAATATAAAATATTATCAATTTTTGTAATTGGAACCGCTATTCTTCTAGGATTTAAAGGAATCAGTGAAGGAACAAGTTACCTTGTTGGAGTTTCTTTTGTTGTTGGTGCTCTATGTTCTGGATTAGCAGGTTTCATTGGAATGAAGGTTGCGACTAAAGCAAATGTTAGAACAACTAATGCAGCTCAACATTCTCTTGGTAAAGCATTAGAAATTGCTTTCTCAGGTGGTGCAGTTATGGGTCTAGGAGTTGTGGGACTTGGTGTTCTAGGACTTGGATCTCTTTTTCTAATTTACCAAAACATGTTTCAAGAGATTGATACCGTAATAAAGGTAATTTCTGGATTTTCTTTGGGAGCATCTTCCATAGCATTGTTTGCTAGAGTTGGTGGTGGTATTTATACAAAAGCAGCAGATGTTGGTGCTGACCTAGTTGGAAAAGTTGAAGCAGGAATTCCAGAAGATCATCCTTTAAATCCAGCAACTATTGCTGATAATGTAGGTGACAATGTAGGTGATGTTGCAGGAATGGGAGCTGATCTTTTTGAATCATTTGTTGGCTCTATAATAGGAGCAATGGTTTTAGGAGCTGCTTTTATTGGTTTACAAGAATTTTCAGGTAATGAAACTAATGCAATTTTACTACCATTATTCATTGCCTCAACTGGAATTATCATGTCAATAATTGGAACTTTTTTTGTAAGAGTAAAAGAAGGTGGAAGCCCACATAAAGCTTTAAATACTGGTGAATTTGTTTCTGCTGGTTTAATGATAGGTGCCACTTTCTATTTAATAAATTTCTTCTTACCAGAAACATGGGTTTTTAACGGAATAGAATATACTTCCATGGGTGTTTTCTACGCTACTTTAGCTGGTCTTTTAGCTGGATTAGGTGTAGGAAAAATTACAGAGTATTATACCGCAACTGGTACAAGTCCTGTAAAATCAATAGTTAAACAGTCAGATACTGGAGCTGCAACTACAATTATTTCAGGGCTAGGAGTTGGTATGATGTCAACTGCAATTCCAATTTTACTAATTTGTGCTGCAATTCTAATTTCATTTTCTTATGCTGGTCTCTATGGTATTGCTATTGCTGCTGTAGGTATGTTAGCTAATACTGGAATTCAGCTAGCTGTTGATGCATATGGACCTATATCAGATAATGCAGGTGGTATTGCAGAAATGGCTGAACTTCCGCCTAAGGTAAGAGAAAGAACTGATAAACTTGATGCTGTCGGTAATACAACTGCAGCAATTGGAAAAGGTTTTGCTATAGCATCTGCAGCTCTAACTGCTTTAGCTCTTTTTGCAGCATTCATGCAAACTGCTCAGATAACATCAATTGATATATCTAACCCTGTAGTTATGACAGGATTACTTATAGGAGCAATGCTTCCTTTTGTCTTCTCCGCATTGTCTATGAATGCAGTTGGTAAAGCAGCAATGAGTATGATTGAAGAAGTAAGAAGACAATTCAATGAACTTCCAAAATTAAAAGCAGCATTAAAGGTAATGAGAAAATATGACTCAGATCTTTCTAAAGCTACAAAAGCTGATATGAAAATCTTCAATGAAGCTGACGGTGTTGCAGAATATAGTAAATGTGTTGAGATATCAACTCAAGCAGCACTAAGAGAAATGATATTGCCAGGTCTAATGGCAATATTAGTACCTGTAGCTATTGGATTTGGAGGAGGTGCAGAGATGTTAGGTGGTTTATTAGCTGGAGTTACATCTTCGGGTGTTCTTATGGCTATTTTTCAATCTAACGCTGGAGGAGCATGGGATAACGCTAAAAAAATGATTGAAGAAGCTGGAAACAAGGGAACAGAGGCACATAAAGCTGCAGTAGTGGGTGATACTGTTGGTGATCCTTTTAAAGATACATCTGGTCCTTCATTAAATATATTACTTAAACTAATATCAGTTGTAGCATTAGTTATAGCTCCACTATTAGTATAAATAAGTTATGTATAAGAAGAGAAAGAAAATCGCAAAAAAGACATTTGGAAATTTTCCTTTTTTAAGTGTTATATTTAGTGTTTCTCTTTCTCTTCTTCTTTTAGGGATATTTAGTTTTTTTCTACTTTCTTCAATTGAGGTTAAGAAAATAATCCAAGAAAATACAGAAATAAATATTTTCTTAAATAAAGAAATATCTTCAAATCAAATTGATCAAATCAAACGGACTCTATTTACAAAAGATTATGTCCTCATAAAGGATGAGTCTACTCTAGATTTCATATCAAGTTCAGATGCTGCAAGAGAATTTTCTCAAGAAATTGGAGAAGATTTTGTTAGTTTTTTAGGAAATAACCCTCTTAGAGATCTTATTATATTAAAAATTAATTCTGATTTTTTTGAACAAGAAAAGTTAACAGATATAGAAAATGATATACTTAAGATACCAGGAGTTTATGAAGTTGATTACTCAAAAGAAATGATTGAAGATATAAATACTAATGTAAGAAGTATAAGTTTAGTATTTGGCGGAATATTTATTGTTTTATTTCTTATTTCAGTTATTCTAATAAATAACACTTTAAGAATTGCTCTTTTTTCTCAAAGATTTTTAATTAGAAGTATGCAACTTGTGGGTGCAACTGCTAATTACATTCTTAAACCTTTTTTAATAAGAGGTATTACCTATGGATTAATATCAGGTGTAATAGCATCAGCAATTTTATATTCAATTATTAGCTTAATTAATGAAAAAATAAATGAAGCTAATATGATAATTGGCTTTGAAAAATTAAGTATTATATTTATCTCGTTAATAATATCAGGAATATTAATAGTTATGTTAAGCACTTATACATCTGTCAATAAATATTTGAACTCTACTCTTGATGACTTATACAAATAATGAAAAATCAATCTAACCTTCCTTTCAATAAAAACAATTATAAATTAATGATTATAGGAATTGTAATTATTTTTCTTGGTTTCTTTATAATGACTCTTGATAAGGAAGAGTACGGGTATGGGTTTCTTGGTTTAACATTAGGTCCAATCATTGTACTTTTTGGCTTTATCTTTCAATTTTTTGCCATTTTTTATAAAGGAAAATAAAATATGGAATGGTATGAAGCTCTAATTCTCGGAATAGTTCAAGGACTAACTGAGTTTCTTCCAATTAGTAGTAGT
>MDTG01373342.1_pt1 | contig 10986 bp, 9 predicted proteins | sample 811421 | NCBI WGS metagenome assembly MDTG01 (sample SAMN05326645, study PRJNA326480) | marine metagenome | isolation source: seawater | place: Pacific Ocean: South East | collected 2011 | reverse complement strand
ACTGAACGTACTCGGTCTATGAGAGAAACAAGAATGTTCATCTGCGAATCCAGTTTAGCATCCAGTCTTTTTTCAACAGCAGTTAGACTCTCATTGATTTTGTCATCAACTACATCTATCTTCTGCTCCATTCCATTAATAATTTTATTCAGTAGCTTCCATACGAAAAAGCCCAGTCCTAGTGTCATAGCAATAGGAAAGCCGACATCATTTATTAATGTAACAATTTCATTCATCTTCTTCTGATTCTTCCCAGATATTCAGGGATTGGTCAACTATGTCTTGTATAGTCTTAGGTCTCTCCACTAGTTACCTTTTGTAACTTTTTCTTTCTTCTCAAAAGTTCTGAGACCTGCCATGCCAAGCATAGCCATTAAGATTGTAGATAATTGACTAAAGTCAAACTCAGGTAACTCAACTTGAATACCTGCTATACCTACAGCAAATTGAATCATAGGTGCAAGGATGAAGTGATACATCATAGCTAGGCTACATACCCAGCCAACTGAGGGTCTCCATCCTGCGACAAACCAGTTTTTACTTGCAGCTTCAATCTTATTAACTTCTATTTGTGCAAGGTTGGCGGTTTGTAATTGTGTCTTGAGTTCATGCTCAAGTTGCATTTTTAAGTTTTTATCTGCAACGAATTTACCAAGTACTTTACCTGCTATTCCCACTACAGAGTTAGTTATTGGGTCAGCCATCTGTGTCCTCCTTTGTAAAATCTAAACTTCTTTCTAGTGTTTGATGCACTAAGTCTATGATGTGCTCAGATAGTTCATCAGCTTTGTTTTGATAGTTCTTATCTAAGGCTCTAGTAAAATGCATGTCTAATAAACTTTCATAGACATTTCTAAATTGTTCTCTTTTTAACCAAGGCTCGTTACCTTTAGCTCTAGCTTTACAGTCTATTTTGTAAGCCTTATCAAGGTCTGATTCTCTATATAGTACTAACATTAATAACTCCAGATACGAGGAGCAGCTCTTGTTTCATCCATGTCTAAGTGGATAAATCTAGCACCGACATCGCCCTTCTGAGAAACACCTATTCTTTTAATACCAAAACGTAGGGCTACTTCAACAACTTTGTAAGCTTGTTCCATGTGTACAAGTATGTCTACAGCTTTACCAGAAGCATGTGCTCCGGGTCGAGACTTCTTAGCTTCTATCGGGTGTTTAGGAGAACGGTAGCCACTTGTAATGACAAATGCAAAACCACACTCTTCTCTAATTTCATCTAAGACCTTCATAAAGTCTTTATCCATTTTGCATTCACCAGTGTGTCTGCATTTTAATTCATCTTCTGTAAAATATTTATACATCTTCATCTTCTTCTAAAAAAGTTCCGGCTGTGTAAGGTTCGCCAGTTGCAGGATTAATAGCCTCTGCGGGGTCTTCTTTTGTATTAGGAACATCTGGTCCTTCTACAAGTCCACCTTTAGAATATACTTCTCTTTCACCAAACAAAAATCTATCTACCAATCTGTTTCTAGCTTTATCCATTTGCCTACCAATATTTCTCACTTCTTTACGACCAAAAGGAATATCTTCATCAATAAACTTAACTAAATCATAAGCACCATAAAAAGGTAAGTTAGCTGCTGCCTGTTCACCAAAGCCTTTTCTATATAAAATCATATCAACTACATCTTGAGCTAGTGGACCTGTCGGAGTTTTTAATAATACTCCTAAATCTCCTCCACCCACTCTAGCATTTTCATACCAACGTCTACCATAATCCAAAATACCCAAACCACCCCACCTTTGAATACCATCTAGTGCTATAGTTGCTTGGTCAGATGGATTATTTAAATCTAAATTTTCAATGCTTTTTCCATTACTACGAATATAGTTACCTGCTACTGCAATACTAGTCATTAACATAGTTGTACCTAATACTTTTGGAGCAACTATATCAGGATTGTCCATTTCATTTACAAACCTTTTTAAAACTGTGTTATTAAATACAGTAGGATATCCTGCAAACTGAACTAGTAACTGACCTGCAGGACTAGAAAACCATAAAGGTCTATTAGCTTCCGCAGTGCTAGGATTTAATATTACCTCTTTTGTAAATCTATTAGCTGCGGGTAAATATGTTCTACCATAAAAATCTTGATTCATAGACTTTGCAACATCAAATGCACCATCATCGTTTAAAGAGTTTTTATACCATCTAATAGAAGCATTAGGGTCAACTCCTAGTTCATTTAGTTGTCTCGTAAAATAATCTTTTTTTCTATTTCCTAATTTTATAACTCCATCAGCATCGTCTGATAATTTTTTAGATATATCACGTATCATTCTTTTACCAGTTGTAAATGATGCTAATTGAACTGCACTTGTCCATTGTTGTAATAGATTAGCTTGGAAGAAAGCATTAGATAAAGTTTTAGCAACACTACCCGTTAAAGCTTCACCAGTTAAACCTTCAATTCTTTCTAGAACTGCTTGTTCCATTGCAAGACCAGTTTTATATATCTCAGCCCAAGTATCATCATCAACATCTTTTAAGCCTTTTGTAGTCTTACCTGTTGTTACTCTATAGGCAGCTCTAGCAGCTTTATTTACATTTTTAATTGTTTCTTTTGTTAAAGCGGTAGCTATATCTTTTACTACTGCAGGAGTGTCTGTTAAACCTGCTCTCGATATTAAAAGTAAAGGCTCAGTTACACTAGATAAAGTAGCTAACGGTAAATGTGCCATTTGTTGACTTAATCTACCCCATTCAGAAGCAGCCTGTCCAGCTTTACTAGATATCCTAGTCCCGCCTAAAAATCCTGATTCTTTATTTTGACCAGTAACTTTTAAATACATGTCTTCTAGTTTATTAGAAACATTTTCAACATCACTACGAGCCATGCCTTTTTCTGTTAACTCTTCTTGTATCTTATCAATAAATCTATATCTAAATTGATATAAGTTTTGTCCGAACTTATCACTTCTTTCTATGATTGCAGCAGCGTTTACAAAGTAATCTTCTAAAACATTTTGTACATCATTATCTATAAAAGGTCTTAGTTTCTCATCACTAATATCTGTAAATAAACGATGCCTTAAAAAACTAGCACTGCCTGAACCTGCATTTTGTTGACCATTAATTTCAAAAGACTGATATTTATATTCAAGCATATTATCAACAATAGCTTTAGCTTTCTTTCTTTTAGCAGCGTCAATCGCTTCTTTAGTTGGATTCGCTATTGTAGGGTCTAAAAATGTTCTACCAAAAACATCTTCATCTACTGTTAAATCTTTAACATAAACATCAACTTCTTGACCAGTTTCTACCGCAACCTTTTTAGCTTGTTCTATACTATTAATAGGGTCAGTGTGTTTTGAATTAAATAATAATTCTTCAAATTCAACTCTGTTTTGCTCTATAGCATCACGTTTAAATCTTCTTGGAAAATAGTTTGTAACTCTTCTAAACTTTTCAAATATGCCTACTTTTTCTCCTGCTAAAAATGTATCATCGAGTATACCTTTAATATCATCACCTGCTTTAGCTATGTAATCTTTTATGGGTTTACCATTAACATTTTTTATATTTGGATTTTGTAAATATGCTATAAGTTGGTCATTATCTTCTTGAGATAATTTAGCCCACCAACCAGTCCTATCAAGTTGCTTTATAGCTTTTTTAAATCTAAAAAGATAATTACCTTGTCTTCTAGCTAAAGATAAACCATAGGAATCTTTACGTAATCCATCATGCCCTTTATTGAAAAACATAACATCATAGTCATATCTAAATCTAGACAATAAATCATTTAATGTTTTTGATTCAGATGCTAACTGAACAAATCTAGTTGTAGGTTTTTCCGCTAACAGTCTTCCTAAAAAATATCTTTTTTGTTCAGTAGTATCTTTTAAATCAGTTCGTAAAGTTGGAAGATTTTCTGCGTCTGAGATTTGTTTTCTTGTGCCTGATGCACTCCACCCATCAGTATCCCATTCATCATATTGTTTTATAATCGCATCTTCGTTACTAAATTTATATTTTTTAGCTAAGTAACCTGCTCCTGTTAGTCCTACACCGATACCTGCACCTATTCCTCCACCAATTAATCCTGTAGCAGCAACATTTTTCCAGTTAATACCATCGTTATTTCCTAAACCAAAATCAATAGATTGATTAAAGTAATCATAACTACCACCCCAACTAGCACCTTCAGCAGCTCCATAAATACCACCTTTCTTTATATATTTTTTTACGCCACTTTCAGCTAAGTCAGCAGCAACTTTTCGAGCACCTATATTAAGAGCAGCAGAACCACCTCCTGTGGCTGGGATAAATAGTAAAGATAAAATATTTAAAGGGTCAGCTATTACATCTATAGCTAGGTCTTTTACAAAACCCATACGTTCACGAAAGCCCTCTAACTTTGCATTCCTAAAACTGTTCATTAAATAGTTATAGTCTTGTTTTTGCTCGTCAGTCCACTTACCTACTTGAAAAGAACGAACCATAGCCGACCCTAAACTATATTCAGAGTCTCTTAAATATTCAAAGATATTATCATTCTCTCCGATACCATCTAAGAATCTTTTAGCTCTTTTAGCAAACTCAGGAGTGTTTTTGAGTTCTGTTAAAGATAGTTTTCTTTGAGGAGTATCAGAAGAAGATGTTGGATACAAATTTCCAGTAGAAAATCTTTTACTATTATATATAGATGAATAACTAGGTATGTGAGATAAATTAGTATCGTCTACTTTTTTTTCATCTGAGGGTTGATTAACAAGGTTAGAAAAACCTTCTGTATTATAAATTGACATAATTATTTAAGTAATTCAGATAGTATTGTATTAAAGAAATCATCTGAAGGAACTTCATATTTTTCTTTTAAGTTTCTTATATATATACTAGCAGGTTGAAAAGCTACTTCATAACCTTTTTGAGGCAACATAGGTCTATCCATAAAAGATAATTCTTCAGCTTGTTTGTATGTCTCATCAGCTAATCTTTCATTTAAAGTATCATATGCATTGTTTCTTATAGCAAGTTTACTAAAAGGATATCTTGTAAATCTGTAGTTTTCAGGTATACCAAATTTTCTAGTTAAATCTGTTTCTGTAATTTCAGCTAGATAAGCTAGTTCTTCATTTGATAAAGAAGAAAGGTCCATATTTTTAGTTATTTCTTGGAATCTATCTAAGTAAGTTCTATTTATAGGTAAATATTTTTTTATTAAATTTCTATCTTCTAATTCCGATAATGTTGTAATATTATCTTGATTAGTTAAAAAGTTTCTTCCTTGAAATTTTTCTTCTGTTTCTGTAACTTCTCCCTCTCCAAATAACTCTTCTGTTGAGTCAATAGCTATTTCTTCCTCCTGCATATCCATGCTAATAAGATTTCTTAAATCTTCATCAGCACCATACTCTTCTTCAAAAAGCGAAAGTAATTTTTCTTTACCTTGTTTCCCTGAAAAATGAGTAGTTATATTTATCAGTTGTTCGTTACCATCAAAGTTCTTAAACTTTGCATAACCCATAGTATCACTAGAACGATTAAGTAAAAACTCTGTAATAGCTCTGTCTGCAATTTCTTTATCATCTAGATTTTGAAGCACTCCAGCATCTGCATCTTTAAGAGAACGAACTTGAACTTTTAATGCTGCTATTTCTTCTAAAAACTCATCTTGGTTAGATTCATCTAATTGTCTATTATTTTTTAATTGATATGTTAAATAATTAATTCTATCTATTTTATTAATTGATGTAAGTTGTGCCATAGTAGGTGCTTTTTTCATTACACTTTCAGCAACTTCTACATTTAACATAGCATATGCTAAATTAGGGTCAGCCTCACCTGTTTCTGCTAATACTTTTAATGAACTTAGCACTTGTTCCGGATTACTAACATATTTATCAAATAAAGGTCTATATCCTCTTTTACCATCTATTTCAACAAAAGCTTTATTTTTTTGTAAGTACTCAACTCCTAATTGTAATATTTCAGCATCAGGTAATGGTAAAACTGTTTTATCTGTTTTTACTAGTTCTTCATTTGTTGCTTTTATTGTTGCCATAATTTTAGATAAGTCAATTGCAATAGCATTTTGAATAACTGACTCATTACTATCCTCTATTGTAAATAAACCATCACTATTAACATCTACTAGCCCCATATCAAATCTGTCTTTTCTTAATGGTTGCTCAAATCTTAATCCTGTATCTGTGCCATCAGAATTTAAAATAAATCCATTTCTTTTAATTCCAAATGCTTCAAGTCTATCAGCTCTTAAATCATCTCCTTTTCTTCTATCAAGTCTTTCATAAATATTTTCTTGAAAAGCATTAGCTATATCAGCATTGTATCTTACTCCTGCATTATTTAAAAAAGTACTCATAACATTTGAGTCTTGTTTTACAAGATAATTCAGTTGATTAATTTTATTGGTTTCAAAACTTTTAACTCTTTTATAAAAATCATCAAATTTAGGTAGTAATTTATTAATATTTATTTCTGTTTCAACTTCTGCTGCAGCTTGACCACTTATTCTATCAGCAATTATACTAACTAAAGTTTCTGGCTCTACATCTAAATTAGAAAACGCTTCTCTAACCTCATTAGTTACTTCATAAGGTTTAAATGTAAAATATGGACTTTGTTTTTTTTGGTCCATAATAGTTCTTTCATGATTTTGATACTCTCTTATTGATTTATTGTAATCAGCTTCATTGCCTTGCTGATACTTAAAAAGTCCTTCATCTAAATCTCCGTCACCCATTCTAAGTAATATGCGTTTGTGAGTATTTTTTAATCTTTCTTCTGCTTTATTTGTTAGATACGTTTCTGGACTATCATCATATAATTCTATTTCAGGTATATTTAATTTTCTTCTACCTTCTGCATAATCATAATTAAATTGGTCAACAGCATTTTGCCCCATAACTTCTATTTGTTTATTTCTTTGAAACTTTCTTTGATTTACTCCTTGAATAGCACCTTGAATAACAGCAGGAGCTAGTCCTAAAAATAAACTACCTAAAATATCTTTAAACTCTAATTGTCTATCAAAATCAAAATCTCTTTTTGATAAAAGGTTGTTTACTGTTTTTTGATAATTACTTTGTGGGTCTTCAAAAATCATACTCTTCTCTCTAATAAACTATCTATTTGTTCTGTTTTTTCTAATAAATTTTTACGTGTTTCTTGAGGTAAAATGTTTTCGTTTCTTACACCTTTTTGTAAAGCAATTCTACTAATATCTTTTAAAATATTACTTTGCTCTATAGTGTCATCTTCTTCGTCAACATCTGTATCTTCACTGCTAAATTTATAATCAATTCTAGCTTTTTCACCTATTGCCATAATCATAATTGCAGTAGGCTCATATACCTGTAACATAACGTCTGGAGTGTATTTACCTTGTTTAAAATCTTCATACAACATAGCACTTGTTAAATCTTCAACTGTGTATCCATTAACTAAAGCATTCATAGTTCCGACCATGCCCTCTTTAGTTAACAATCTACTTTCAATATCATTTAAAGCATCAACAGGACTTGCAAACTGTGCAGGTCTTTCCCAAGGATATCTTTCATCTTTAGCTCTAGTTAAAGAAGCTCCCGGAATAGGATTACCTTTACTTTGTCGCTGAACAAAATCATTTATCGCATCTTCATCTACTTTTACATCAAACGGTTTTATTCTGCCTTCAGACCTATCACTATCCGTTCCTAGTAAATTTAATACATCTTCTGTGCTAATATTATTTTCTTCAAGAAAATTTAAAGTCTGTTCAATAGCTCCTGAAGCAGTATTAGATTTTATTTTTTGTAAGTCTTTTAATGTAGCCATAATTTATCCTATGAGTATGCACCAAATCCAAATTCTAAGTTTCTAGCCATAGTTGGTCCTTCAACAGATAAAGGTTGTAATTGACCTCTTATTTCTGGTTCAGGTACTCTAAAAGGGTCTTCTCCAGTAACAGTCTTTTGAATAACTTTTCCTCCCGCCTGAGTACCAGCAGTACTTGCAACACTACCAGCTATGCCTTGAATAGCTGATGCTTGTATACCACCTATACTACCTGCTGCAGTTACGTCTGCTGCTGCTTTACCTGCTGCAGCTAATTTTGATGCTTTAGTTGCAGCAAGAGCTACTTTATCTGCAAACACTCCTAACTTACCAACACCTTGCCACCACCCTGCTACAGCTCCTCCAGTATATATAGTTGCACCAAGTATGGCTGCAGTTATTAAAGCTTTTTTATTTCTATTAACAAATCTTTTGAAGGGGTCAACTATTTTCTTTTTTACCCCACCAACTATACTTTTAAATATATTCATAATTTTATCCTGTCGATGCTTTTGTTATTTGTGCAATCCAATATGACAAAGATTGTCTACCCTGACTGGTATATCTTTTAGGGTCAGCAGCTACTACTGTTCCTATTAACTGAGAAGTTCTATTAGCATCATTCTCAGTTTTTCTAAAATCAAAGTCTGCTTGGTCTCTAAGTTCTTGCCATAGAAATGCTTGAGCCTGAGAAGTTAATTGGAATTGATTTTGTACGTTAACTCTATTTGCTTCATTTATAGCAGCAGTGTCTGCTAAATTAATTTGTCTTCGCCACTCAGCATTAGATTGTTCTACAAGCAATGCATTCTTAGCATTAAACTGGTCTCTTTCAAATTGTGCTTGAGCATTAAACTCTTTTGCTTGTTGGGCTAGTTGTGTATTAATTCTTTCAAACTCAGCTTCGTTATTAAATCTTCTAGCCTCTGCAGCATTTAAAGCTGATGCATTAAATTCTTTAGTAGCATTCATTTGCTGTACGTTAAATTTATTTATATCTGCTGCTAGTCCTGTCATAAACTGATTAGTTTGATTAACACTACTTGCGTTAAACTGTGCTGCAGCATTTTCGGCAGCTTGATTAGATAATAATCTTTGTTGTTCTTGTTGTGACTCTAATATTATAGCTTGTTGTTGATTACTTAAATTAGCCATGTCCATTTGTAAGAATGCTTGAGCATTTTGTATTTGTGCTCTTTGATTTAAATTAGCTTCTGCTAAATTAGCTTGTGACATAAGAACTGCATTCTGTACAACTGACTGTTGGTCAAACTGAGCTTCTGCTAAAGTAGCAGTTTGTAAAAACTTACTGTTTGAAAGAGCAGTTTGTTGGTCAGCACTAAACTGAGCTAAGTTTAATTTAAATACATTATTAGCATTAACAAGAGCAGCTTGTTGACTTAGTTCAGCATCTTTTATATTTCTTTGTGCTTCTAAACTTCTTTCTTGAACAACAGCAGCTTGAATAGCTTGTGCATTGCTTTGTGCTAATGGAATAGCAGATTGTATAACAGCATTAAATAAAGCATCCCTACCAACACTAGAAGCACTTAAACCTCTAGCAGCTAACATATTTTCTACTGCACTAACAGCAGGTCTAGCCCATGCAGGTATCTCGCCTTCTTCAATACCCTTTAATAATGTATCTAATTGATTACTAACTAAAGCTTCTTCTGGTAATCCTTCAATAACTCCACGTTCTTCTTCAGATAAATCCATAAGAGCAGCTTCTAAAGCTTCTGGGTCATTACCTAGTTCAGCTATAACACTTTCAGAAATACCTGCTCGTCTTAATTGTTTTTTTGCTCTAGTAACTTTACCTAAATTACTTCCTGCTACAACAGAAGCTTTAGCTTTAGCATCATCAGTTAGTGAACCTACAACTCTTTGAGCTAATGCACCTTCTTGTATTTCTACATCTGCACCTTCAATCGGAGCAACTCTTTCAACTCCAGCAGCTTGTGCTATTGCATTATCACTAACTTGACCTTGTGCTGCTTCAATAGATACATCAGGAGTAACACTAGTAACTTGAGCTAACTCAGTAGTGATAGGTTGAGGAGCATCTGCTTGAACAACATCAGTTATTTGAGTTACTTGTTCGGGGGCAATACCTTCTAATGAAGCTTGTTCTGGAGTTATAGTTGGAGCAGGAGTAGTCATTTGACCTGTTCCTGCAGCTACCATTCCTTCAGCTTTTTCATCTTCTGAAAGTTTAGTCGGAACAACTTGTGGAGTAGCACTCTTTCCAGCATCATCTATTATAGCTTGTGCACCTTCTCTTGCACCTTGTTGAGCTTTTTCTAGTTCTGATGGTTGACTAGAAGTTCCTCCTGTCCCCGGAGTTGCACTAGTTGTTTCGTCTGAAATAGCATCTTTAGCATCTTCAAAATCGTCTCTTTCATCAGACATAGTTCCACCGGGTTCACCGCCCATTGAACCGCCTGTATTAACAAAGTTAACACCTTTACCTTCTTGATAGCCTACTCTACCGCCTTTGGTGTAATCCAAACGATTTGCAGTTCTAGCTTTTTTTCTAGTCTTCTTTTTTCTTGCCATTGTATTACCTTAGTTCAAATAGTTTATCTATCTTCTCATCAAGCTTTTCGAGTCTAGTCATAAGATTTTCCATGTCATCTCTTAGTTCATTTTTAGTAACATAGTCTCTCGCAAGTTCTTCACGAGTTTTATTTAGTAAGATATCTAAGCGTTTAGCTTCTGTTGTGTTTTGTCTAATACTATAGAATATTGGAGCTAATACTAGAGTAATTATTATATTCCAAAGCATGTCAGGAGTAAACTCCATATTGTTATCCTATAGTTTTAGTGACAGATGTAGGTGTAATCTTTTCAGCTATGTTAGCATCAAGACCAGCTTTCATTTCAGTAACTTTATCAGCTCCTAAAGCTCCTTCAACCCAACCTTGCACATCGCTTGCTGCTAAGTCTGCAAAGGCTTTGAAGCTTGATAAGTCTGAAGTGTCTACTGCTTGACTACCGTAAACATCTGCAGCAGCGGGAATGTCATTACCGTCCATATCTTTTACAGTATTAGTGTCATCAGTAGCTGTTAGTCTCCAGTGAACATTGTGCACTACATCGGACTTAGAATCCTTTGTAGGGTAAGTGTCAACGGTACTTACATCCCATGTGTATGATATTGCCATTTTATTCTCCTT
>MDTG01372596.1_pt1 | contig 10986 bp, 13 predicted proteins | sample 811421 | NCBI WGS metagenome assembly MDTG01 (sample SAMN05326645, study PRJNA326480) | marine metagenome | isolation source: seawater | place: Pacific Ocean: South East | collected 2011 | reverse complement strand
CGGGATTTATGCACGGCACACCATGATGCTTTTCTAGTAGAAATGTTTGGAGAAAGCGCAGCAAACCTTGGCAATCAAAGGATGCAAGACTTAATAGATCAGGGGATTATACAGCCCCACGAACTCAATAAGGTCATGGTGCCAGGGGCAGAGTGCGATTACTTAGAATTTTTGATGCACGTAAACCATCATATATCCGAAAATCACGAAGACTTAGACAAAATTGACGATATGCGGTCTTGGGATCTTGCCCAATGGACGGGCATTGTTTCAGAGCGGGTAAACGAGTTGAAAGACCGACCTACCCCCGAACCCGAATTTGCAGGAGGCAGAGTTGAAATTAAACTCCCAGGCGCGTTACCTAAACCGCTTCCCCCTGTATCGACAGAGAACACCCTAAAACCTGATATTCCCGAAGGCGTAAGAGACTACGAGATATACGGGTATCAACAGGCAGTAACAAGGGCAGGGGAGTTTGCTAGAGGGCTAGGTCAAGAAATGGGTGCCGACCTAGAACACATGGTCATGGAGGATTGGCATGAAGAAACCATTTTGCAAGAGGTAGATCCTGCCAAGAGAGCAGAGCAACTAGATATTATTCGTGAAGAAACTGCTAAAGAAATTGTAGGCGCGAAAGACGCAAGGGCATTAGCACGACGTTTAGCAGAACGGACAGGGGATTATGCACATAATTGGGAACGAATCGCGAGAACGGAATTACAAGCGGCATACAACGACGCAAGGGTAATTGCGGGTGTAGAGGATTATGGTCCTGATACACAAATTGCACGGATACATGAAGCGGGAGCATGCAACGAGTGTATAAACCTGTTTGGTTCGTCACAAAATCCAGTGGTGTTTAGTGTGCAAGAGTTATTCGAGAATGGTACAAATGTAGGTAAGAAACGGCGGGATTGGAAGCCGACAATTTTCCCCCTGCATCCTAATTGTAGGTGTGACACCGTAATTGTCCCCCCTGGTTTTACGATAAAGGACGGAAAAATGGTAAGGAAAGAAGATGGATAAGACGCAAGATTATTTTTCAGTTTGGACGCCCTTTAGCCTTGTCAAAAGCGAAGCCAACGATGCGGAGCCTATGACCGCTAGGATTGGAGGTATCGTTTCCACTGAGGGCAAAGATCAGCAGGGTGACAAGGTTCTACAAGGCGGCATTGATTGGACCTACGCTTTGTCTAAAGGATGGTTCAATTACGAACACAAACAGGGACCAGACGCGGTTTTAGGACATCCCGATACCATCGAACCGACTACCCATAACGGCAGTCCTGCAACACGAATCGAAGGGGTTTTGTACTTACATAAACCTTTAGCGCGAGAAATCTACCAAACGGCGATGGCATTAGAAAAAGCGCAGTCGTCTAGGCGGTTAGGGTTTAGTGTTGAAGGGCAAGTAATGATGCGTGATAAAGAACGTATCGTGAAGTCCAAAGTCCTAAATGTTGCGATTACTGCACATCCCGTAAATGCGGAAGCACGTTTTGACGTTCTGAAATCACTTGCAGCGGCATCCGTGGGGTACCAGTCAGCAGCAGGTATGGGCAGCGGGTCTATGGCAGCGTTGGTGCCACAATCAATGTCTCCCAGACTTACAAGTGCAGCTATGGAAGCACTAAGGCAACGTCCTATGATTAGTGTAAGACGACTTGCTACGATGTTATCGGATAGTTTCCCAGGAGTGCCGTTTGCTGATGCGCTACGGTATGCTACTAAAATTTCTCAATCTATTAGGTAACTTAAACGGCAGGTCCGTTTATTTCCCTGCATATAGGGTACTCCCTACATGCAGGGACAATCTATCTTGCATAATGATACATTGTGCGAGAATGTATGTATTAGTATTACAACCAAAGACCTCGTGAAAGGGCGTCGAAATGGAAGATTTGGTGAAGCACTTGATCCAAAATGGGATCGAAGAAGACACCGCTAATAAAATTGCGGCGTCTTACGAAGAAGAAGCAACAGTAGATACTGAGACTCTACAGAAGGCGTTAGACGGTATTGCAGCAGCAATGCAAGAAAACGACACTACCGATACAGATGCGGCTATTGCCGAGGCACAGGATGTTGCCGAAGCGGTAACAAGAGGTGCTGATGCGCTTCTAGCCGAGGTTAGAGAGCAGAACGATGCTCTTGCCAAGGGGTTGTTGGCTATCGGTGAGGAAATGCGAGCAGTGCGTACTTTCCTTAACACTCAGTATACCGCCGTTGCCCAGGTAACTGAGCAGGTAGAAACTGTCAAGAAATCTCTTAACGAGCCTACGATGCAAAAGTCAGTAACGGCTACTTCGGTAGAAAGTCCTTACGAGGCTACGGAAACGGTAGATCCTCGTGCGGAAATGATTACTAAGGCACTTGGCGAGTTACAAACGTCTAACGTGGATAGCTCACGACAGGCGACACTTCGCAAAGCAATTACACAACTAGAGTGCGGCGTACCAGTTGCGACCGTTAGAAATCAATTCGGGATTTAAGGAGTTAATCAATGAACGTCCCAGGTATTAACGATATGGTCCCAGTTGAGGACTTGGCGAAACTAAACGAAGCATTGCGGAAATCAACCACCGCAGGCTATCAGACGACATCGGGTGTTGTTGGTTCCGAAGCAGGTTCCCTTAGCCCCCTCGTACCTCAGAGTCTTGAGAATGTTCTTGCTTCTGCTACTTACAGCATGGACGCCATTCAGCTTTGGCGTAACATTCCTAAAATCCAAGTCGGTCAGACTGTACATGAGTACAATGTGATCAAGGATCACGGTATGGATCTTTCGCCTTTTATGGCAGAAGGCGAAGTACCTGCCGCTAACAAGTCTGAGTACGAGCGAAAATTCGTAAAGATTAAGTACATGGCAGAATTACGTGAAATCACGGACATTGCCAGTACGATTAATCCGCTTGTCGGTCCTAATCCTACGGCACTTGCCGAAGAAACCGAGCGCGGTACACTTCGTCTGATGCAGAAGGTAGAGCGGGAATTGTGGCACGGTGACGAAGACGCTAACGCTCTTGGTTTTGATGGTATCATCAAGCAGATTAGTGCTGATAGCAAGAGCGTGACGGATCGCGCAGGTGAGGCGGCTAGTCCTAAGTTCCTTCAAGAGTTGTTGTCTGATGTTTTCGCGGCACCACGTTACGGTGCGCCCGACACCATCTACGTTGAACCTAAGATCCACGGCGACTTGATTAAGCAGACAAACGATTTTGGTCGTTTCAATACAATTAGCCAGTCTGATGGTTCCTTCACCTTTGGTGCAGGCGACCTTAAAATCATGGGTCCATACGGTCCTATCGCGGTTAAGGCAGCACCTTTCCTTTTCAATTCTTGGGATGCACCTTCCGAAGCAAGTGGTAGTCTCGGAACACCTTCCGCAGCAGCAGCAGCAGCAGATGCAGCAGCAGGCGAAGGTGCCGTTCCCGCAGGCGACTATTTCTACAAAGTTGTAGCAGTTAGTAACACCAAAGGGTACTCTGCACCTGCTACCCTTAATGGTGCAGTTACGGTTGCACAAGGTAAGAAGGTAGAGGTTAGTTGTACGCCTAACGTAGCGGCGGCTGATGTAGACTTTTTCCGAGTTTACCGTTCTGACAAAGACGGGGCAGCGGATACTTGCAAACTGATTGGTCAGATTGCGGCTAATGGTGCGCTAACTGTTAAATTCCAAGACACCAACGCTAAGGTACCAGGGACAAGCGACATCGTTATGGTGAAGCATAGCCCAGACGTTATGCGCTTTGCTCGATTGCTCGACTTCATTCGACGCCCGTTGGCAGAAGTCAAGACAACTCGACCGTTCTTGCTTATGCTTTTTGGCGCACCGATTGTTTCGGTACCAAGCAAGTGTCACGTCATTAAGAATGTTGGTTTAACCGCATAATTGACGAAAAAACATATACCTTGCCCTTTGTTTTAGAGGGCAGGGTATTTGTACATTTGCATTGTTTAGGAGGTTATAGGTGGCAATCAGATCAAAAAAACCTAAAGGTTCTGTTAGTACGAACTTTGGCTTTTTTACCATAGGTGACGATATGTTTCTTAATCCCGACCCGACCCCTGAGCAAGAAGCAATTCTGTTAAGGGACACTGATTGGTTTGAACGAGCGGAACGTCCCAAGGCAGCACCGAAGGCAGCACCGAAGGCAGCACCGAAGGCAGCACCGAAGGCAGCACCGAAGGCAAAACGGAAGTCAAGCAAGTGAGTATACGTCATAAAACACAGACAGAAGGTACCTTTGTAATATCAGGAGCGATCTTCTCTGTGGAAAACGACGGGAGTTTGACCCCTTGCCCTGATGCTACACAGATTGCCCTGCTATTAGCTACAGGTGTTTTTGAGGATACAGAGGCAAGTAAACCTGCCCCTAAAACAACAAAGAGATCTAGGGGCAAAAGATAAAGGTGCGGTATTATGTCAAGTACATTGTCCGAGTTGACACCAGCTTGGTTGAAATCTAGGTTCTTACTTGGCGTAGATTTAACGCTTGACGACGGTTCCCCTTATCCCGACTCTATCTTTAAAGCGTCTATACAGGCAGGCATTACTTACCTTGAACACGAGTTAGGCATTAGTCTTTCTACATTCAAAGTTAAGAACGAAAGACATGATGCTTATGAGCCTTTAAGATCGGGCTTTTGGCCTTTTCGACTTGATCATAGACCTGTTCGTTCTATTGACAAAATACAAGTTAAATTTGGGGCTTTTGAAGCGGCAGAGTTACCTTATGATTGGGCTAACTTAGTTTCCCCTGCACATGGACAAATTCACTTAATCCCTTCTCAAAAGGGTCTAATGAGTAGTTATCGTTTCAGTAGGGGCGTACCCTTAATCACAGGTGATATTCTACAACCACAAAGGTATGTCCCTGGTTACTTCTACTTCGATTACACAAGTGGCTTTGAAACGATTACAGGTAGCGTTGTCGTGCCTCAAGGATCTATAAAAGCGCAAGTGGCTTTTGAGAACGATCTATTAATGAAATACGAAGTGGAATTGTCTTCGGATGTAGCCAGTTTTTTGAGCGAGCGGGGACATGGCGGTTTTGAAGTCACCTTAGCCGATATTCAGGCACAAGACACAACAATTACATACACGGTGTCTACCTTGCCTGCCGACATTAAGCAAGCAATAGGATACAAGGCAGCACTGTTACCTTTAGATGTAGCGGGTGACTTGATCGCAGGTGCGGGTATCGCATCCCTTAGTGTAGGCGTAGACGGTATCCATCAAAGTTTGAATACAACAGCAAGTGCAACAAATAGCGGTTACGGGGCGCGTGTTTTACAATTTGAACGCGAGTTAAAAGCCCTTATGCCTGCATTAAAAGCTAAGTACAAAATGATGAATGTCGGGGTACTGTAGTGCAGTTGCCGAGTCGTCAACCTGTTAAATTAGGTCCGAGGGTAGACTTTCGTCCCGAAGAGTTTCGCAAGTTTTTCTTTAAGGCAGGGTTAGATCTCACATGGGAACAAGCGCAAGAATGTCCGTGCAAACGCGCTACAGCAGACTACACGTTAGAGGTGTCGTTAAATTCCACGGCACGGACGCATGAGGCGCGATTAGATTGCCAACAGTGTAAAGGCAAAGGGTACTTTTACCATTCCCCGCAGACGGTACGCGCTATTGTCACAAGTGCGGCTGAAAATCCCGAAAGATTCAGGCAGTACGGGGAATTTGCTACAGGCATGATTAACATTTCCCTTTTGCCCGAACACTTACCGTCCTATGGCGACAGATTTACAATGTCAGATTCCGTACTTCTGTTTCGTGAAACTAAGGTGCGAGGTTTTGACGCCATAGAAAAAACAAGATTCCCTGTAGTTACAAGAGAATTAGATTTAAGCACAGGCAGCACACAAGTAGGTGTTTTGAACTTACATCGGGCAAATGCCGATGGCACTTGTACAGATGCGGGGGCGTTAGTCCAAGATGTAGACTTTACAGTAGACGCAAACGGGGATTTAGATTTTACTTTAGGGGACGCTAACGGCAATGCTCCTTCAAACGGTACGCGCTATGCAGTTAGCTATTACGCGCATCCTCGTTTTGTGGTGGTAGATCATCCTCATGCTTTTCGTGATACTTTCGTCAAGACAAAATCACCTACCGTAGATTTTAGACCATTACCTATTCAGTGTAACGCTCGATTAGAGTTTTTGAACAGTGATCGGGGCATCTAATGGCAGAGTACACGCGACTAAACCAGATAAAGGACAAAATTTATGGGACAAATTTCCAAGGACAGTACAACCGTGCGAAAACCGTGGGGCGACTTTTGTTGCAGACATGGACAAGCGAAGCGGCAAAAGTTTTAAATTCGACCTATGGACCCTACGTTAAATCCTTGGGACTTACTGTTTCGGACGATCTAGTGGTCTGCGAGTTACCCAAAAACGCTACAGGTAAACAGTCAATGATTGCTAGGATGCAGGAATTTGGCTTTGGACCTGGCGGCATAGGTACGCAAGGTGAGTACGATATGCGGGTGGCAGGGCAGAAACTCTTGAGCAGTAAGAAGGTAAAGCAGGGAAAAAACGGACCTTACCTTGTTATCCCTTTCTCTTTCAATACTGCCGAAGCGAGTGTAGCAGCGGATACAGCAAACAAAAGTAGAGGTGCCGCGACCTTGTTTCAAAACCTAGCAGCAAAGGACGGAAAAAAAGTTTTCTCTACGTCTTCTCAAGAAAAAGGACGAACGCTATGGGGAACACGATTACCTACGTCAATGGGTTTTAAGCTCAAAGAACACCATGCAAACACACAAGCGGCGGGTATGGTAAGAATGGGAGCAGTTTCGGGGGCTTCGGGCAAAATGCAAACATCGTCGTACAAAACCTTTAGAACGGCGAGCATGGCAAATACACACCCTATGGCATGGCGAACTAAGGGTATAGAAGCAAAGAACATAGGGCAGACGGTCATGGAAGCGATTCCCGATATTCTAGCCCAGGCGGGGTTGGTATAATGGCAGGTTTGTTTGATCTTCATCTACTCCAAGGTATGCAAGCAGGTGTCGCGGAATACCTCGGAAATGAAAACAATTTCAAAGAATTATTTAAGGGTGTTTCTAACGATCTGTTAGGCACATGGTTTTCTAGCTTGAACGACCAAAAACCTACGATCAAGGCATCCTTTAGCCCAGGTGCCGATGATTTTCCTGTAATTGCAATCCAATTAGAAAGCGAAAACACATCAAACCCAGGACACCCATTAGGACGTTTTTCTCACACAGTTACACAAAACCGCGATGTAGAAAAGGTGTTACTTACGCAAAGAGTATCCGTAACAATTCTTTCAAAACATCCCGAAATTACAAGATGCCTACATATAGTGTGCCGTGCAGCGGCTACCAGAATGAACAAGGCGTTCTTAGAATACTATGACGACGTTAAGTATTTGGACGCAGCGGATTTGTCCCCCGACGATAACCTTTTAGCAGAAGAATTAGGTATTTACGTCAGAAGACAAAGGTACGAGGCGTTAAGTTTCGCGGATATTCCGCAATTAGCAGAACCTACAATTTTACCGTGGAACGTGGGGATACATGATGCGGTAGCCAGAGTAGGAATAACAATTCAACCAGGGGCGACGGCTACTGGTAAAGTAGATCTAGCAGATTAGCACACAATGACGTATATTATCTTACATTGTAGACATGAAAGGGGTGGACACAATGCCATCATCAATTAGCTTTAATGGCGTTAGGACTTTTCGCCCTGGCGTCTATGCCGTAATCGACGCATCTGCACTTGGCGGCAGTGGAATTAGCACGGGGAACGTGGCGATAGTAGGTGACTTTCCTTCACTTGAACAAAATGTTCCAAAATCATTTTCTTCTGCCAGAGCAATGAGTGATTATTTCCTTGGCGATCCGAACATGCTCTTGTTAGCTAAAATTGCATTTTCTCCATCTTCGGATGATAGAGTAGGAGGCGGCGCGTCCATTCTTACTTTGGTAAATGCGGGGGTATCTACACAGGCATCGGGGGATCTTGGTCCTGTACAAATAAGGTCAAAGCTATTCGGCACCGAAGGTAACAAAGTTAGTTTTGACATACGGTTCACTGCACCAGGCTCAGAGGCATTTGATATTATAGTGCGTAAGGGGAGCGTTGTAGAGAATTATCCTGCTATTTCAAGTGGTGAGCTATTCACGGCACAATGGAGCGGGGACGGAGTAGGCAAACTAACGGTTAGCGAAAACTCCTTTACTCTTACTGAGAGTTTCCAAACGGCAGACAACGCAAACGAGCAAGCGGTTGCTACTACCTTTTCTTTGCCTGCCCCTCGAACCATTAAGGTAACAGGTGCGGCAGCATACGCAAATGATCATACTATTACAATCTCAGGTACGGATGCAGATGGAGCGGCGCAATCGGAAGCGGTTGTAATCGCAGCAGGTTCAACCACAGCATCGTCTACAAAGACCTTTGGATCAGTCGCAACGAGTACAAAGGCAGCAAGTGGACAAGGGGAATCTACCGTTTTCACCATTTCCGCTGATCTGCTAGACCTTAACACAGAAGATTTTGCTTCTTTAGCCCAGATACTAGATGCTCTTAATTCACTACCTAATCTCGAAATTGTAAAAATAGCCCCTGGTTTGGGCAGCATTCCCGCGAATGAAATGGACGCACAATCGTCTGTAATTACGGCAGCTACCGCTTTTCATGCCTTGATATTTACCGTTGTTCGTGAGTTAGGGACATCTCAGATAATAACGGCAAGTCGCACAAATAGACTCGATCCTGCATCTGCACTAACGGCGAACGGGTTTTTGTCAGGAGGCACACAAGCAGTACCCGATACCGCAGGATACAAAGCGGCGTTAGAAAAACTTTTATCTGAGGATGTGCAAATCGTTACCGCTTTAGACGATACCCTTGCAGTGCATAAAGAGGTTCTATCCCATTGTAAAGACGCGCAGCTTTATGGGCGCGAAAGATGCGGGTATGCGGGTGCTGCACCTAATGAAGACATTGCGGCTTTGTCTGTTCGTAGTGGGCAGCTAAACAGCAGGCACATGGCTCTAGTGGGACAGTCGATTTTGTACACATTGCCTGATGGAACAAGCAAAACACTTGATCCTAAGTTTTTTGCCTTAATGGTGGCATGTATGCAGGCGGGTACTCCTGTAGCCACACCTTTAACACGTAAGCGACCTGATATTTTAGGGTGTGAACAGAACCCATCTTGGAATTTAGTTACAAGTGCTAACGATGTTCTTTCTAAGGGTATTTTGGCATTGTCTTTAGACAGTTTAGGTTTACGGATTGAGCGTTCTATTACAACGTATCAAACCGACGACAATCCAATTTTCAGTGAAGTATCGGCTAACGAAAGTGTAAACGCATCTGTGCGTACTTTACGTGCAAGATTGGCAAGTCAGATTGGAAATCCTGCCATAGCAGGTACCCGTGCCAAAATTCAGAGTTCCGTGCGTATTAACTTAGCAAAGCAGGTTAAAGACGGTGTTATTAAGGCGTTTCAAAATGTTGTAATTGATGACATGGGGGATAGGTTCGATATTTCCTACGAGGTTGCGGCGGTTGAACCGTTAAATTTCATTAAAATCACGGCAAACGTCGTAAGAATCCCAGGATAGGAGTTTAAAAATGGCTAGGACTTTTGCAGGGGCAAGAGCCAAAATCTTTGCCGAGGGTGCTAAAGGGCGCGTCGAAGTAGGTTTTGCGACAGGTGTAAATGGACAAGAAAACATTCAGCTACAGCGAATTGATGTGCTTGGCGACATTGATTCGACGGAAATTGAACCTGTAGGTAGAACGGTATCGTTCACTTGTGATTATGTCCGAATGTTGGACAACTCGCTACAAGAGCAAGGTATTTTCCCTAGAGGGGGTACTGAGGCGGTAATTACATTTGAAGAGTTGACCTTTGAAGTTTTCGACGACATTTCCGATACTATTAGATGGACCGTAGAAGGCGCGAAATCTGAAAGTAGGTCTTGGCGGGTAGACCGTAGTGGTGTTATGACAGGTAGTGTATCGTATCAAGCTCGTAAATTACATGACGAGCAAGGATCGGCACAGTTGGGTGAACAATAAATGTCATAAAAGGAGTACCCCCGCATGGATCTAAGGAAAATAGCCGACAACGCAGATGAACCACAACAGTCTGTTAAGAAAGCGGAAAAACCACTAACGTCTAGAGAGATCCAGTTCACTTTGCTTTATGACTCAGGAGCAGGGGAAAGAGAAGCCGTTTTGACTTCTAGGGTAATGACGGGGGACGAAAGATTTAAGGCATCTAGGATTGCGGCAGACATAGCAGGCAGACCGTGGAATCTCTTGCCTGTTAATGTTCAAGTACATGCTGTAAGTCTAGGCACTATAGCGGTACAGTTGCGTGATTGTCCTGATTGGGTACTAAACGCTGCACAAGAAGACGAAGAGTTAGCAGTAATGTTGTTTACGTCGTGCCGAGGTCACGACGACCGATGGTACAAAAGAAGTGGACAAGAGGGTACAGAAGGCGAGACAGGAGCCAGGATACGAATTGTTGAGACAGGTATTGCCCCCCTTGGAAATGAGTGAGGTAAACCCGATACAGCCAAAGTTAAATGGCTTAGATCTGTATGAGGCGATATGTTTGCGGATAGACGACGAAACATATCGCCTAAACGCTGCACAAGTTAGTTACGACGAAGACGGGGTACCTGTTACGGGCGATCCGATAGCCGATGAATGGGAAAGGGAATTAGCTCGTGGCGTCAAGCGAACATAAGACTAGAATAGAGATCAAAATAGACGATGCAGAAGCCGTTGCATCCATTGATCATATCGTCGCACAACTTACCAAAGCGCAAGAAATCGCAAATAACTTATCTCTAAACGTACAAGGCGGCGGCGGTGGCGGCGGTGGCGGCGGTGGCGGCGGCGGTGGTACTTCTTCTACAGGCGGTGGCGGCGGCGGTGGCGGTGGCGGTGGCGGTGGCGGCGGTGGCGGCGGCGGCG
>MDTG01364062.1_pt1 | contig 10986 bp, 11 predicted proteins | sample 811421 | NCBI WGS metagenome assembly MDTG01 (sample SAMN05326645, study PRJNA326480) | marine metagenome | isolation source: seawater | place: Pacific Ocean: South East | collected 2011 | reverse complement strand
TTGATAGTGGATCAACACATAGTTTTGTTTTAGAAAAAAGAAAAGATTTAAAATGGCCAGCCGACATGTATTTAGAGGGTTCTGACCAACATAGAGGTTGGTTCCACTCCTCATTGTTAGAGTCTTGCGGGACTAGAGGAAAAGCTCCGTTCAAAAGTATTTTATCGCATGGTTTTGTTGTAGATGGCAAAGGAATGAAAATGTCTAAATCCATGGGAAATGTTATTGCCCCAGAAGATATATTAAAAAATTATGGTGCAGACATATTAAGAGTTTGGGCAACCGCATCAGACTATTCTGAGGATTTAAGAATAGATAAAAATATTTTAATTCAACATGCTGAATCTTACAGGAAAATTAGAAATACTTTTAGGTTTATGCTTGGAAATTTAAAAGATAATTTCGAAAAACAAGATTTTAAAAAAATAGATTTATCTGAATTTGATGAATTAGAACAATATATATTGCACAAATTATATGTAATTGGTTTCTCAGTAAGTGAAAATTTAAAAAGCTATAATTTTCACAAACTATATAAAGAGTTATTAAAATTTTGCACACTTGATCTTTCTTCATTTTACTTTGATATAAGAAAAGATGTTCTTTACTGTGATGGACTTAATTCTAAAAAAAGAAAAAATTGTGTTATTGTTTTAAATATTATTTTAGAAAGTTTATTGAAATGGTTTGCTCCAATATTAGTCTTTACATGCGAAGAAATATACAGTTTGATCAATAATAAAAACGAGAGTATTCATGAAAAAGATTTTGTAAAAATACCAGGAAACTGGCAAAATCCTAAACTCGATGAAAAATGGTCGAATTTATTTAAAATCAAACAAGAGGCAAATGTTGCTATTGAGGAGAAAAGAACTAATAAAGAAATTGGTTCAAGTTTAGAAGCTGAGATAAAACTAATATTAAAGAAAGAAAAATTTGAACTATTAAATGATCTGGATTTAGCAGAGTATTTTATAGTTTCAAAAGCTGAAAAAGAAATGTCAAGTAGTGACAAGATAAAAATTCAGGTCAATAAAGCAAAAGGAATTAAGTGTGAAAGATGTTGGAAAATTGTAGAAAATAAATGTGAAAGATGCTCAAATTTAGCGGGAAGTAAATTCTGATTGATTTAAAAAAAATAAAAAATGATTTGATAAATAAAGAAAACTTATATTATTTAATAATAATAATAACTATTTTTTTTCTAGATAGATACTCAAAAATTCAGATAGTAAATAGTTTTAATGATAGTTCTTATTATATAAACCAGTTCTTAAATTTCGAACTAACTTGGAATACAGGAGTAGGCTTTGGATTATTAAGTTCTATCAATAGTATTTATTACAACAGCATCTCCATTCTGATCGCATTAGTCATTTTCTTCCTTATATATACATCTCTTAAAGCTGGTAAATATGAAAAAATTGTTTTTTCTTTAATAATCGGAGGGGCATTGGGAAATCTTTACGATAGGTTAACTTTTAATGCAGTTCCTGATTTTATAGACATACATTATGACCAATTTCATTGGTTTACTTTTAATGTTGCTGACATATTTATAACATTGGGTATTATAGCTTATATTATGAAGGGATCTGCATCTAGCAGTTAAGATGAACAAAATTATTTTATTAACTATATCAGTGGCTTTGCTCACCTCATGCACTAGTTTTCAAGATGCAGGAAAAGTTTTGAGGAATGAAAAGATTACTACAACCGACGAGTTTTTGATAAAAAAAAGAGATCCATTAGTTTTACCACCCGATTTTAGAGAAATACCAAAACCCAAATCACAATCTAATCAAATACAAAAAAAAAATAAAATTAAAGATATACTGAAAGTTCCAAAAGAGGAAAACATTTCTACAAATAAATCTTTATCTGTTGAGCAATCAATTATTGACAAAATCAAGAAATGATTAATAAAAACTTTTATATAAAAAATCATATTCATCCAAGACATTTAAATAAAAAGATTGAAAAAAATTTAAATATAAAAATCCCAAAAATATTTCAAAAAATTGATTATCATACAAAAGACTCAAAAAATTTACTTTATCAATTAAATTCCAAATTTAAATTCAATTTTAAATTAGATAATTTAAAGAAATTCAATAAATTTAAAAAAATTGTTATAATTGGTATGGGTGGATCAATTCTTGGGTCTGAGGCAATTTATAATTTTTTATATCACAAAATAGATAAAAAAGTGATTTTCTTAAATAATATTAATTTGAAAAAGGTTGAGAATTTAAAAAAGAAAAAAGATTACAAAAAAACTTTATTTCTAGTAATTTCTAAATCAGGAAATACAATTGAAACAATTTCAAACTTTGTTTCATTGAACATTATTAAAAAAAACTCAAAAAACATAATTATAATTACAGAGAAAAAAAATAATACTTTATATGAGTTGTCAAAAAAATTTAATCTTTTTTATATTGAACATAAAAGTTTTATCGGTGGAAGATATTCAGTATTGTCTGAAGTTGGTCTTGTTCCAGCATATCTAATGGGATTGAATATTTCTAGAATTAGAAATAACTTACTATCTTTATTAAAAAAAAAAGAAACAGTATTTTTAAAAAACAGTGGTAAAATGATCTCTAACATGTTGATTCAAAAAAAAATTAACGATTTAATTTTTTTGAATTATTCACCTAGATTAGAAAAGTTTCTTTATTGGTGCCAACAGCTGATCGCTGAAAGTCTTGGAAAAAGAAAACATGGTTTTACACCAATTGTATCTAATGTTCCAAAAGACAATCATAGTTTACTACAATTATATTTAGACGGTCCTAAAAATAAAATTTTTTATATTTTTGATGATTTGGATGAAGATAATTTTAAAATTAATACGAATGGCCTTTCAAAAAAGATCAATTTTATTAATAAAAAAGGACTTAACGAGATAAAAAGTGCTCAAAAAAACTCAATCATAAAGTTGCTAAAAAATGACAGCATTCCATTTAGAGAGTTTTATATAAAAAGAACTGAAGAAAGCACGATAGGAAAGCTTTTTTCGTATTTCATTTTAGAAACTATTTTAGTCGGCAACTTAACCGGTATAAATCCTTTTGATCAACCGGCAGTAGAGAAAGCTAAAGTTATTACTAAAAATATTTTAGTAAAAAACTCCAAAAAAAATTTTTGATCTTCCATAAATTTTAATCTTTAGAACGTTTATTTCATTTTTAAAATCATCTTGTGCCGTTCTTTCCCTGTGAATAATTACTATATGATTTTTTAAAAAATTTTTAAAAATTCTAATAGACTTTAAATTTTCTATAAATTTATCCTCTGAAAATGGAGGATCAAAAAAAAATATATTATATTTTTCTTTTTTATTTATCGATAAATAATTTTCTACACTATCATTTATCAAAATCGTCTCATTACCTATTTTAATTTCTGACAAGTTCTTTTTTAAAGCTTTCAAAGCATTTTTATCTTTTTCTACAAATGTAACTTTTTTTGCACCTCGGGACATACATTCAATCCCAAAAGATCCTGTTCCAGAATATAAATCTAAAACTTTGGAATTTTTTAAATTTATAGCGACATCATTTGAATGAGATAAAATATTAAAAATATTCTCTTTTACCATATCTTTTAAAGGTCTTGTTATAACCGACTTTATATGATTTAAAGATTTACCTTTATATTTTCCACCAACTATTCTCATTTTTTCTTTATTACCCTCCAACCAATATCTTTTCTGTAAAATCCTGCTTTCCAGTTCAATATCTGCAAAGATTTTAAAATTACTTTTCTAATTTTAAAAAAATCATTTCCAGTGGAAGTGAAATTTAAAACTCTTCCTCCAGATGATACCACATGACCATCTTTTAATTTTGTACCAGCGTGATAAATTTTGATCTTTTTATCAAATTTAATTTTATTTATTTTGGTTATTAAAATATCTTTTTTATAATTACCAGGGTAACCCTTTGAGCATAAAACAATTGTCATGCTTTTTTCGTTTTTCCATTTAATCTTTATCTTTCTAAGATTATCAATTACTGCATTATAAATGATTTTAATTAAATCAGTTTTTAATCTTGGTAAAATTACTTGACATTCCGGATCCCCCATTCTTACGTTAAATTCTATTAAGAAAGGTTCCTTTTTAACAATCATTAAACCCACATAAAGAAAACCTCTGTAATGATTATTAGATTTCTTTAGTGCACTTAAAGTAGGTTTCACAATTTTATATATAATTTTTTTTTCTAAAGATTTATTCACAATTGAAGCAGGCGAATAAGCGCCCATTCCTCCAGTATTAAGGCCTTTATCTTTCTCTTTTACTTTTTTGTGATCTTGAGCGGTACCAAAAAATTTAAAATTATTTTTATCTACAATGATAAAGTAACTTACTTCTTTTCCAATTAAAAATTCTTCTAAGACTAACTTTTTTGAAGACTTAAATTTTCCATTGAAAATTGCTTTTGAGACATTAAGAACTTTTTTAGAGGAACTACAAATAGTAACACCTTTTCCAGCTGCTAGACCATCTGCTTTTACTACAATTGGAAATTTGCTGTTTTTTAAAAAGTTTTTTACCTGTATTAAATTTTTACAAATCTTAAATTTTGCGGTAGGTATATTATTTTTTTCACATAGTTTCTTCATAAAAGCTTTAGACCCCTCCAACTTTGCAGCAAACTTATTTGGACCAAAAACTTTAATTTTTTTTTTGATCAAAAAGTCCACTAAACCTTTGACCAAGGGCTCCTCTGGGCCTACTATTACTAAATCAATTTTATTTAATTTTACAAGCTTATGAATTTCCTTAAAATTTAAGATATCTGCTTTAATATTTATCGCAATTTTTGAAGTGCCTGCATTCCCAGGAATACAAAATATTCTCTTAACTAATTTAGACTCAAATATTTTTTGACAAATAGCGTGTTCTCGTCCACCACTACCAATTAAACCAATATTCATATAAAAGATATTATATAATTTATTGATGAACAAAAAAAAAGCCAAACTTATATTTAAACACAATTCTTTTGAAATAATAGAGGACGGCGACTACGTCCTTTGCGCCGTATCCGGAAAAGAAATAATGCTGAAGAACTTAAACTATTGGAATGTTGACTTACAAGAGGCTTATTTTTCACCAAAAGAGGTTAATGAAAAGATCAATAAAAAATAATTTTATTTAATTTTTCCACCTATTATGTGTCCATATCCACTCATATGGGTTTTTAGTAATCATTTGCTCAATAATTTGGTTAAGTCTTAAAGTTAATTCTGACTTATCTCTAAAATCTGTGTGAACTATTTTTTTAAAAAACTTAATCGTGAATGAATTATCTTTATCTCTTTTTATAAAAACAGATATTATTGGTAAATTATATTTTATTGCAAGTTGAGCTGGTAAAGTAGTTGTTAAAGCTGGTTTACCAAAAAAGTTAATCTTTTCACCTTCACTTACTCTTTGATCTATCATCAGAGCAATACTGTATTTGTTTTTAACAAAACTAATTGCTTCTCTAACCCCGTTTATTCCTTTTTTAATTTGATTTTGACAAACAAATTTTTTTCTTAAATATTCCATAAAAGGATTGAGAAAAAAATTATTCAACGGCCGATATATTGTTGCTAATTTTAAACCACTTTTAGTCATATAAAGTGACATCAATTCAAAGTTTGAGAAATGTCCAGAGACGAATATAGCTGGTTTACCGCTTTTTATAATGTCATCTAAGATTTCTTTGCCTTCTACCTTGATTATATCTTTTTCTCTACGAAATTTATCTAAAAATATATATTCTATAAAAACAATTCCATAGTTTTCCCACATCTTAGAAATTATAATCTTTTTTTGCTCTTCAGTGAGATTTTTTAAATTTTCTAAATTTTTTTTTATAATTTTTTTTGATTTAAATAAAGGACCAAGCTTTTTGAAAATATACCCAAAAAGATTTCTGCTTAATCTTATTCCTATAATCTTTCCAATAATAAAAAAGAAATAGATTATAATTGACTGAAACAGATATCTTACTATTTTTATCATAAAAACTTGAGTATATTTTCCATTAAATGTTTTTCTTTTTCAATTTCAAGTTCTACCTTTAAATAATTAATTTCAGGAATATCTAGATGTTTAATTCTGAAATAATCTTTTTCAGTAGTTATTATATGATTATTATTTTTTTTTGCTTCTAATATTATATTGTTTAGTTCAATATTACTAAATTTGTAATGATCGGGAAAAGAAATCTTTTTTTCCACTTTCAAATCATAATCAGACAAAACTTTAAAGAAGTTATCTGGATTGCCGATACCAGCGAATGCTAATATCTTTTTATTTTTTAAAAATTCAATATTAACTGGTACGTATTTTGAATAATAAATCAAAACATCTTTATTATATTTGTAAATTAATTTCTCAAATTCATCATCTTTACTTCCATTAATAACAATTATTTGAGAATTTTTTATTGAACCTAAACCCTCTCTTAAAGGACCAGAGGGGAGAATTAAACCATTTCCAATTTTTTGATTTTGGTTAAAACATAAAATGTTTAAATTTTTCCTAATTCTATAGTCTTGAAAGCCATCATCTAAAATTGCAATATTATAGCCTTTTTCCTCAGCAATCTTTATAGCTTTGGATCTATTAGAATCTAAAATTAGATTTTTGTAATTTGCCTTAATTAAATGGTGTTCGTCAATTTGAGATTTATAATATTTTTTAATAATGGCTGTTCTTTTTCCTAACTTTAGAAAATGCTTTGCAAGCAATATCGTTAAGGGTGTTTTTCCTGTTCCTCCAATATAAATGTTTCCTACACAAACTATCGAGATATTGAATTTTTGAGTTTTAATGAAATTTTTTTTAAGATAATTAAATGCTTTTGTTAACAGACCTAAGGGATAAAGAATAAAAACAAAAATATTTGTTTTTGAGCTCCAAAATCTAGGTTTAAATATTTTCATTTAGTAAAAAATTATTAATTTCTCTCATAGTAGCAGTAAGGATCTTTTTCTCCAAATTTTGAGTAAGTTCTAAAAATTTTCTAGGATTTTCTTTATCTAATTTTTCAAAATCTGATTTTAATTCTATAACCAAATCATTAGTGTTATTTACTTCTTTACTAATATTGTTTTCTTTCAGAATTTTGTAAATTTCTTGAAAATTGTAAACATAGGGACCATGATATATTTTGCAACCCAGTTTAGCTGGCTCTATTGGATTTTGTCCTCCTTCATTCTCTAATTTTTTAATTATGGACTTTCCAATGAAAACACTCTTTAAATGAATTAAAAATTTATTCAAGTTACCATAAGAATTTATTATCACAACATCTATATTTTCGGAGATTTCCTCCTGCTCATTTAATATTTGAGAAGTTAATGCAAAACTTTCACAAATTTTTTTTATTTCTAATACTCTATCAATATGTCTAGGCGCGATTATTATTGTTAAATCCTTAATTTGCTGTCTTAAAATTTTATGTGCGCCAAGACAAAACTTTTCTTCTCCACTATGAGTACTTATCGCACACCAAATTTTTTGTTTCTCTAGAAAATTATTGTTAAAATTTTTATCCTTTCTTGTTTCTACTTTGCTTAAAAATTTTATATTTCCTAAATAAAAAATATTTTTAACATTTAGTTTAGCTAAATAGTCTTTGCTATCATGGTTAGCTGTCAGACATAAAGCAAATGAAGAAAAAATTTCTCTCGCCGCATATGGGAAAAACTTCCAGCGATTAAAAGTTTTTTTAGTAATTCTCGCGTTAATAATTGATAAAGGAATTCCTCTTTTTCTTGCCAAAAAAATTAAATTGGGCCATATCTCAGAGTCTACTAAAAATATAGCTGAAGGATTCCAAGAATGTAAAAATTTTTTCATAAGAAAAAAACTGTCAATGGGAAAGAATCTGTGATGAATTATTTCTTCATTTTTTAAAATTTTATTTGCTAAATTACTTGAGCTTAATGTCACTGTAGTAATTAAAAATTCAAAATAACCTTTTTTTTTAAGTTCATCAATAATTGGCAAGATACTTTTTAATTCTCCGATACTAGCTGCATGAAACCATAAAAGTTTTGAGCCCTCTTTTTTTCTTTGAATATTGAAATGTGATGAAAAAATTTTTTCTTTATATCTTGTTGCGTGTTCTTTTTTTAAAAATTTCCTTACAAAAATTAGCATCACTAATAAAGGATAAAACAAAACTGACAGGACTCTATATAAAAGAATCATGATTTTACTTAATTTGTTTTTGATATAAAGATTTGTATTCAGTACAATTTTTTATTAAATAATCATGGTTACCGCTGTCATTAATTTTCCCATCTTTGAGAACGATGATTTTTTCAGCAGTATGAATAGTCGAAAGTCGATGAGCAATTACTAAAGTGGTTTTATTTTTTGTCAAATTTTGTATTGCACTTTTAACTATTTCTTCAGACTCAGCATCTAATGATGATGTTGCTTCATCAAGTAATATAATTGGCGATTCTTTTAAAATAGCTCTTGCAATAGAGATTCTTTGCCGTTGCCCGCCAGAAAGTCTTACACCATTTTCTCCTATTAAGGTATCGTAACCGTTTGGTAATTTTTCTATAAATTCGTGAGCAGCAGCAAATTTACAAGCATTTTTAATCTCTTCATCTGAAGCGAGTTCTTTAGCATATGCTATGTTATTTTTTATTGTATCATCAAATAAGATAACATCCTGACTTACCATTGATATGTTTTTCCTTAAAGAACTCAAACTTACATTTTTAATATTTTGTTTATCAATCTCGATTATACCATTTTGAGGATCATAAAACCTTGGTATTAAATTTATTATTGTACTCTTTCCGGCGCCGCTGTGCCCTACAAGCGCGGTCATTGTATTGCCCTTAATCTTAAAACTTACGCCTTTTATTGCTTTTTCTGTAGTTGTCTTATAATTAAATTCTACATTTTTAAATTCGATATCAGAGTCTATAATACTTAAGCTCGGGTTTTCTACTTTCTCACTTATTTCGACTTTCTTATCTATAATTTCACTAACTCTTTTAAATGCTGCGGCACCTTGATAAGCAACCATATTTAACGTGGCTAATGATCTTATTGGTTGATAGGCGAGCATCATTGCAGCTAAAAAGGAGAAAAAGTTGTTTACTCCAATTTCACCTTCAGCAATTAACCTTCCGGCAAAAACAATAAAGCCCGCAATCATAATTCCCGTTAAGGTTTCCATAATTGGAGTTGCTCTGATTAAAACACTACTAATTTTAATATTTTTTTCTACAAGATCTTCTATAACTTGAAATGCTTTTTTGCTCTCAAATTTCTCCCTTTGATAAATTCTTATCATTTTAGAGCCTTTAAAAATTTCATTAAGGAAAGTTGCTAGGTTCCCTGATGACTCACCAGCTTTTGATGTAGCTTTACCCATTCTTTTACCAAGTGACTTTGCTAAACCACCCGCTAATGGCATCATAAGTATAGCAAATAATGCCAGTTTCCAATTTTGATAAAACATAACAGAGACTAAAGCAATTAGAGAAAATGTGTCTTTCATAATATTAAGTACACCAGTTCCCACTAGGTTTTGTACATTGTGGGTATCGTACATTATATTTGAAATGTATTTTCCTGAATGTCTATTATCCAAAGTTTGAATATCAGAAACTAGAATGTTAGAAGCCACTTTTTTTTGTAATTCACCAGCTACTTCTTGACCAACCCTTATTATGTTCATTCTTGCAAAATACAAAGACAAACCTTTACTTGCAAAAGCAATTACGATCAAAACAGGTATAGACCATGTAAAGACTTGATCTTTTTCAATAAATATCTTTTTTACAGCAGGATCTAACAACCATGCTATGCCAGAGGTGCTTAAAGCAACTATTAAAGAGAGCACTAAAGCTACTAATATTCTTTTTAAGTGTTTTTTGACATATTCTCTAAAGATTTTTTTTAATAAAAATTTTAGTTCTTCTAAATTCATTTTAGTAATTTGCAAATAAAATTGTTAAAAATAATAGTAGTCCAGAATAATTGTTAAACTTAAATGATCTTAAACAACTACTAGGATTTTGCTCATCAAATTTGATTATTTGAATAATTAGAGTTAAAAAAAATAATAATAAAAAAAATGAAAAAAAATTAATTCCTATTAAACCTTTAAAAAGATATAAAATTAATATTGTTGTAAGAGAGTAAGAAAAAAATACAAATAATTTTATATTTTTTTTAAATTTTATTGATGTAGACTTTAAGCCAATTATTTCATCATCAGACATATCTTGAGTTCCGTAAATCGTGTCATAGCCCAATGTCCAAAATATGGCTGAAATATAAAGAATGATGATATCTAAAGATATATCACTGTTCATTGATGCCCAGGCCATAATAATTCCCCAATTAAAAGTTAGACCAAGAAATAATTGAGGCCAGTAAGTAATTCTTTTCATAAAAGGGTATGTAAAAGCAAGCAACATTGAACTAAGCCCCAAAATTATCGTTAGAAAATTGAATTGAATTAAAATTAGAAAAGCTAAAAAACATAAAACTATTACATAAATCATAGAGATTTTTACTGATATTAATCCCGAGGCTATAGGTCTTTCTTTAGTTCTTTGAACTCTTTTGTCAAAGTCTCTGTCAACAATATCATTGAATATACATCCAGCGCTTCGCATTAACACCGCTCCCAGGAAAAATAATATTAAATAAAATATTAATAGTTTCACATTTCCATTGTAGTAATAAGCTAATGCTAGACCCCAGGAACAAGGCCAAAATAAAAGCATATACCCTATAGGTTTATTTAATCTTGTTAACTCTATGAAAATTTTTAAATGTCGCATTAAATTATACTTGTAAATATCAAACACTATCTACATAATCAATTTGATTCGATGGATATTGATTACACAGTTGCAGCTTTAATGTTCCCAGCAATACCTTTAATGATGACAATGTATAGTAATCGTTTTCACACACTAAGTGCTTTAATT
>MDTG01298246.1_pt1 | contig 10986 bp, 9 predicted proteins | sample 811421 | NCBI WGS metagenome assembly MDTG01 (sample SAMN05326645, study PRJNA326480) | marine metagenome | isolation source: seawater | place: Pacific Ocean: South East | collected 2011 | reverse complement strand
TACAAATTTATGCATTTGCCAATACAATCGGGATCACAAAAGATATTAGATTCCATGACAAGAGACCATACTCTTGAAGAATTTTGGGAAGTCGTTGGAGTTTTCCGAGACTATTATCCTGAAATGATGATTATTACAGATATCATAACGGGGTTTCCAGGAGAGACAGATGAGGATCATCAAGAAACAGTAGATTTACTAAATAAATTGTCTCCAGATTTAGTAAATGTTACACGTTTTTCCCCTAGGAAAGGTACGCCAGCTTCTAGGTATAAGAGGATAAACGGTAGAATAGTCAAAAAACGTTCCCGTGAATTAACTAGTCTAAGAAAGGAGTTGGGGGCTAAAAGTTTTAAACGATTCGTAGGAAGAAAAACTTCGGTTTTAACCGTAGAGAATCAAAAAAAAGGCAGCACACTTTGTAGGGATGATAACTACCGCCCAATTATTTTGATGGAAGAGCTACCATTAGGTGAATTTTATGATGTTGAAATAACTGATTCAGGGTATGGCTTTATGACTGCAATTTTAGTTTGAGATAGTAGTAAAATACTAATACACTGCTTTTTCTGTAAATCTATGGCCAAAGAGTTCAAAGCCTTCATTAAAGGACAACCCGTTAAGAAAATTATAGATCCAAAAACAGGTCAGGAGAAATGGGTTCCAATAGAAAGTGATTCTTGAATACAGCCTTTCTGTCTGGTTTTTTACTTAGCTTTTCACTTATTTTAGCTATAGGTCCACAGAATGCCTTTGTTTTACGTCAAGGTTTACTTAAACAGCATGTTCTTCCAATAGCGCTTTTCTGTACTTTATCAGATATTATCTTGATACTACTAGGTATTTTTGGATTTGGTTCTATAATTTCAAATTTTGATAATTTTTCTCAATATATGTTCGCAATTGGAGGTGTTTGGTTATCTGGATATGGCTTTCTAAGGCTGAAAGGAGCATATTTAGCAGATAGTTTTCTCGAAGCCTCTAATGAACAAGAATCGAATTTGAAACTAGTTCTAATTAATTGTGCAGTACTGACGTGGTTCAATCCTCATGTCTACATTGATACCTTAATCCTAATTGGCACAGTTTCCATTAGGTTTGAAGATTCACTTTATTTTGGCTTAGGTGCTTGTTTAGCTAGTGTTGTTTTCTTTTTTTCCTTAGCGTTTGGAGCAAGACTTTTGTCGCCACTCATGAGTTCAAAAAAAGCATGGCAAATTTTGGATTTGGTTATTGCTTCAATAATGTTTATTCTAGCGTTTTCAATGTTTCAAGAAGTTTTCTAAAATAATAATTAGGACTGTTTGTTCTGAAAATTAATGAAATTAACTGCATTAACTCTTAGCTCAGATCGCTATTATCCTCGTTACGCTAATTTTATTGAAGAGGCAGAAGGTAATCCCGAAAGAATTCAATCAGTTAGTGATTTAGAAAAATATGATGTTTTAGTTTTATCAGGAGGGGGAGATATGGGAATTAAGAGCGGCGCTTATGGTTCTCAAACTGAGGATTTACCCATTGATGGAGTTAAGGATGAAAGAGATGAATTAGAGCTTTCTTTGCTTAAAAAAGCTGAACAGATTAAAATGCCAGTATTAGGAATCTGTAGAGGATTACAAGTTATGAATGTACATTTGGCAGGGACATTATGGCCAGATATAGGTCAAGGCGGATTTGATGGTGCAATGCACAGAGACGGAGAAGGAGGAGAGCCTCCAGTAGGAGACATTCCTCATTGGACCAAAATGGAAGGTAAAGAATTTGAGGTAATGAGCCACCACCATCAAGGAATTCGGAATTTAGGTAATAGTCTTCAAATATTGTCTAAATCTTCTGATGGAATAATTGAGGCTGTAAAGCATGAATCTTTGCCTTGGTTTGCAGTACAATGGCATCCCGAAAGAACGGATGAAGGCCTTGGTAGGGCACTGCCTCGAGAATGGCTTAGAAAAGAACTTCAAAATGTACAATAAAATAACTTTACTGGGAAATGCACAAGATGCAGGAAGGCCTCAGGTAGGCTGCACACAAAAATGTTGTGAAGATGCTCGAAAAGACGGTAATTTATTGAGAAATCCAGTTTCACTTGGTTTGCATGGCGATAGCTTTGGTATCATTGAAATTACGAAAAGTCTTACGAATCAATTAGGCATGATAGACAATCCAGAGTTGTCTGAAGTTTGGCTAACTCATGCTCACTTAGGCCATATAGAAGGTTTAGGTCAACTAGGTAAAGAAGCATTGAATTCCAGTGAAATTAAGCTTAGATGTTCTAAATCGGTAATGGATTACATATTAAAGCATCCGATTTGGAAGAAATTGGTTGATAGAAGGAATATTATATTTTCAAAATTCGGAACTAATTCAGTAATTCCTTTGAAGGTTCCACATAGATCTAAAGATTTCGACACACATGCTTTCCTTATTAAGGGAAAAAACAATATTTTATTTCTTCCAGATCACGATTCTTGGTCGAAAACTTTAAAGTTTGTAGGACATGATAATCCTTTAGATTGGTTCAATGAGATTGAAGCTGATATAGTCTTACTAGACGGTACATTTTGGGATGAAAGCGAATTAAAGTATCGTAAACAGGAAAATGTACCCCACCCTACAGTTATGAATACTCTTGAATTAATTGGAGAAAAGAAGGATTATTCACCTAGGGTAGTGTTTATTCACCTAAATCATACGAATCCGTTACATTATACTAACTCATCAGCATATCTTAAAGTTAAGCAAATGGGCTGGGAAGTTGGTATAGAAGGTATGGAGTTTGAAATATAATGTTTCAATATTTGAAGAATTTATTTCACATTAAGATAGTAATGAATTTGTATTCATTAAGGAATTACTTTACGAATAATGGTGCAGTTTGGCTAAAGCTAACTGGCTCAGATTTAGAAAAGATGGTTTCTAAAGTTATAGAATACAATAGATTAGATTTAAACAATAAAAATGTTTTAGATTTAGGTTGTGGTACAGGTACAATGTTAAAATATGTAGTTGATAATACCAAATGTAATGCTTATGGTGTTGATTTGATTAGATTGAATATACATCAAGCAAAAAATAAAGTACCAAGTGGAAATTTTTATCGTGGCGATATTATCAAATATATTAATAATTTAGATAACAAATTTGACCTAGTTATATTGTATGGAGTAATTGGATGTTTTCCTTTACCGGAGCAAAAAAAAATAATTAACAAAATTATAGCATCACTAAATAATGGTGGTATGTTATGGATTGGGGCAAATTTGTATGATGATTTTGACTATAAATTTCAAACATATCCAGTCCCAAGGGATTTTTATGAGGATTATAAATCATCTAATAAATTAATTTTTGATGAAGTAATCGAAGAAGAGCTATTTGGAAAGCACAAGTATGAGCCTAAGCAAACTTCAGTAATGATTACTTACCAGCCGTAAGTTTCGGTAACTTTTAAGCTTGATTTAATTTTGAGCAGCTTTCCAGCCATTGGCAATAAATCAGGATTCTTGATTAAAACGCCTAGCATTTTAAACCAAGGTAATTTTGAATAATTATTTCCATCATATATTTCTCCTATTAAATTTAATATTCGTTTATCTAGTGAGTATATTAATTTCGATTGATCCACAAATTTTTGTTGTGTCCATGGTTGTCTTTTCATTATTCTGTCATACCATATATGTGACTCCAAGTCAGGATGCAATGCTTTTTCACTTTTTTCCCAATATTGCCCACGTAGTTCATGACAATTAACTGAATGGGAAGGTGGTGTTAATTTTCCAGTGCCTAGTTCATTTTGTATTGCTATTGCAGCATATTGACCAGAAAGCATTCCAACATGGACTCCTCCTTTTGTTATAGGATTAGTTAATCCCGCTGCATCTCCTACAACATATGCATCTTTTGTAGAGAAAATAGGGATTGGCCCATCTCTTGGGATTAATCCTCCATTTTGACGATGCCCTATTTCACTCTCAACTCGCTTGTCTGGCTCTACACTCATGTGCTCTCTACAGAAATAATCCAATCCAGCTTTTGCACCATTTGTAGCAACTATCCCTACATTAAAAATATCATTTCTTGGAAAAACCCAAATGTACCCATCAGCATATCTTGGATTTATGTAGAAATCAAAAAAATCTGTGTCAGGAAAATCAACATCTTCTCTCTTAAACTTATATTGTAAGCCAGGTAATAATCTTAACTTTTCGTTTCCTTGAAGGCCTATTTGTGTTACAATATTTGGTACTCGACCTTCAGCAACAACTAGTTGCTTTGCTCTAGCAACTTCGCCATCTTTTGATGATAAAATCCATCCATCTTTGTCTCTGTTAACTTTGGTTACTCTAACGCCTTCGTGCCTCGTAGCTCCAGCTTCAACAGCATCGTCTGAAATGCTTTGATCTAGCCCCCATCTATGAATAGAGTATCCTGGAGACATTAACCCAACAGACTTTCCATTAGGCATTCTAATTCGATTACCTTCAACAGGTCTTATTGCCCAGTCTCCTACAGGATAGTCTGCATTTTTAAGTGCCATTTTACCTAATCCTTCTCCACAATGGACAGGGTCACCGACACGTCTTTTACGATCAAAAGTGACTACAGAGTGTCCAGCTTCAGCTAGCCTTAATGCAGCCATTCCACCTGCAGGGCCTTGTCCTACAACAGCTACATCATACATACTACAAGGTCATTGGGCTAGGATAAAAAAACTAATCTCTGTTCATAGAGTCCCTAAGAACTGGCCTTACATCTCTATATTTTTCAACACTTTCAAGAGGAATTTTGCAGGTAAGTATTCCTTCTTCAAACTTATTGATTTCAGCAATTATTTTACCTCTAGGATCATAAATACAAGACTCTCCAGCAAATACTAAATTTCCTTGAGTGCCCACATTATTTACAAAAGCGTAATAGCAAGTAGTTTCGATTGCTCGAGCAGGCAATACTCTATGGAAAAGTGGACGAGATGTAGTTGGGCTGGCTGCTAAATTGATAATTATATCTGCCCCTTTTTGAGCCAACTCCATTGAAACATCTGGGAAAAATAAATCATAGCATATTTGGACACCTACATTTCCAAATTTAGTTTTGAAAATATCAGTACCATTTCCCTCTCCAAAATAGGTTTTTTCCTCAAATGGCCCAAAATTAGGCAAATATTGCTTTCTACAGTGACCTAAATATCCTTCAGGCCCAATCATTATAGCTGAGTTAAATAGAGATTTATTCGCTCGTTCAACAATTCCAGTAAGAATAGTGATGTTATATTTTTTGGCTAAAATTAACAACCCTTCTTGGGCAATATCGCTACTAGGTATTAATTCAGATACAGAGTGATAATTATCTTTTAGGTTATATCCGGTAATAAATAGCTCAGGAAAGGCAATTAAGTCAATATCTTCTTCTGACTGATTCTTTGCTTCCTTTATCGCTTTATCTACACTCTCTAAATTTTTATCAACATTTCCTAGAATTGTAGGAACTTGTCCTAATGCTAAATGCATAATCGCTTATAGCGCCGTAATAATATAATGTTGTTAAATTTAAATTAGTCCCTTCTTTTTCGTAAAATGTGAATATACCTTCAGATACTTTGGATATAGTAATTAATTTTATTAAAACTAGAGTTAATGATGCAAAATCTGACGGAGTAGTTTTAGGGCTATCTGGCGGCATAGATTCAGCAGTAACTCTCTCACTAGCAGTTAATGCCTTAGGTTCAGATAAGGTGACTGGCTTGATTATGCCTTTTTCTGTAACCGAATCTGTAAATTTGGCAACAAATCATGCCAAATCTCTAAATGTAGATACTAAAATTATTAACATAAGTGACATTGTTTCTTCTTACAAAGAGAGATCTTCCTTATTTTCTGAAAAGTTATCTGAAGGGAACTTACACTCTAGAATACGAATGTCGCTACTTTATGGAGCTGGTTTTTCATCAAATTATTTGGTTATCGGCACTTCTAATAAATCTGAGCTTTTGATAGGATATTGGACTAAGTGGGGAGATGGAGGTACAGATTTTCTTCCAATCGGAGATTTATATAAGTCACAAGTTTTTGAGTTGGGTAACATTTTAGAAGTCCCTTCTGAAATTTTAGTTCGAAAGCCTACTGCTGAATTATGGCCAGACCAAACGGATGAAGAAGAGTTCGGTTTTACCTATGCAGAACTTGATAATGTGTTGTTCGAATTGGAAAGATTTAATTCAGTTCCCCAGATAATTGAAAAAACGGGTATTTCAGTTAAAACTATTGATAAGATTAAGAAATTAATTCGCACCTCGATACACAAAAGAGTGTTTCCTCCAGTTTGCAAAATAGGGCTCAGAACAGTAGGTTTAGATTGGCGCGAAACGGTAGGTACTCAATGATTTTTTATAATTTACTTATTACGTTATTTAACGTATACATATTTTCAATAGGTTTTATCATTAAATTTGTGGAACCAACGCAGGTTTTTTGATAGGTTCTACTCTTTTTTGTTCGTTTTTGGAGTAGACGTACCACTAAAAATGGAACTTTTAGATTTTTTTTTAAACGTATGTAATACTTATTATATGGTTGCTTAATGGTAGAAAATCATGAAATTAAATCAAATTTTTGTAAATGATGAATCATTTATGCCACCTTTGGGGGTGGCCTAGTTGCCTGCCAAAGCTAATGCACTAAAAATATCTAGACATTTTACGGAAAGTGGAAAAGATCCCTTTGATAATTTGTCTTGGTCAAAAAGAGATGTTGAAATAAGAAATTTTGACGGCAGTGTGGCATTTTCAATGAAGGGCGTTAATCTTCCAGAAAACTACAGTCAAGTTGCAGCTAATGTTCTTGCTCAAAAATATCTTAGAAAAGCAGGCATTCCTAAAAAGCTCAGAAAAGTTAAGGAAAAGGCAGTTCCATCTTGGCTTCAGCGAAGTGTTCCAGATCTTAAATCTATGGAAAGTCTCAAAGAGGATGAAAAATTCGGTGAGGAAATAGATGGCAAGCAAACTTTTAGACGTTTAGCAGGAACCTGGACTTATTGGGGATGGAAATATGGTTATTTTGCAAGTGAATCCGACGCAAAAGCGTATTTTGATGAAATGTGTTACATGCTTGCCTTCCAAATGGTTTCTCCTAATTCGCCTCAATGGTTCAATACTGGTTTAAATTGGGCTTATGGAATTGAGGGGCCTGCACAAGGGCATTATTTTGTAGACCCTAAGACGGGGGATTTGGAACGTTCAGTTAATGCATATGAGCACCCACAACCTCATGCTTGTTTTATTCAGTCAGTTTCGGATGATTTAGTAAACGAAGGTGGAATTATGGATCTCTGGACAAGAGAAGCTCGTCTTTTTAAATTTGGTTCAGGAACAGGTAGTAATTTTTCAAAGATAAGAGGTGACGGAGAGCCACTTTCTGGGGGCGGCATGTCTTCAGGTCTCATGTCATTTTTGCGCATAGGGGACAGGGCTGCAGGCGCAATCAAGTCAGGCGGTACAACACGTAGAGCTGCTAAAATGGTTAGTTTAGATATGGATCATCCAGATATAGAAGCTTTCATAGATTGGAAATTGACAGAAGAAGAAAAAGTTGCTGCATTAGTTTCAGGTTCACAACATCTTCAAAATCATGCAAATGAAATTTTGGCAGCTATAGAGGCTCATCCAGATGAGGATTCTAAATTTGATCAAGGAAAAAACAGGCCATTAGCTAAAGCAATTAGCGTTGCTATGCAAGCATATGTACCTGAAAATATAATTGCGAGAGTTCTTGAGCTTGGTGAGCAAGGATATACACACATGGATATTGAAACTTATGACACTTCTTGGGAAGGAGATGCATACTCTACAGTTTCAGGTCAAAACAGTAACAATTCCGTCAGAGTTAGTAATGACTTTATGCAGGCCGTTCTTGATGAAGGGGACTGGAATTTGTACTGGAGAACCGAGTTAGATGATGCTAAAGTAGAGACAAGAGACCCGACACCGTGTAAATCCATTCCAGCTAACGAATTATGGGATAAGATATCTAAGGCTGCATGGTCTTGCGCAGACCCTGGCTTACAATATGATACCACTATTAATGAATGGCACACATGCTCTCCCGATGGGCCAATCAACGGCAGTAATCCTTGCTCTGAGTACATGTTCTTGGATGATACGGCTTGCAATCTTGCAAGTCTTAATTTAGTTAAATTTTATGATGATGAGATGACTAAATTTGACACGGAAAAGTATAGTCATGCAATAAGGTTGTGGACTGTAGCATTAGAGATTTCTGTGCTGATGGCACAATTCCCTTCAGAAGCTATTGCTCAAAGAAGTTACGACTATAGGACATTAGGTTTAGGTTATGCTAATATTGGTTCCTTGTTGATGAGAATGGGTATTCCGTACGATGATAACAGAGCTACAGCAATTTGCGGCGCCCTTACTTCCATTCTTGGTGGAGTTTCATATGCTGCAAGTGCAGAAATGTCTTCAGTTCAAGGTCCTTTCCCAAGATATGAGCAAAATAAGGATAATATGTTAAGAGTTATGAGGAATCATCGAAGAGCTGCCTACAATGTCGCTTCCAAGGAGTATGAAGGACTTACTGTGACTCCGAGAGGCATTGATTCTAACTACTGTCCAGAATATTTGCTTTCGGCAGCGCAAAATTGCTGGGATCAAGTCGTTACCGAAGGAGAAAAGCATGGTTTTAGAAATGCCCAAGCTACAGTAATTGCTCCAACCGGAACTATTGGTATAGTGATGGACTGTGACACTACAGGTATAGAACCCGATTTTGCACTTGTAAAATTCAAGACTCTTGCTGGCGGTGGTATGCTTAGAATAATAAATCAGTCAGTTCCTGTTGCACTAGACAGATTAGGTTATGATTCTGTACAATCAAAAGAAATAGTTGATTATGTAATTGGCACAGGTACTTTTTCGGAATCCCCAGGAATTAACAGAGAATCACTCATACGCAAAGGTCTAACCAACGACATAGTAGATTCCTTAGAATCTAAAATAAGTAGTTTCACATCAGTAGGTCTACTCGTAACTCCATCATCGGTAGGTACAGATTTTTGCATAGAAAAGCTAAGAGTTAAAGAAGAGTTTCTAGATAATTGGAATTTTGATTTATTAGAGCATTTGGGATACACAAAAGAGCAAATTAATGAAGCTAATGATTTTATCTTTGGTAGGTTAACAATTGAGGGTGCTCCTCACGTAAAAGATAGCGATTTAGCCGTTTTTGATTGCGCAAATAAGTGCGGTCAGTACGGCACACGTTACATTGACTGGAGTGCACATATCAACATGATGGCTGCAGCTCAGCCTTTCATATCTGGAGCTATATCAAAAACAATCAATATGCCTCACGAATCAACGATTGAGGATATTAAGCAAGTTTATATGGATTCATGGAGAGCTATGATTAAGGCAAATGCGCTGTATAGAGACGGATCAAAATTAAGTCAACCTTTAATGTCCGGAACTGTGTTGAAAGTTGATATAGACGAAGAGGAAATGTTGTCGGACACTATGGTCAGTACAGAGAAAGCCGTTGAAACTATGGCCAAAGCCCTTCCAACTCCAGATGCAATTCCACTTGCAAACAAAATAGTTACTCGTTATATTGCTCAAAGAAGAAAATTGCCTAACAAGAGAAAAGGCTACATCCAAAAAGCAAAAATTGGGGGTCATAACGTATACTTGCACACCGGTGAATACGATGATGGAACTTTGGGAGAAGTCTTCATTGACATGCATAAAGAAGGTGCAGCTTTCAAAGCATTAACGAATGCATTTGCTATTGCAGTAAGTCTTGGTTTACAGCATGGCGTACCTTTGAAGGAGTTTGTTGATGCTTTTGTTTTTACCAGGTTTGAACCTAATGGCCCAGTTATTGGAAATGAACGTATTAAGATGTCAACAAGCATCCTAGATTATATCTTTAGAGATCTAGCAGTTAATTATTTGGATAGAAATGATCTTTCTCATGTCAAGCCAGAGGATTTGAAGCCAGACATATTAAGGAGCGAAGGAGAAGCTGAAACAGAGCAGAATTTGAATTCAGGACTTACTCCGGCAGGTCAAGCTACAGATGGTCATGAAATTCAGTTGACTTTAGACGATATGGCTACTTCAGCCAGCGATTCAGCTTCATTTCAATCATCAGTAACGGAGTTATCTACTGAAAATGCGCATATAGTCTCTGGAGACAATGCACTTGTTAGAGAAGCTGAAAAGTATGGTTACGAGGGCGATCCATGTCCTGAGTGTGGCCAATTTACCTTAGTTTCAAACGGTAGTTGTTTGAAATGTGTAAGCTGTGGATCAACAACTGGCTGTTCTTAAATTTGAACTGAAAGCTAAATAAAGACAAAGACACTGGCATGTCAATGAGTATAGGGGATATGCTGTCTGAAAGGCTTTCGAGCTTTGAAAAATATAACAATAAGGAGCTGTATTCTCTTGGCTCAAAGAATTTAGGCTTTACAGTAACAGGCAGATTAATTTCTGGAACTGTTGGTTTCATAGTTATAATATTGATGTTAATGGTTACTTTCTCTTCTGCGGCAAATTCAATAATGGTATCTGAATTAGGAGGTACCCGAGCATTTACTGCAGATGTAATAGTGACTGAGAATACAGGCCCTTCCTTTAGTGGTACATTGAATAATGAGGGCGATTTTGTTGATTTTGGATATGTCCTTGAGGAAGTTGGTTGGGATTATACATCTAATATGCGAATATCACATTTTGATGTTGTATTTGATTGGTCATTTAATGGAGGGGGAGGAGGAGGTCGCCAAGTAACACTTGACGCATCTTCACAGAATAATAGTACTGCTGGTAAAAGCGAAGTTAGTGGAGGTAATGGGGGGCCGATAGCAATTTCTTGGCCCGTAAATCAATTGCCTGAAACTGTTTCAGATACTGCAGATAGTGCAGAAGATTTTGTACAATCATTTGAAACAGATGGTGAATGGATGGGTGGT
>MDTG01298100.1_pt1 | contig 10986 bp, 11 predicted proteins | sample 811421 | NCBI WGS metagenome assembly MDTG01 (sample SAMN05326645, study PRJNA326480) | marine metagenome | isolation source: seawater | place: Pacific Ocean: South East | collected 2011 | reverse complement strand
GTGACTGTGTAATCTATATTCATACGAATCAAATTGATTATGAATCTAGCCTTTGTTATTTACAAGTAAATTATGAACCAATTAAACTTATTTATTGAACTTACAAGACTAAAAAAACCAATTGGTTTTATGCTTTTATTTTGGCCATGTATATGGGGGCTAACAATTGTTTATGACTTTAATACTAGCCTGACAACGTACTTTATTTTTGGGTTTCTTTTTTTTGCTGGATCAATATTAATGAGGTCAGCTGGTTGTATCGTTAATGATATAGTCGATAAAAATATTGATAAAAAAGTTAATAGAACAAAAAACAGACCAATCGCTTCGGAAAAAATCTCAATTAGGCTAGCTTTAATCTACACGGTTATTTTGTGCGGACTTGCATTTCTTGTATTAATTAATTTTAATAATTTTACAATCTTAATGGCTTTAATTTCTATGCCCCTAGCTTTTACGTATCCTTTAATGAAAAGAATTACTTATTGGCCTCAATTATTTTTGGGAATTACTTTTAATTATGGTCTTATATTGGCTTGGATATCAATCACAAATGAAATTTCAATAATTATTATAATATTTTATTTAGGAGCCATATTTTGGACACTGGGATACGACACTATATATGGATTTCAAGATATTAAAGATGATGAAATTATAGGAGTAAAGTCGACTTCAATCAAATTTAAAAATGATCCAAAAAAGTTTTTACTCATATGTTACACAATATTCATTTTATCTTTTTTATCTGTAGGGCTACTAATGAATTTTAAAATATATTTTTTTTTAGTACTAATTTTTCCAATTTTACAAATGATCTATTTTCAAATAAAAACTTTGAAAATTTCAAATACTACTGATTGTTTAGAAAAATTCAAAAGCAATAACTTGTTAGGTTTAATAATATATTTAAACATTCTTATAGGTAAATTGATTTAAAATGATAAATTCAAAAATATTAAAAAGACTTTACAAAGATTATACGAGTAAATTTATCAATAAAATACTTCTTGCTGCTTTTTTTTCAGTCTTAGTCGCTGCAAGTACATCAGCTACAGCATGGCTTTTGGATCCAGCTATAGAAAAAATATTTTTAAATAAAGATCAGACATTAATTTTCATAATACCAATTGCAATTATTATTGCTTTTACCACAAAGGGACTATCTCTATATTTTGCAAAAATTATAATGATAAAGGTAGCAGAAGAAGTCAAAAAAATTATTCAAACTGACATGCTAAAATCTTTTATTAAGGCAGATACAGAAATTATAGATAATAAACATTCTGGAAAATATATTTCTAATATTAATTTTGACGTAAATCAGATCACTAGAATGCTAGCAGATGCTTTTCTGAGCATGTTTAAGGATGGTCTTACTTTATTAGGATTACTTTTTGTTATGTTTTTACAAAATTGGAAATTATCTTTGATAGCGATAATAATGATACCTCTTGCTTCCTTGACGGCAAAAATTCTTGGAAAACGAATGGGAAAAATTTCTACACAGGCACAAGAAAAATCTGGAGATTTAAACCGATATTTAATTGATTTATTTAAAAACCATAAGATTATTAAAATATTCCAAAGAGAAAATTTTGAAAGTAAAAGGTCTGAAAAATTTGTAAATGACTTAAAAGAAAAATCGATAAAAATTGCAGCTGTCTATATTAGATCGACGCCAATTATGGAAGTTCTTACAGGAATTATGATAGCAGTTTTGATTTTTTATTCTGGAAAATTAATCATGAGTGGAGAATTAGCTATAAATAATTTTTTTTCTTTTCTAGCAGCTATGATGTTAGCCTACCAACCAGTTAAAACTTTAACAAAAGTTAATGTTGCAATTGGACAAGGCTTGGCAGCTGCTAACCGTATAATTCCAATAATTGATATTAAGAATGAAATAAATTTCAATGAAAACAATAAAAAATTAGAAATTACTAAAGGAACTATAATATTTGATAAAATAAATTTTGTTTACAAATCAAATCCAGAAAACAAAGTATTGCAAAATATATCATTAAAATTTCTAGGAGGAAAAATGACTGCACTTGTTGGGCATAGTGGGTCTGGAAAATCAACTTTACTAAATATGATACCTAGAATTTATTCTCCAACTAATGGGACAATTGAATTTGACGGCCAAGATATTTCTAAAATTAATTTAACTTCGTTAAGGGATCAAATTTCAATAGTTGATCAAAATACTACCCTTTTTGATGATACTATTCTCAATAATATAAAATATGCAAACCAAACAGCTAGTGATGAGGATGTCTATGAGGCAGCAAAATTATCAATGTCTAAAGATTTTATTGATAAATTAGAAAGCGGATTTGAAACAATAATAGGAGAAAACGGTGTGAGATTATCCGGAGGGGAAAAACAAAGATTATCAATAGCTAGGGCTTTTTTGAAAAAAAGTAGAATTATTTTGTTAGACGAAGCAACATCGTCCTTAGACTCAGAAACTGAAGAAAAAATTCAAAAAGCTTTAAATGAATTAACTTATAATAAAACTACAATAGTAATTGCTCATAGATTGTCGACAATTCTAAATTCAGACAATATTTACGTTGTTGATAATGGAAAAATAATAGACTCTGGAAAACATGAAGAATTGTTGAATAAATCCAGGATTTATAAAAACTTTTATGAAAAACAAATAAAATAATTATGTATTTTATTTATGGATTAATCACAAATATAATTATTTTATTTTCACCTTTAATTTTTTTTTTTTAGAATACTTAAAGGTAAAGAAGATCAAAAAAGATTTCTAGAAAAATATTGTTATTATTCAAAAAAAAAATATCTAAATGTAATCTGGATACATGCTGCGAGTGTTGGAGAGATGCTTAGTATTATTCCAATTTTAAAAAAATTAGAACATAATAAAAAGTTAAATAGAATTATTTTAACAACAACAACACTTAGTTCTGCAAAGCTTTTTGATAAATTAAAGTTTAAATTTAAAAAAACTACCCACAGGTATTGTCCATTAGATACAAACTATATAATAAATAGATTTATTAAAATTTGGAGACCAAAATTTGCTATTTTTGTAGATTCTGAAATATGGCCGAACACATTTAAAAACTTAAGCTCCTCAAAAATACCAATTATTTTACTAAATGCTAGAATAACAAAAAAAAGTTTTAAAAGATGGTATTTTTTTCAATCTTTTGCAAAAAAAGTGTTTAATAAAATCACAATTGCCTTACCTCAAAATTTAGAAACTGAAAAATATCTTAAAAAATTGGGAGTTAAAAATATTAAAATCGCTGGTAATTTAAAGTACTATGGTGATCAAAAATTAGCAAATATACAAACCAGCTCTTTAGAAAAAAAATTTAAAAATTATAAAATATGGTGTGCAACAAGTACTCACGAGACAGAAGAAGTATTAATAGCAAGGTTACATAAAAAACTTAAAAAAAAGATAAAAAATTTACTTACAATTATAATTCCTAGACATATAAATCGTTCATCTCAGATAATAGAAGATCTAGAAAAATTAAACTTGAAAATAGTTAAACATTCATCAAATAGTAAAATTAAAAAAAATAATGATATTTATTTAGTTGATACTTATGGTGAGGTATCAAGATTTTTTAAATTAAGTAATTTGTCTTTTGTTGGTGGATCTATTGTTAAACATGGAGGACAAAACCCTTTAGAACCTGCTAGGTTGGGAAATTATATATTAAATGGCTCTAATATTAGTAATTTTACTGAGATTTATGCATATTTGACTAAAAATAAATTATCCTCAACTATTTCGAGTTACTCTCGTATGGAAAAAATAATAGAAAAAAAATTAGATTTTAAAATGTCAAATAAGAACAAAAAAAAATTGTTTCTAGTTGGAGATAAAATTTTGAATCAAAATTTGTTCTATATTAACAAATTTATTAAATGAAAATTTATAAACCGAAATTTTGGGTAAATAAAAATATTATTTCAATTTTACTATTTCCATTATCTATAATTACTTTATTTGTTAATAAGATAAAAAAACTATCAACAAAAGAAAAATTTTCTATTAAAACTATTTGTGTCGGTAACTTAAATGTTGGTGGAACAGGCAAAACATCGCTAGCAATAGAACTACAAAAATTATTAAAAAAAAAAAATAAAAAAATTGTCTTCATCAAAAAAAAATATTTGAGTCAAATTGATGAAATTAACTTGCTCAAAAAAAGAGGTAATTTAATAATTCATGAAAGAAGAAAAGAATCATTAAGTATTGCTCAAAAAAGGGGATTTGATCTTGCTATTCTAGACGATGGTTTGCAACAAAAAAATATCGAATATGATTTGAAAATTGCCTGCTTCAATGCAAGAGAAGGTTTTGGAAATGGTTTTTTATTACCTGCGGGACCTCTCAGAGAAAGTAAGAATGAATTAAAAAATTATGATCTAGCTTTTATAAATGGAGAAAAAAAAAATATTAACCTCTATAAAAAATTAAAATCTATTAATAAAAATATAAAAATTTTTAATGGAGAATATGAAGTACAGAACTTAAAAAAGCTAAACAAAAAGTTGGGCTATCTAATGTTTTGTGGAATTGGAAATCCACAGGAATTTGTAAGCACTTTAAAAAAATATAATTTTCGAATAAAACAAAAAATTTTTTTTCCAGATCACTATAAAATATCAAAAATAGAATTAAAAAAAATAAAAAAAATAGCTAATGAAAATAAATTAAATATAATAACTACTGAGAAAGATTACCTTAGATTAAGAAAACACGAACGAAAGGGATTAAGCTATTTGAAAGTAAATTTAAAAATAAAAGAAATTAATAAATTAAAAAAATTTTTAAACTATAAAATATGAAAAAAATTATTCATTTTATTCAATTTTTAATAGTAAAACTCTTGTTTATTATATTTAAAATAGTTGGATATAAAGCATCCTCAAACATAGGTTATCTTATTGGTAAAACTTTTGGCTCGTTGTTTAGATCTAAGCAATCTGTAATTAATAATCTTAAAACAGCTGATTTTAAGGATAAAATTGATTTTGATAAAATCGCAACTAATGTCTTAGGAAATTATGGAAGAATTTTTGCAGAATATATTCATTTGAAAAACTTTAGAAATGATAAACTTAAAAATTTTATTTCGATTGAAGGACTGGATTACTTAAAAAATATTAGAGATAAAAAAAAAAGAGTAGTATTTGTCTCTGGTCATTTTAATAATTTTGAGTTAATGGCAATGCAAATTGAAAAGGCTGGTATTGATCTTGCTGCCATATACAGACCATTAAATAATATTTATTTAAATAAAACAATGGAAACGATAAGAACTCGAGAAATATGTAAAAAGCAAATTAAAAAAGGAAGAGCTGGAACAAGAGAAATAGTGAAACATTTGCTGAAGGGAACATGTATTGCGATAATGATAGATCAAAGAGTGAGAGAAGGTGAAAAAGTTCCTTTTTTTAAAAATTTGGCTTCTACAACTACAATACCTGCACAACTTGTAAATAAGTATAATTTGGAAATTGTTCCAATTTATATTGAAAGAAAAAAAAAATATTACTTCAAAATGTACGTCTCTAAGCCTATCAAGCTAAATAAGATAAAAAACACGCAAGAAATTACTTTATTATTAAATAAAATTCTTGAAAAAATGATACTTAAAAATCTTGACCAATGGATTTGGACTCACAATAGATGGAAGAGCTAAAAGTAAATTTCTTAAACTTTAACATTATCTTGCTCTCTTTTTTTTGAAGCCTCAACATAGGAAAAATATGGCTCTTGTTTTTCAACACTCCAATAATTAAGATTTTCTAAAAAAATTTTTTTTTGTGAAACAGCACAAATGACATGGTCACCCTCTTCTAATATGTTAAAGTTATTTGGCAAATACTTTAATTTAGCTAATTTATTTTTCACAAATAAGATATATAAATAAATAAATGAAAATTGCAATTATTGGAAGCGGTGGCAGAGAGCACGCTATAACTCTTTTAATTTCTAAATCAAAAAAAACTCAAAAAATTTATTGTATTCCAGGAAATGCAGGAACATCTGAGGTTGCAGAAAATATCTCAATTGACTTTAATAATTTTAAAAAAATCAAAGAGTTTTTAAATGAAAAAAGTATCGATTTAGTCATTGTTGGACCTGAAGAACCTTTGGTAAATGGGATTGTTGATTATTTAGAAAAATTTAATTTTAAAGTATTTGGGCCAAGTAAATTAGCATCTCAATTAGAAGGCTCTAAAATTTTTACGAAGAATCTTTGTAAGGAATATAATATACCCACAGCTGATTTTGGAATTTTTAAAAATGGTCTTGATGCAAAAAAATACTTGGATAATTTAAAACATCCAATTGTAATAAAAGCTAATAATTTAGCTGCTGGAAAAGGAGTATACATTTGTAAAGACAAAAAGGAGTCCTATTTGGCTGTAGAGGAAATTTTTGAGGGAAAGTTTGGTTTAGCTAAAAATGTTCTTATTGAGGAATTTCTTGATGGTGAAGAAATGAGCTATTTTGTTGTTAGTGATGGTACAACAATAAAAAACTTTGGAACTGCGCAGGACCATAAAAGAGTCGGAGAAGGTGATAAAGGTAAAAATACTGGTGGTATGGGTGCATATTCGCCCTCTAGATTAATTAATGATGAATTAGAAAAAAAGATTTTAGATAAAATAATTAAACCAACTCTAGATGGTATCAAAAATAAGGGGATTAAATATAAAGGATTTTTGTATGCTGGACTAATGATTAAAGATAATGAGCCATATCTTATTGAATATAATGTAAGAATGGGTGATCCTGAGTGTCAAACTATTATCCCTATGTTAGACACAGATATTTTAGAAATATTCACAGCATGTATTGATAAGAAACTTCATCAAATAAATATTGAATGGATCAATAAAAAGAGCTTATGTGTAGTATTGTGCTCTAATGGGTATCCAGAAAAATATAAGAAAAATATAGAATTGAATAATTTGGATAAATTAAATATTGAAAAAGATAATTATATTTTTCATGCAGGAACTAATAAATATGATAATAAAATCTTTGCAATTGGAGGAAGAGTATTAAATTTTGTATCAATTTCTAAAAATTTATCATTGGCTAGGGAAAATATACATGAGAACATTAAAAAACTTAATTGGGATCATGGATTTTATAGAAAAGATATTGCATTCAAAGTGATTGATAAATGAGAATTATCTCAGGAAATTTCAAAGGAAAAAAAATTTTAAGACCCAAAGATAATATAACAAGGCCCTTAAAAGATCTTACAAAAGAATCTATTTTTAATATAATTAATCATTCAAATGAACTTCTAATAGATTTAAAAAAAGCAGAAGTTTTAGATTTATTTGCAGGTACAGGCTCATTCGGTCTAGAGTGTTTATCAAGAGAGGCCAAGCATGTAACTTTTGTTGAAAATTATGATAAAATTTTACCAGTTTTAAAAAAAAATCTTGATAATTTAAAATCTTTAAAAAATTATAAAGTTATAGAGCAAGATATATTCAAGCTTTTTATACGTAAAATATTAAAGAATAGTTTTGATATTATTTTTTTAGATCCACCATATAAAGAAACTAAACTACTCGAACTTATATATTTGATACACAATAATAAAATACTTACCAAAAATGGCATAGTAATTATCCATAGGCATAAAAAAGAAAAAAATATTTTTCCTAAAGAATTTAAAATTTTAAATGAAAAAATATATGGTATATCAAAAATAATATTTGGAAATTTTTACTAAATCAATAATTTTTTAGTTTCTTTTTTTAGGAATTCTACCGCAGGCTGGTCGAAAGGATTAATTTCAAGAGCTTTACCTATTAAGATGGTTTCCAAAATAAAAAAACAAAATAGTTCTCCAAGAGTTTTTTCATCTCTTTTTACGATTTCAAAACTTCTAAAAGGTATTTTTTTTTTTATAAAGATATTTTCTGTTGCTATTTTTTGTGAGTATAAAATATTATCAATATTTTTATTTTTCAAAAAATGTTTTGATGATATAAATTTTTTATTATTAACTTTAGTAGAAACTTTTTCTTTTACATAAAAAAATGTGAAAAAATTATTTTGAAATCCATCAAGATATAATTGCATCATGCTATGATTATCTTTAGGCATGCATGAAATAATTGGTAAAATACCAGAATTTTTTTTACCTATACTTTCCGCGACTAATTGTTGATACCATTGAAAAAAATTATTTGACTGTTGATCATAATTTATAATTATTGAATTAAATTTTTTAAGTTTAACTAAAGTAACAATTGCACTTACATTGGATATTAAACTATTTATAAAATTTTTATTTTTTATTAAATTGTTAAGTTGCCTAAATTTATTAGAATTTAAACCCATTAACTCACTAGGTAACATGCCAACTTCTGACAAAACAGAGTATCTCCCCCCAATATAATTATTGTGATGAATTATTTCAGCTCTTAACTTTTTTGCTAATAAATTTAAATAATTATCTTTATTCTCTGTTATAAAAATATTCTCATCTTTTTTTTTGATTAAAATATTCGAATTTACAATTGTCTCGATCGTATTTCCTGATTTGGAGATAACTATATTTGTTATTTTTTTTTTATTTATATTTGTTATTGATGAAAGATTGTCTACAAAAAAAAAATTTTTTTTAATTTTTTTTTTTAAAAAACTATAAATTGCTTGAGTACCCAAAGTGGATCCACCCATACCTATTAATCTAAATAGAGAATTTTTTTTGTATCTTCTTAATATCTCAATATTAAAACTATCTTTATAATCGTTAGACAATGATAAAATTATTTGACACTTTTCTTTTATAATTGATAATAAGATGTCTTTAAGTTTATTCTTTCCTCTTTTTAATTTAAAGTCAGAAAAGTAAATATTATCGGTTATCTTCATCAATTTTTTCTAAAAGCAATATTTCTAATTTTTTATTAATTTTTTGACTTTCAGGTAGACTAATTTCTTCACTTAAGATCAAACTTTTAACTTCATTACTGTCATCTTTATCCAAAGTATTTTTGATTATTGGTTTCGGCAAATCACGATAATTGGGTGGAAATGACAAGGATTTTTTCTTTTCAACTAAAAATTCGTCAGTGCTATTTTTTCTTTCAGAATCAAACGCTTTTTTTACAGAGCCACATCCTATTAATGCTATTGAAACAACAAAACTCAAAAACAAAATTTTTATTTTATTCATATTTTTTTTTATCTTTTGATGATATTTCTAAAAATATCATAATTATTACTCCAATTGAAATAAAAATATCTGATATATTAAAAATAAACCAATGAAATCCATTTATATGAAAATCTATAAAATCTGGAACTGCTTTATAAAATATACGATCATATAAGTTTCCCGAAGCTCCACTTAAAATCATTAGTAAAGCATATTTAGCAACACCTTTGCTTTTAATAGTCAAGTATAAAATAATTAAAACGATTAATGAAATAAAAGCTGTAAATAAATCATATAATATACCCTGATCAAAAGAGAAAAGTCCAAAAGCAATTCCTTTATTCCAAATCAAATGAATATCTAAAAATTTAGAGGAAAAGATTTCCTCAGACGAAATATTTTTGTCATAATTGATTACAAATATTTTTGAAATTCTATCTAACAAAAAAATTGAAAGTAAAATAATTAAATCTATATAAAATTTTCCTTCGAAACTTTTTAATTTCATTTAGAGTGCTCTGAAGAACTATGTTTTTTGCATGGTAATTCACTTATCTTCCAGCAAACAGGGCATTTTGTTCCTTTTGCTTTATTTGTGAATGCTACTGTCTCTTCATCATCGACAAATATTACATTCGCTTTTGAAGTAATGCAAAGCTCAGAAAAATCAATATTTTTAGTTACATCTTTTAAAGTTTTATTAATTTCAATTTTCAATTCTGCCTCTAAACTAGATCCAATTTCTTTACTGGCCCTTTTTTCCTCAATACTTATGTTGCAAACATTTCTTATTTTTATTAACTCCTTCCATTTTTCACTCAATTTTTCATTTTTGAATTCTTCAGGAAATCTTAAAAATTTTTCTAAATGAATGCTTTTTTTATTTTTAAATAATAATCTAAATATCTCCTCAGTTGTGAAAGATAAAATAGGTGCAAACCATTTTAATAGAGAATTTAAAATTATATTCAATAGAACTATTGTTGCTTTTCTTTTTTCTGAGTCAATAGGATCACAGTAAAGAGAATCTTTTCTTATATCAAAATAAAAAGCAGAAAGATCTACTGTACAAAAATTAAGTAATTCTTTATACAAATTATGAAAATCATAATTTTCAAAATATTTTTGAAAATTAGAGTTAATACAATACAATTTATGTAACATAAGCTGCTCAAGCTCAGGAAGTTTTTGATAGTCAATTTTTTTTAAATCAACAATCTCTAAATTATCTTTTATATTTCCTAATAAATATCTAAATGTATTTCTTATTTTCCTATATGAATCAGCGTGCTGATCTAATATGGAATAATCAATCCTTAAATCCTCGGAATAATTAGATGAGGCTACCCAAATTCTCAATATATCTGCTCCATATTTTTTTAAAATATCCTCAGGTGCAATAACGTTCCCTAAAGATTTTGACATTTTCAATCCTTTGCCATCGACAACAAAACCATGAGACAGTATAGAGTCGAAAGGTGCTCTACCTCTTGTTCCACAAGATTCTAATAAAGATGAATGAAACCATCCTCTGTGCTGATCTGAGCCTTCTAAATACATAGAGGCTGGCCATTTTAAGTCGTCTCTTTTTTCTAATACAAACGAATGGGTTGATCCGCTATCAAACCAAACCTCAACTATGTCACTTAATTTTTCAAATTCATTTGCATTATACTTACTTCCCAAGAATCTCTGAGGATCATCTGAAAACCAACAATCTGAACCCTCTTTTTCATAAATAGAGGCAATATTTTCTAAGACATCATCATCTGCTAAAATTTCT